>Ga0255781_10001649_pt1 | contig 18166 bp, 26 predicted proteins | sample 101ome_21_FD_179979 | JGI IMG/M metagenome (GOLD analysis project Ga0255781, IMG submission 179979) | Coastal salt marsh microbial communities from the Groves Creek Marsh, Skidaway Island, Georgia - 101413BT metaG (version 2) | ecosystem: Environmental > Aquatic > Marine > Intertidal zone >... | reverse complement strand
TTTTTACCTTTAAACTGCGGAGCATCTGATTTTTTAAAATCATCAATCCATGCACCCATACCATCAGACACTGAAAGCTTTTCACTAATAGATTCTTTCATTGCTGCTTTACGCAATTCAACTGCTTTTGCAATATTGGCGTTTTTCATCATCCGCTTTGACTCAGCATCATTTGGATTGTCGATAACCATACGTACTGTAGGTTCATCAACATTGCGTTGCTTAACAAACTTTTTATATGCGTCAAACTTTTTAGAATCTACCGCACCACCAAATCTAGATTTCATTGGTTTAGATGTATGCCTAGGTCCCATTTCATTTACATATTCAACTTCTTCTTTTTTCAATCCAACAAATACATTACCAGACTTAGATGTACGATACTTTGAATTATCATCATCTTTCTTAGCGGTTTTCTTAGCTCTATCAAATCGCTTGTTGGTATCTCTTATCGCTAATTGGCTAGAAGTTCTAGCTTCTTCTACTGATTCCATACGGTTCATTTTTGAAAGAGCTTTTGAGTGGTGTGCTTTTTTATTCATAGCTTTAACCATATCAGAGTTTGTTTTAGCCGATTTCATATCTGCCTTAGCATCTTTCAACCCTTGAGAATGATGTGCGTATTCGGATTTGTAATCTTCTTTTTTCATTAGAGAATTGCGGACTTTTTTAGCAGCAACTTTATCAAATGTCTTAAGACCCCTGTTACGCTTACGTTCCGTATCTTTATCTTTAGAAGGATCAGTGCCTCTTAAAGCATGAGCAGCTTGTGAGTTAGAAGCTTTATCACGGCTATATTTTGCACGCTGCTTATAATCCATCATTTTATCAACAGAGATTTCATCAACCTTCGCTTCATTTGCACGTTTTCTAATATCTGCCAATGACTTTGCTGTAGAAGACTGAGGCTTTTTACGTGTTGGCTTAGGCTCCATACCTTTAGCATGAAACTCGTCCATTTCTTTTGCCATTGAACCTTGTTTAGCAACGCCGGATTTTTTTATTTTATTAATAAGCTTTAAGTTACGCATATTTGTAGACATGTTTATCCCTTTACTTTCGCCGCCAGATCTTTGTCTGCCTTGCCCCATGTACCTGATGATTTAGTAACAAATGAATTTACTCGAGCCATACCCCATTGTTCTGGTGTAGTTCCTGGCCTATGCCCTGTCCGCCAAGCGGCAACTCCACGATTATAAACTTTACGTAGTACGCTCAAAGGCATACCAGTTTTTTCTGCTTTTTTCTTTAGCGCTTCAGTGCTTTCATTAAATCGCTTAAACTTAATCATTTGGTTGCCTTGTTCTTTTTAATTGTATCTATTATCCGAGCACGGTCCATCATACGATCGTGTTTTTTCTTGTCCATAGACTTTTCACGATCAATACGAGCTTTAATCATATCGGAATGAGATGGTTTTTCTTCACCAAACGTTTGCTTATACTTTAATGTGTGCTTGGAAGGTTTAGTTTTAGTCGTCTTATCGCCAGCCGCAGGCTTATACGCCTTTGGATTATCATCTGACATTTTTGATTGCTTTTTGAATTGGCGATCTCTTGAAATTTTTTGCGCTTTTGACAATCCTGCATGATACGCTTTTGGTTGTGTACCTGGACGATCTTTAATATCTGAATCCTGTGGTGAATCTTTTGTACGTTCTGACTCTGGAATGTCCAAGGATTTAGGATAGTTCTTGTCACCGGGTTTTAGCTTAGGCTTTCCAGCCGCGCGACGTGCACGGATATTAGCCCACAAACCATTGCCTTCGTTTTTCTCACCTGGAGTCATTGCTTTTGCTTTTGCAGTAGACTTAGATGTTCCCCACTCTGGTTGGTTTTCTTCTTTCATGTTTTGTAATTGTGTACGAAGCTTGATCTTACCTTGCATATCGAGATCTGGGTGATGCAATTTAATCTTTTTAGATAAAGTATTCGCAGTTCTTGTAACAGCTCTTTTAGTAGCAGTCGTACCGTACTCTCCATCCTTATGCTCAGCATCTCGAGAATTCTTATAAGCTTTAACTACTGCTGGATGTGGTTGAACAGACTCTTTTATGTCATGTTTATTCATAATCCATGCTTTAGCGTTGGCTTTACCATATTCGGTAGTTTCCCACTCCCAATCACCTTTATCCCAAACCATTACTTTCCACTCGCCTTTATGGCGATCATTGTGGTCTAACGCTTTTTCGATCTTATATTTTTTACCAGCAATTGTTGCTTCGATTTCGCCTGGATATTTGCCTCTTTTCCAACGGACACTAGCTTCTTCAATTTTTTCAATAGCGTCTAGCCACTGACGTGTTTTACGCTCAGCTGTTTCAACAATAACATAGTTTGTGCCTATTACAGAAATTGTACCAACTTCATCTGTTTTTTTGATAATAACAGATTCACCTAGTTCGTATAGGTTGCCTTTTACAAATTCTTCACGTATATTTGATACAGGTTTTAGCTGGACATGATTTTTAAATTCTTTTGCCTCTTTAAGACCAAGACCTTTACGTACATCATTAAATAATCTTTTAGCATCAGCATTTGACATTGCTTTCGGCAAGCCTTTAGAAAAGCCAATAAAATCATTTGCCGTTGCATACTCACGTTGCTTAGTGCCCGATGCACCTTCAGCACCTTCAGCATCTGGATCTCTTGCACCAGCGGAAATAACTTTAATACCACCTTCAAAGTTATAAAAACCATGACGGCCTTCTTTACCATTATACATATTCAAGCGTTGCTTATATTCGTCAACGCGATCTGAACCAGCAACCATAATTACTTTACGGAAACCTTCATCATATAATGCAGACAAAGCGTGGAAAGGTGTAACTACCTTTTTATTCATTAACACTTGACGAGCATGCTTTGGAAACATTTTCCGTACATGCTTAATCTTGTTTGCAAAAGGAATAGGATCTTTTTTATTATTGGCTGATTGTGAAAGGAATACACGGTAAGGATTTCGGCCTGCAGAAGATGCAAGCTTATCTAGCAATTTACCATGACCAATTGTAGGAGGGTTTAATCTACCGAAGGTAAAATAAACAATCTTTTCCTCTTCAACTAAAAACTGACTAAAACGATTAATCATTTATCCACGACGTCTTTCTTGTTCTTTTTTACGGATTTTAGGTAACATTTTCTTTGCTAGTCTATCTATCCGTGGTTTCATTTTGTCTAGACGCTTTTCAATTTCTGCTTTCTTTGCAGGAGTTAAATCGCCAGACTTAATGTCGCGATATAATTTATCGCGCACAGCAACACGAGCTGCTTTACGAGAACGTTTCATTAAACGCTCTTTACTAGCAAACTTTTTCTCTTGTTTTTTTCTGCCAAGTTTAAGACGTGATTGATACTTTTTCATATTACGTGAACGCTTCATACGTTGCGCCATTGATAGCGCTTCGTTTTCTGGTTCAACTGCCTCACCGGTATTTCCGGTCGGTGTATCTAGTTTACGTTTCTTTGCGTTTTTCGCAAGTTGACCATCGCCTGATTGTGTATAGTCAACAGATAAAAAATCTTTAAAGCCTAGTTTAGCCATATTAGTTCCTCGTTGGTTTGTCCCATCCCTTTAATATATCTTTGCTGAAGTTGTTATATGAAAATTCCATACGGTCAACAATCTTAACAGCACCACCACCAATTTTGTCAATTGCAACATAGCCTTCAGCGCCAGTTACTTTGTACCCATTACGTGTTTTAACAAATGTACTAACTTTACTTAGTTTATCTAGACTATTTATAAGTTTTAATTTTGCTAGCACGATAACTTTTTGCAAATCAAACATCTTTTTCAAAGATTGTTTATTCTTTTCAGAAAAGAATTCTAAGATTGCATTTAGTTTGTCTCGCTGCGCTGTCTTTCCTTTTTCGGTTTTACGCTTCGCGATTTCCTTACCATATTTAAGTCTGATCCACCTAATGAGCATGGATACATGTCGTCCTGTATCTCCAATAACTTCTTGCTTTCTGACGTATTTATTACCGAACTGCTCAATGAGCTTCTGTAACTCTTCCTGTTGCTCGAGCTGCCTGAGGGTTGAGCCAGAAATTTGGTTGAATAGTTTACCAGCTTCTTTAAGATATTCATTCACTTTCTCCGTATCGCTTTTACTCATAGTCAAATTTGTAAGATCGCGTAGCATTGCGTCTTGAGACCATACTGATTTTGATTTTTTAAATTTACTTACATCAACTCCATACGAAGCTCGCATAGACTCGAAGGTGTTACCTTTATAGGTTGTATGCCAGACAATACCAATTTTTGCTGACTTAATATCTTTAGCTGCATCCGATTGTGCTGGCACAGCATAAACGATAGTGTTTGGATGAAATGTAACATACTTTTCGCCTTTAATCACTTCTGTTGAAATGTCTCCAGGCCCAAATAAGAAGTCACCTTGCACGACACCTGTGATACCCAAGGCAGGTAGCTCTTGCAAAGCGACTTTGAGCTTAGCAGCAAGATCCCCACTTGCATCAGCGTCAATGTCAGCAGGAGTCTTATAGACCTTGGGATTCTTGTTAAAAATACCTTTTTTGGCAACAAAGAATTTTCCGTCAGCAGGATCAATACCTGCAAAAATAGCAGGAGCTCCATCCCACTTAACAGATACACTACCATCGTGCTCACCTTTCAACATATCACGTAGTTCACGTAAAGCCATGATAGCCTGACGTGTACCATTAACACCACCATAGATTACTTTATCTTCGATGTGTGTCATGTGAGTATTTTTCTGCTCACTTATAACGCTTTTAAAGCTTTCCATAATATCCTCTTACTTTGTTATAAGGGTATCTTACCATAGTTCTTTTCATTTGTAAACTACTTTTTTAAATGCTCAAAAGGATTTTTCTTTGATGTGCCGGGCTTTAATGAATACCTGCTGCTGGCCATATTTTTGACTTTAACTTCTGGTTGGATTTCATACATGCTTGAACGAATACCAACTCTCATTCTAAAATCGCCTTTACCTTTAAACTGAGGTACATCACTTGGTACGCCTAGAGGATTTTCTTTGCCTAACATATAAAAGTCATCTGCTGCCTGCAAATAGTAGGCTGCTTCCGTTTTACCACCTTTTGAATAGTGATCGACAACAACTTGACCAAGATCTTGATTTGCTACCGTAACAATATATTGATCCTTCTGTGTTTTCATGTAGGCTTTCATTTCCTCATGATTTACAGTATCAGGATCTCTTTGCTGTGGACCTTTATTGGTATTAATTTTTGTTTTACCAGTGGCGTTCTGAATATCTTTTACAAATTTGCTGGCATGCTTTTTTAACATATCTGCAATATAGACTTTTAAAGGACCCATCTTACCTTTAAGTGGCCCTTTCTTTTCTGGAGCTGACGTCCATTTTGTTCCATCGTATGATGCTCGTGTATTACCAAGGTTGTCGGTATGGTTCATTTTGACTTCAATCCAAATCTTTTTACCTTTATGCTTTACCAACACATCTGAGTATGTTGAGTCAACTTTTGGTCTTGAAGCATCCAAACCAAGTTCTACTAATGCATTTGCTACATCGTTTTCAAATTTATCTGATGCTGCACTCATAAGCAATAACTCCGATTCTTCAGTGATAAAGTTTTTAAAGGATTTCATACCTGTACCCCATTGAAACAAAAATTTATACTATTTATATAAAAAAGAAAAGGGGCTAAAAAGCCCCTTACACTCTCCTAATATAGGCCTTTAAGCCTCGCCTCTCAGCTTTAAACTTGTATTGCTCAAACCCAGAGTCAATTAGATCTTGGTTCATAATTTCAACCTGAAACTTAATTTCGTCAAACTCTTGTTTCGTTTCAAGGATACCTACCAAATCAGGTTCTTCTTTACTATTAATCAGATGCATAATCAATACTCCTCCAGACTATTATAATACATTTCCCATTCAGGGTAAACCGTTAAAAGGTTCTTTTTACGTAAAATATCTCGTCGTTTGACATGTTTTAACATATTCCACATTTCAGTTTCATCATATATCCAATCATTAAGTAAAGCAATGATATCATTTAAAATAGGATATTCGTTTGCTTTTTTGGTAAGTCTACTTATATGGATTTGTCTAATTTCTGGTGGTACTGAACGTATTGAATAGAAATTATTACTCACTACATTTAAAGATTTTTCTGTATCCCATTCCTTTGCTTTTTCGAATACTCTGATTGAACTTGACACGTTTAACGCATGCAAAGTAAATATCGTATTTAGCAAATAATTTGTTTTTCCTTTTGCTGATATTACATTAGCTTCTACTACATCCCATTTACCTGGATAACGTATATATTCATATTCATCATAGGTACCATCAATAGACATATCAATGTGCACATGCTCGAAGTCTTGAGTAGCATCTAAGAACTTATCTACATTCTTAGTAAAGTTAGAGGCTATCCTTAACTTTTGATTTACCTTTGGCGTATTATCAAATACCCAAAATAGTTCATCATTCATTAGTGGTTCACCACCAGTAAACTTAATTTCTCTTACTTTTGGTAATATAGAAATAATATCATTACGTGTTTCTTCACTAATAAATGGTTTGACTAAAGCACGCGTACTTTCAATCTCACCAAGTTGAATTTCTTCTGTACGAAACTTAGACGATGATTCCCCTCTACACATATTGCATGCTAGATTACATAGATTACCGCCTAAGGCATTTAATTCCATAAGATGGATATAGTCTGGATCTTCTGCGTTTTCTATTAGATCTGATAGTTCTACTTCATCAACAGCTTCAAGATTAAATTGACGGTATGATTTAATCCCATTCCTTTCTTGGCTTTTACAAACAGCACAAGTAACATCAAGGATAGGACTCGAATCTTTTTTAAATTCTTCCCTAATTTTTTTCAGTAATGGATCTTTAAACCAATCACTTGGCTTTGTGCTATTGATATTGGGTAGACTTCGATTACCTACCCATTCGGCAATAGCCTGCTTTTCCATTTCTGTACGAGGAGGAAGAGCAGGACAACACATAGTATAAGTGCCATTTGGATATGTCGACAACCCACTGAAGGGTTGAGGACACATCCATTTGTAATCCTTAGGCTGCCGCGGCATATTCTACCGCTTTTTCAGCTGCACGGATCTTACGTGTTTGATTACCACCAAACCATTGGCTTTGAAGACGCGTCTCAGTTGAACGACCTTGTAGGTGGTCAGTCATGAAAGTTACTGAGTTAAATGCTTGCCACCATGTACCTTCGCCGTACTCAGCACCAGGTTGGGTTTCAATAACTTCAAAAGCTTGACGTGCTGGACGTGAAAGATCTTCTACAGTTTCAACTTTGCGTTGCTCACGATGTGGAAATACATCATTGTAGTATTGCAATAAGCTTTCAACATTATAACGCTTAGTTGACAAGAACTCTGCCATTTCTTTATACTTCGCAAACTTTTCAGAAGCAAGACCCATTTGCTGCTTAACAATATCAGCATCAAACGTAGAACGATGGCCAATCTTTACAAAGTTTTTAGATGCTGAGTTAAGAGAGAATGTCAAAGTGTTGCTGCATACAACTCGGATTGGAGTGAAACGAATATCAATGGCTTTGCCATACTGATGAGGATTGCTAAACAAAAGATAGCTATCTACTTGGTCATCACCAAGAATTGAAAAGGACTCTTTGACTTTGGCCAATGCGAAAACATTGCGACCTTCCTTTAAAGAACCAGCAACATTCATTTCCATATCGCCAGCCATTACAAAATCTGAGAAGAATTGAAATGCTTCTTCGTTTTGAACTGGATTCCAATCATCACCAACCATGTCTAGAATAGAACCATCTGATTGGCGGACTAAAGCTTTTTTACCAGGTACCTTTACGCCTGATGCGGTAAAGACTTCCTCTTTTTCAACTGACCAATCAAGACCAGCTTTTACCATCATTTGTTCTGGTGTCATGTCATTGCGAACTTCAACACCAAGACCATGCCAAGGCTTTTCACCAGCGTATGCTAGTTGAGCTTGACCATTAATAATTTCTACTTCATGTGCCATAATATAAACTCCTCATTTGATAAGACTATACTACCATAGATCTTATCAAATGTAAACCATTTTTTTCACTTTTATGCAACTTTTTTGCAATAGTCTGCCCACATTTCTGCGGCCGACTCTTTTACATCATCAAGACCAATGTAATGATCAACATCAAACTCATAAGCTAGTTCAACAGCTTTATCCATTACTTCATTCACATTTGATAATTCATCAAATTGAGCTTCAAGCTCGCCATACATGCGATCTTCTAATTCCATTGCGATTTCTTTCATTTGACCCATTACGCGGCCTCCTTATATAATTTACTAATTTTGTTACGGTCGTCAAAACCTACACCCTGATTCCATAGAAAGTAATCAAAGTCTTGCTCAAGATCAATGTCTTCAGCATTGGCAAGAACACGAAGAGCAACTTTCCAGTCACACTTCATAAGTTTCATCACTGAGCGGAGAGATGCACGAAGCTCAACAAGTGCTTTCTGTTGTAGCTCCATTTCTTCTTGATCACGAATTTGCATTTCTTCGATCAACATATCCCAAACTTCTTGTTTGGTGTCGTCAGAAGACTCATTCCACATTTCATAAAAAGCTTGGCTAGGACGGTATCCGCGCGCGTCCTTATGAAGATCTGAGATGATATCGTTTGAGAATGTGTAAGCCATGTTTACCTCCATTTGATATAACTAATATACCACAAGTGAAAAGTAAAGTAAACAACTTTGTTTTGTTTGAAAACAACTACTTACGTTTTTTATGAAATTAATAAATTTTGGAGTACTGCATCAACAGACTCTTCGCTTAAAATAATATTTGCTACAACGAATAACGTATCAAATCCCATACAGAATGTTGTATGCTCTTTACATGTATTTAGGAAATAGACTCTACCATGATCAAAATGTAAAGTCTTATCATCTAATATGAAATAGTTTGTAGGAGGATTGCAACCGGAAACAGGTATGAAAAGTCTAAATGAATTTAGCTCACGTGAATATTGATCTCTATGTGGAGGAAAACATCCTAGTGGATCCATCTTAATGAAATGTGTTCTGCCTAGAAATTTTTCATATGGAGCTAAAGCTTTTTCAACTAAAGGCCATAGTTCTGTTTTTGTATTGAAATCTGTTTCGTCTAAATCTAAATTATTCTTTATATTATATTCGCGTACAGAATCCAGATCCGGAATACCGCTAAGCCCACCATCGAGGCTTGTAATGCTTAGTCCATACCGCGGAATGGGCTTACGTGGATTATATGGCACCCATTTATCGTTATATGGTTGTAGTTGTTTTGTAACAGAGTTTGTGTCTATTCCTTGCTTTAAAGCATAGAAGTCTCCATAACGAGTAAGGGTATCATACAAGTAGCTCATCGTTTAAATATTTCCTTAGATAAAACTCAAAAGGCTGATCATCCTTTAACTCAACCTGATAAAAAATTCTTGGTGTAGGTGAAGGTTCAGATCCATGTAACAGTGCAGTATTCCACATAATAGGACCTGTATGGAATACTTCCTCCACTGGATCATAAAATTTTAGTGGAACTTGATATTCGTTTTGTAATTCAAAACTAATAATACACTGTCTTGTATCATCAATATGAGGATGATAACCACTACTTACAAGGTAATAGCTATTATGGATATACTTAAATTTGCTTTCCATTTCAAGCAAATAGTCTGGCTTTTCGTCAAATAACAAAACGCCAATAGGTTGGCCATCACCGTGTTTGTTTATATAAGTTTTGATTTGACTTTCATATTGGTGATAAATGTCTAATAGTTTGCCTTTATCCCAATCAATATCATCAATCTCAATGTATCGCATAAAATTTTCCAATTTGATATAGCAAATCAAATTTATGATGCTGTTGTTCTTTCCAGTTATTATGATGACGTTGATGCATTTCTTCGCCAAGCATAACTGGATATGCCCAACGTACATTTGTCGGTTCGCCTTTAATGTGGACCAGTGTTGTTACCAACTTACTATGCCAATGACCTCCTACAACCAAGTATGGAGTAAAGATTACAGAAAGCCAAGCAATATAAAAATATGTTTCGTAGAAATAATCGAGTGGCTTATTCTTTTTTAGTGTTTTAATATCAGGCTTAAATGCTTCATCCCACAAAGACAACAAAGCTTTCCAGCTTGGAGGATGTGGATCTTTGTCTGTATCACTGTATTTGTGATGATTCATATGCACGGCCGAGTACACAGCAGGAGATCCAAGGTTTAACATACAAAAACAAAACTGGCCAAAGCGATTCATCTTCGGTGACCAAGTAAAATGCTGATGTGTAAATATTCTATGGATATACAAGTAATGTGCAAATAAAGACACAGGTATAGAAACCGCTAACCCAAGTAAAATAATGTCCCAGCTAAAAAATACAAACAGATTAATGTGTGCCAGTAGGGTTAGGATTTGATGCTTGTAAACTTTCCAAATATTCATTGATTTCACCTTTATAAACTATCCATTGCCAGTTATTTGGCCAACGTAGTTCTATCATTTCCGGATATACTTTCCATCCTTCAGGTATTAAACGTGCTATTCCTGCAGGATTTTTAGCTATCCTTGATTTGAACCAGACATTAACACTATCTTCAAACTTTTCCATTTGATACGCAGATAGTGCATAGTGATTATATTTATTATCTGGCCTAAAATAGTTTCCACGGTATTTTGGATGTATCCAACATCCACTTTCAACTCTATAACAACCTTCACCAAAATCTGTAATACCACACATCGCTATAATCTCATCATTATAGCTATCCATCATATATCCGTATTCAATATATTTGCTTAGATCTATAGGTTTGAAATTGTCGGTGTAGTCTAATATGTTTTGTACAGTTTTTTCAAATAATGGATCTACTACATAATGATCACGGTGTTTAACTGTGTAAAACTTCAATGAATTTCTCCAAAGACTCTTGGTACATTGCCTGTGTTAAAGAATTCTTTGCAGCCTCATGCATATCTGTGCTATACATTTCTTCTGCAGCTTCCCACCAATTCTTACTGGTCCAATCAATAGAAATAGAATTATTTCCATTACATAGTCTTTCATGGCCACCGGAACCAGTTTGAATGATTGGAACTTTGCCCATAGCCAAACATTGCTGTACACCATATCCATTACTTTCCCAGATTGCTGGATATAGACCAAAAACTGAATCTGTAATTAAATCTTTATAGCTTTCAAAGTTTTGCATTTGATGTGTTTCAATATTAGCAAATCTTTCAGTATCTAAAATATGACTACCAATTCCAATAATATCCCAATCAGCGACCTGATCAATTAAGTCAAATCGTTTTTGCGAATCGAATCTTCCAGTAAAGTGTGCTTTCTTTGCAAACTGCGTAGGTGCTGGCATTTCAAGATATTTCTGTGGATTTACATATTCCAACATCAAGTCTGCGTTAACACCATAGTGCTTTTGAATAGCAGCTTGACTTGTAGGCGAATCTGTTACGATCTGTGTAGCTGACTCAATTCCTGTTTGTTCACGTTCTAACCAATAATCCTTTTTAACTTGTCTTGGATTTCTTTCAAGGACTTCTGCATAGCACGATCTAACAAAATATACGAAGTCACAGTCAATATTGAGTTTTTCAATAGGTGTTAGGTAATCAATAAAGTTAATGACTTTGTTTGGTTTATGTTTGGCATAGAAAGCAGACCAATCAGTATCAAAATCATCGTACGTTGTATAGGTTACATTAGAATATTCTGGATAGTTTCCATCATCAAGAACAGTTGCAAAAATTTGTACACCTTGTTCAGCAGCCAATTGATTTAGATTATCAAGTCGAAATCCTTCATGCACTTGAGCATATTGTTCAGCATTTGTAAAAATAACGTTTGGCATTAGTATTATCCCTTGATAATTTGTTCGATTTTGGCCTTTATTCTCATCCCCAAAAAAGATGCTGTTTCTTGAGTAAAATGTAATGGCGACCTTCCATTACGGTGATGGTCATCTGCTATCACATCTTTCCAATCAATATTTACAGTTTCTATTTTTTCTTGGAAACATCTTTTGTACATGTATTTATATACTAAATCAGCCTGCTTTGCATGATATTCCCATGTGTAGTTTTCAATACCCATACCCGACACTTCACCTAATCGATAGGCATATTGATCAACTGTAGGCAAATCATAATATATTCCTACAGACCTATTATAGAACTTACGTGCAGGTGGCAGGTTTAAATAAATGATTTTGTTTCCAAACTTAGAATACAATTCTTCGCTATACTTTTCCAGCCACTTATCTTTAGTCAAATAGGATTTAGCCAGCTCACTATCATATACAGACGTAGCATATTTCTTATCATTAATAAGTTCGTATGTTTCTGATGGAAACTTTAACCTTTTTAGTTTTTCTAAATGGGATTTACCATGTCTATCCTTACCATTAATTTGTAATTCAGGTATGATAGTCAAGTGTTCAAGGCCATCATAAAATCTTGTTGATGACTCATATAGCATACTCACAATAATCCATGTGTCTTTATCAACAACACACGATGAGATATGATCTTTTAAACAAACTTCTTTATGGATTTTTTTGACAGACAAACTATTTTGCTCTACATCACTGAGCCGATGATACCATTTGTCTATGTCGTAAGAAATTTTGCCTCTATTACTATAGAGACTTCCTAATGTTGTCCCCCATATTCTATGGTATGAATGCTGAGGGTAATTATCTTGTAACCAAAACATGGAGTCTGTGATATCACATCCTCCCATCATATAGAATTTCATTTATGCCCTTTTTTTATCAATCTGCCTTTGTGCCCATGCTGCTTCAAATCCAAGTTCATGTACACACGCTTCGTGATTTCCCCACAGTCTTCTAAAATAAGATTCATATATCGAAATAACATCTTTATCTGGCCAGCTTTCTGGTATCAACTGTCCTTTCACCATCCAGTAATATCTATTAGCTTCTTTACGTTCAAAATATGTCATAGGTTTAGCCTCCATAATTACTATGTGACTATCTATAAAATGTTAGGGCTAACGTTACCGGTAACATGAAAATTATTTTAAATTTTCTTCCTCTTCTCTAGTTCTATATTGCCATTCATCAGTATGTCCTACTGACCACTTCGGTTCTGTTTCAACTGCGTAGTTTTGAGTACACACTTTAAAGTCGGGTCTCAATAATTTATCAGGTGTCAAGGAGCTATCACGCCAGATAACCCGATTGTTTGGCTGAGCAGCGAATTGACCGTTGTCAAGTCTGATGACATTGAATGATTTGTGCTCGGGATCGTGCTCACTGAAATTGGTATTAAGGGTGGAAGTATCGCGGTGACAATTGTCGATGGTGAACTCGTATTCTCCACCATGCATTCTTCTATCCTTTCCAAAGAATTCACATCTTGACAGGATTGGTTTGTGGACGACAGTGATATCATAATCAAAGCAATCCCAAAGCTGAAGAACATCAAGAGGAAGAAGCTCACCATGATTAGTTTTCCAAACGAAAGCTGAAATAGGTAGTTTATCATAGAGTGCACCATAATCTGTTAGGAGAGTTTCAAAATAAAGAGCTTTATACTGTACTGATTTGACACTGATCCAAATGCCAGGAGTAAATTGACCTTCATATGCTGGATCTAAATCATATAGGTATTCTTTACGTACATAAACGTTAATAGGCGGAAGTGGATGAACTAAGAAGGACATGTTTCTATATATTTTTTATAATAAACTGTTACTGAATCTTTACCCTGTTCAAATGCTGCAACTGCATTTTCTTTTTTCTTACCAAAACACTTGTTCCAGCTTTGACCAGGAAATCTATACCTTGGATTTTCTTTCAAAAATTGACGTAAATCTATAAGCTTTTGCTCATTCATTTGAGTCCGAATTTTACTGGCACACCATGCAGCACTATTCCAATCAAAATCATCAAATTTATCCGGTGAATATCCATGTAATTCCAAACAATATTTAATTGGATTTTCATTTGCCATTACTGTAGTTGATATTATACTACATAGCACAATAATTGTAAACCGCATCATATATCCTTATATTAATTAGCAAGTGGATTATCTAAATACTCCTGTAATCTTTCGAAGATTTCTTTATCCAATGCTTTCATATCAGCTCTAACGTCTTTGTCGGTTTGACGTACACCAGCTTCTACCTCACGGATAGACGCAGTCACATCTTTTTGTAGCTGATTCATTTCATTTCTAATACCTTCAAGGGTATCACCAATGCTAGATTGAGTTGCCTTTATTCTAGCTTCTGAGTTTTCAAGATTGGTGCTAATCGTATCACGTAGATTAGCCATTGTTTCTTGGTTATCTTTTAATGTAATTCTAAATCTTTCTTCAAATGTATCTAGTTTAGCATATACATCATTGCGCAGTGTCCGAACTGTTTCCTCTGCACGTTGTACCTGTCCTTCAAGCACTCGCACAGTTGTTTCTACACGTTCAACATCACTTGCCAAATCTTTTCTAATTTCAACTGTGTATTCGATTGCATCGTTTAATTTCTGTAATTGTAATTCATTCGCAGCTTGTATTTCATCTATATCTATATTTTGGATAATTTCTTTCATATCCATATAGTCTTTGTAAAATTCGAATCCACCCCACATAGCACCGCCAGCTGTTGATAATGCGGTTAAGACAGCAAACATTTTGCCACCTTTAAATGTCATACCACCAAATTCAAACTCTGCCATTTAGTTTCTCCAATTAAAATGAAGTAAAGGGTTATTATAAACATCTGGACTATTGCTTTCAATAGCCATTATAATCCATGCCAATGGATGAGCAATAAAGTACCCACCCATAATGCATGAAATAAAAAAGATCCAAAATGCAACCGCGTTATTCTTCAAATTGTAGTTCTTTTAGTTGTTCTAATTCTTTTTGAAGTCTCATAACTTCAAGTTGTTTTTTCTGTAGTTCTAGCTCATACAATCTATTACAATTAATTCTACTCTTTACTCGTTTACCTAAAGGAATTGTAATCCTTGCATATACACCAATGTCACCTGTTCTTGTATCATTAAAATAATTGTTCATAGTGTCATAACCGCCATTAGCAATAATACCAGTTACACCAAGTTCTAGATTAGTTGCCGACCCAATTGCATTAGAACAATCAAGCTCTCCTGCTCTAAACTTATCTGACTGATAACTACCAGGAGCACCCGGCAATTGTAAGTTTAAAGAACTAGAATCAGCAAAGGATGCTGATACCCATATCAGCGTGCATATTAAAAATGCTAGTCCATACATAAATCTCATTATTCATCTCACTTTACTCTCGAACAAATCATGGATTTTACTCCAGTAGATTGTACATCCTGTTTCAATTGTTTAGATGTTGTACAAATATATTCTACATTATCAAGATCTGTTTCACGAATGTAAATGTCTATTACCTGATGCTCTAAATAACCAACTTTAATAACTTTATTCGCAGATGCAAATTTGATATTAAACCAGTTTTTATCATAAACATCTATTTCATAATATTCAACATCTTGTCGTCTATTCCATAATTTCAATTGTGTAACCAACACATTATCAACATATGACTGCTTGAACTCTGGATATGTTGGTGTTAATTCATGAGCTGCAGCACTATTTGCAATAAACAATGCTGCAGCGATTAATGTTTTTCTCATAATCTAATATCCGTAATATTAATTAGCGATACATAACGCCGTCACATTTGCTTTATATGTTCCACCAGGCAAAGCTTTGTCTACGCCATAAGTAACACTTGATGTTATCTTAAACCATGTAGAACCTGCTGCGGAGAGATCATATTCTGTTACACTATCATATTCAACTTTAGCTGCTTCATAGCCAGCCATGTCTGTTGAAGACGTTGCAGACACCTCAACTTCACCATCCCATGTAAGTGAGTCGGTCAAGTTTGGAGATGTTGTAAATGATGTAGGCCAAGAAATTTTGGCCGTGTAATAGTCAGCAATTGAAACATCATATCGGATAATTGGCATGACACCACCATCAGCTGGTAGCGTACTTAATTCATCGGGATTGGGGTTGCCATAGACCCCAGCGACGTCGGTGTAAATCGAGCACTTCGAAGACACATTACCAGTAATTGGCGTTTCTGTTGCGTATGCAGAAGAAGCTACCAAAATAGCACTCAATGACAGTATCGATCTTTTCATAGTTTTCTCCTATCGATCGTATTGTGAGCGAACCATTGATCTATGCGTTTCGTCAGATGCTAAATTTCTCAACGCTCTTCTGTTATCTGGTAATGTAGCATCTTCCAATACCAGAGTTTCTTCATATACTCCACCTTGTATTTCAACAGTATAGTAAGATTCAATCTTTGGTACTGCTGACAAGGCTGCAAGCATTTCTGCTTGTTTACCCGAATCAACCATAGCGTCAATCGAGTTTTCACCACCTAGATCTTTTTCAAGATCAGATTCTTCTTCGTCCTTTTCTTCTTTAGCTTCTTCTTCCTTTAACTCAACTTCTTTATCAAGCTGTGCTTGCACCCACTCATCATAGAAAGGATCATCAATTGACAATTCACCTTCAAGGTTTTTTAAGAAGTTGGCCAAAGCATCGCTAAAGCCAGGACATTCAGGATCCGCTAATGGTGTAAGTGTACATTTCATTAGCGTATCATCAACGTCCATTTTATAATTATAAACAACTACAGCACCACTAATAGCGCCATCGCCTTCTACATCAATTGATCCATCACCCCATCGACTTGCATCACTATATCCAAATCTAAAATATTTACGAATAGTTCCACCAGATTTTCCAGACCAATCATCACGTTCTTCAAAAATATATCCACCATTTGTATCTTTATTACGGACAAAAACTACACTATCAGATCCGTCTTCTTTCTCAATAGTGTAGATATAAGATAAACCATTGATTTGCACAGTTATCCAAGGCATTGAATAATCTGGCAAAATATCGTTCATCCCCCAGCTAAGGCCATTGGCCGCAGCATTATTTGTTACTCCGTATGTCGTATCAGAGTAGCAATAAGAGGAGGAGGCCACCAACAGTGCCAACGCCCATGACAGTTGATTTCTCATCGTCATCCATATCCTTTAGTGGATTCAAAGATCTTTGAACTTCACCTGGTTGTTTATCTTTATTTGCTTGCCAAGCAGATTTCGCTTCTGGTCCAATCAATCCATCATATGGACAAGGCGTACCTGCATCCATCATAGCATTAAAAACTCGTTCGTCTTGACACATAACAGATACAGCAGCGACTTTCATACCCATATCATAAAGAGTTTTTGCATTCTTTAATTTTTCACAATTCATATCTCTTACTGTCTTACCAGCTGAGATACCTAAAATTTGCGTTTGCACTGCACCACTAACTCCAACTGTACACAAATCAGAATTAGCAGAATTGATTGATGGCGCAATTGCGGAAGGCGGTGGCGATTTTACTGTAGTAGTAGAATCACTTCTAGAAATGACTTCAGAACTATTTTCGTTTTTAGTACAAACATAACCTTCAGGACACACCGCAGAATCCTGAGCAAATGATGATGTAGCAACAAAAATCAGTGCTGCTAGAAATACTAGCTTCTTTACCATATTATACTCCATTCTTCAGATAATGCTATTTATAATTCGTTTTTTTCCTGCAACCAAGAAACGCATTTAGCATCAACAAGTTCGTAACCAATCTTTAACAAGTTGTCGCCTTGATATTTTACTTGTCCGTTGATTGCAGCCCAACATTGTTCTTCTGAAACATATTTAAAGTGTGCATTAACAATTTGACAATTGTCGTAGTTTCTGGGTTCGTCAACTAAGCAAACCATAATAGCTGCTGTAAATAACATAGCAAGCCTCCTTTCAAATAAAAAAGGGAGCTAACCGTGGCTCCCTGCGTGCTTATTACGTAGCAACCCGACATAATTTATTTATATGATAATAGGATCAGGACCAGTCATTAGAATGAAAAGTTAACACCCATTGTGATGTCACCAAATTCAAAGTCTGCATCTGTTGATACTTCACCATATGCTTTAAGACCGTTAACGCCAACCGCGCCTAGGTCATATTCTGCACCAAAGTCCAAGCCTTTGAATACGTCATCTTCGTTTAG
>Ga0255781_10001643_pt1 | contig 18203 bp, 14 predicted proteins | sample 101ome_21_FD_179979 | JGI IMG/M metagenome (GOLD analysis project Ga0255781, IMG submission 179979) | Coastal salt marsh microbial communities from the Groves Creek Marsh, Skidaway Island, Georgia - 101413BT metaG (version 2) | ecosystem: Environmental > Aquatic > Marine > Intertidal zone >... | reverse complement strand
TGGGGAGTGTCGGTAGCGTGTATAGCGTGGCAGAGTCGCTGGCGGTGGCGACGCCACTGATATTGACCGCCCTGACCTTTGCGGTCGCCATGCGCGGCGGCTTATTCAATATCGGTGCCGAGGGGCAGGTGTACATGGGCTCGTTAGCGGCGGTGAGTGTGGGCCTGCTTCATTTGCCGGCCCCGTTTAATCTCATTGTGGCGCTGCTGGCCGCCATGATTGCCGGCATTGTTTGGAGTCTACCGGTCGCGCTATTGAAACTGGGCCGCGGTGTGCATGAGGTGATCTCCACCATCATGTTTAACTGGATCGCCCATTTTTTTGCCTTTTATCTGATAGCCAATGTGTTGACTGATCCTAAACGAGGGGATCGGACGATTAGTATTATCGAGAGCGCGCGACTGACCCGGATTTTGCCGACGGCGACTTTGAACACCGGCTTGTTTATCTCTTTGCTTACCGTCGCGATTATTCTTTTTCTTCTGTGGCGAACCTCGACAGGCTTTGAGATACGTGCGGCAGGGTATAACCCGCATGCGTCACACCACGCGGGGATCAATATTCGAAAACAGGTCTTGCGGGTGTTCCTGATCGGTGGCGCGGTTGCAGGCCTTGCTGGTGCGATCCAGGTAATGGGCCGACCCCCGTATTACGCCGTGATGAGCGGCATGCCCCAGCTTGTGAATCTTGGTTTTGATGGGATCGGGGTCGCAATGATTGGCCGCAACCATCCGATTGGTATTGTTTTCGCCGCCCTCTTTTTTGGCAGTTTGATGGTGGGTGGACGGATTATGCAGTTCGACCCGGGTGTGCCGTTCGAACTGGTGCGCGTGATCGAGGGCGTGATTATTCTTGCGCTCGCGGTCCCGGAACTTCGTAGGCAGTTCTCACGACTAAAGGGTCGTTGGGGTCGCAAGGAATAGATCATGGAACTTGCTCATCTTTGGGGTATTTTGTTCATCTCGCTGCATGCGATGGTGCCCATAACGCTCGCCGCCATCGGCGAGTCCATTGAGGAGTCGGCGGGTCTTTTCAACATCGGACTTGAGGGTATCTTGCTGTTGAGCGCGCTCACGGGGGCGCTAGGTGCACAGGCAAGTGGAAGCGCAGTCATGGGTCTCGTGACCGGAATGGCGACGGGAGCCATCGTGGGTCTGCTGTTTGGATTCATCAGCACAACCTTACGAGGCAGTCAGTTAATCAGCGGCGTAGGCATTAATTTGTTTGCGTTGGGTTTTGTAGCGCTCATGCTGACCGTGATGGGTGCGCCGGGTTTTCATAGCGTGGCCCGAGAGGTCCAGGTCGCGCTGATTCCCTTGGGTGTGGGCAATCTCAGTCCTCTGGTTTTGGTCACAGTCGTGCTGGCGATCGTGGCGTGGTGGTTGCTTCGGCGCACGCAGCTTGGGATATGGATCCGGGCGGTGGGCGAAAATCCTGCGGCTGCGGATGTCGCGGGAATTCGGGTGAACGCGATTCGATTGGGCGCGGCTATCGCGGCTGGTGTCTTCGCGGGGCTGGCTGGCGCCTATCTCAGCATCGACTGGTTTGGCGCGGTAACGAAAGAAATTACCGCAGGGCGGGGCTTTATCGCGCTTGCGATTGTGGTGTTTAGTGGACTGAATCCTTTGCTGGCTCTTTTGGGCGGTTTTATCTTCGGCTTTTTCGACGGGCTAGCCACTTGGGTCGCCACCTATCCCGGCATTAAGGAGATTATTCCCTGGCAGTTCGTCGCTATGGCGCCTTATGTGGTCACGCTTGCGGTCGTGGCCGGTGCGATTGGTCGTGTTCGGTTCCCCAGCGCCCTCGGTGTGCCGTATGTTCGAGAGTAGAGTGATCGCATAGAGCGCTTTTAAGAAGAGTAGAAAGAGAAAACGATGGCCAGTCACTCATCGACCAGAACGCCCGTTAAAAAAGGCGACGTCTTGCTGGAAGCCCGGGGCTTGTCGAAGGGTTTTCCAGGCGTTTGGGAGCATTTGATTCTCGATAAACTGGATTTTGATGTCCGGGCGGGCGAGGTCCATACCCTGCTGGGAGAGAACGGTGCGGGAAAAACCGTCATTGCGAATATCCTTTCGGGTTATTACGAAAAAACCGAAGGAGAGATTCTTGTTCGCGGTGTGCCCGTTCACCTTCGCTCCCCTCGCGAGGGGCTGGCGCACGGCATAGCGATGGTGCACCAGGAGTTGATGCTGGTACCGGCGTTCACAGTCGCAGAGAACGTCATGGTCGGTCTCGATGCGCCCGCTTTTTCCTACGATATCTCAAGGGTCGAGCAAAAACTTGAGGAGCTAGTGGAGCGCTATGGTCTTGAGGTGGATCCTCGGGTTCGAGTGGAAGAGCTCTCGGCAGGTCAACAGCAGCGAGTAGAAATCCTAAAGGTTCTCTATCATGAACCAGAGGTTTTATTGCTTGATGAGCCCACCTCTTTGCTCACGCCGCACGAGGCAGATCAGCTTTTTGTGGTGCTCCGGGCGATGGCCGATGAGGGCAAGGGCATTGTTTTTGTTTCGCACAAGATGCGGGAGGTGTTCGCTGTGTCTGATCGCGTGACCGTGCTGAAGCTCGGCAAAATGCAGGGCACCTGTCATATTAGCGACACCAATGAGGAAGAGCTCACCCGGCGCACATTTGGTGAGACCGTGCCTGAATACATGGAGCGCCCTGCGGTTCAATCCGAAGCGCTCGCTCTCGAGACCTGCGCCCTCGTGCCCGCGGGTCTTCGAAAAAATCCCGACGCAAAAGGTATCTCGATAAAGGTTCGCTGCGGCGAGATTCTGGGGCTGGCCGGCGTGTCTGGAAACGGCCAGACCGAATTGATCGAAGCCCTGACGGGAATGGTCTCACCCGACCGAGGAGAGGTATGGATTCTGGATCAAAACCTAACCGGTCAGCCGCCAAGAGTTTTCATCGATAGAGGCGTGGCACACATTCCAGAGCGCCGAAAAGAGATTGGGATCGTTGAGCAAATGTATGTCGCGGAGAACGTGGCACTCAAGGACTATCGAAAGCAGCCCTTCTCGAAGGCAACCGTACTTAATCGTCAGGCGATCTCAGATCATGCCGCGCAAATCGTTAAGAGATTCAATGCGCTGGTGCCGGATCTTTGGGAGACCGAGTGCCGGATTCTTTCTGGTGGTAATGTCCAGCGGCTCATTCTGGGACGCGAAACGTGGCGCAAGCCCCCGGTGATTATTGCTTCTCATCCGACGGAGGGCCTGGACGCAAGAGCGATCCGACACACTTGGGAATTATTTCTCGAGCTGCGGGCGTTGGGGTCCGGGATTTTGTTGGTCTCTGAAGATCTTGACGAGATCATGAGCCTATCGGATCGCATTGCCGTCATTTTTGACGGCGAGATTGTGGGCACCGTGGATGGGAAGGGCGCGAATCGAGAGAATCTTGGAAACTGGATGGCAGGCGGAATCAACCGCGCGGCCTAGCCATATGTTGAGCGGGCCTGGGCGGACTCGGACAAGAAATCGCCGGTCGGTAAAATGGGTCAACAGAGAGCCCGCCGTTCCTCTAAATTATTGAGATCCTAAAGCCATGTCAGACGACCCCTTTTGGTCCAGCCTCAGCGACCTGATGCACAAGGCCTATGCCCCGTATTCTCAATTCCCGGTTGCGGCCATCGTTCGATCAACATCGGGTGCGACGTATCAGGGAATTAATGTCGAAAACGCGGCTTACCCGCAGGGTTGGTGTGCCGAGGCCAGCGCGATTGCGGCCATGGTGACGGCTGGCGAGCTTGGAATTCAGGAAATTGCCGTGATGGCAACCGGCGATGCCCTTTGCACGCCGTGTGGGGGATGCCGCCAGAAGATCCGAGAATTTGCCGGCCCGGATATAAAGATTCATTGTTATGGGCCCGAAGGATTGAGGGCCACGTTTACGTTGGATGACCTTTTGCCCCACTCATTTGGACCCGATCATCTGAGATGAACACTTCTTTGGATTCCGCCGTCGCAGACATCAAGCGGCACATGAAGGAGCGGGCTCCCGAGATAGCGATCATTTTGGGTAGTGGGCTGAGCGATTTCGCTCAGAACGTTGAGGATCCTCTCGTTGTGCCCTATCAAGAGCTGGCAGGGTTTCCTCAATCAGGTGTCGCGGGTCACGTCGGAAACCTGGTCTTGGGTGAGTTGTGCGGCCGTAAGGTCGCCTGCCTGCAGGGTCGATGGCATGCTTACGAGGGCCACGCGCTTGCTGATATCGCAACGCCGATCCGCGCGCTCCAGCAAGTGGGCTGCCATACCCTCGTGAGCACCTGCGCGGCAGGGAGTCTTCGCGAGAACATGCCGCCGGGCAGTCTGATGATGCTGACGGATCATATTAACTGGACCGGGTTGAGCCCTCTGGTCGGTGCGAATGACGAGCGTCTTGGGCCCCGCTTTACTGACATGAGCCAGGCCTATGACCATAAACTACAAGCTCTTCTGAGCCAGGCGGCGGCTGCCGAGGATCTAACGCTGCATCAGGGCGTTTATCTTTGGTGCCTAGGACCGAGTTTTGAAACCCCGGCGGAAATACGGGCGTTTGGTGTGTTGGGCGCTGACGCGGTGGGGATGTCGACCGTGCCGGAAACGCTGGTCGCCCGGCACTGCGGCATGCGTGTCGCGGCGGTTGCCGTGATCACCAACTATGCAGCCGGGATGCAGTCCGGTCTCTCGCATGAGCAGACGCTTGCAGGGGCGGCAGAGGCCGCGCCGCGATTAACCCGATTGTTGCCGAATTTTTTAAGTCGTTTGTAAGCCTTTTGCTATGAGCGATCCATCGATTAAGCTGGTTGAATCGTTACAGCCGTCACACGGCACTCCGGTTGCGAATGTCATTCGGCCTTTGGATCTCGATGCCGTGGCGCGCGTGCGCGTAAATCGAAGCGCAGTAGAGCGTCGCTGCGCAACGCTCGCCGGACGACGAACGGTGAAAAAAGAGTGGCAGGCGGCATGGCTCTTGCGGGCGATGACCTGCATCGATCTGACCACTTTAGATGGCGCCGATACGCCCGGGACCGTAAGACGGCTGTGCGCAAAAGCAAGAATACCGCTTCGGTCTGATCTGGCGGCTGCCCTGGGGGCCGAAGATCTCAAGGTAGGAGCGGTCTGCGTGTATCCCTCACTGGTAAGAGAAGCGGTAGAGAATTTGCGAGGCAGCTTCATACCTGTGGCCTCTGTTGCCGCTGGATTTCCCGACGGCCTAACGCCACTATCGACTCGGATAGCGGAGGTAACGGCAGCCTGTGAAGAAGGGGCCACCGAGATCGATATCGTCATCCGCAGGGGCTGGGTGCTGACGGGCCAGTGGCAGGCACTTTACGATGAGATTTGTGCGTTTCGTGAAGCTGCGAAAGGGGCCCACCTGAAGACGATTCTTGGCACAGGTAATCTGGTAAGTTTCAGCAACATTGCTAAAGCGAGCTTGGTTGCAATGATGGCAGGTGCAGACTTCATCAAGACCTCTACGGGCAAAGAGGGGGTTAACGCGAATTTGCCGGTGAGTCTAGTGATGTTGCGTCAAATTAGGCAGTTCCATCAGAGTCATGGAGTCAAAGTGGGCTTCAAACCCGCGGGAGGCATCCGCGCGGCGAAAGACGCGCTTTCGTATCTCACCTTAATGAAGGAAGAGCTTGGCCATGAGTGGATGAACGCCGACTATTTTCGACTTGGCGCCTCTGGTTTGTTAGGGGATATCTCGCGACAGCTTGAGCATTTTGTAACGGGCCGCTACTCCGCCGCGCACCGGCATGCGATGGGGTAGCCCGATGTCTAGGGTGCGAGAACTTTTCGAGCAGATGGACTACGGGCCGGCCGCAGAGGACGCGTCATTTGCAAAAGCGTGGATAGGTCAGCACGGCGGCACGTTTGGTCATTGGATAGACGGCGATTGGACGGCGCCTGCCCGCGTTTTTGATTCGATTAATCCAGCGACATCTGAATGTCTTGCTAAGGTGGGTACGGCGAATGCCGCAGATATCGATTTAGCGGTGCGCGCCGCCCGCCGAGCGCTAGAACCCTGGCGGCAACTGGGTCCTGAAGGACGTGCGCGCTGTCTTTATGCGCTCGCGCGGCAGATTCAAAAACACGCCCGACTGCTGGCTGTGCTTGAAACACTGGACAACGGTAAGCCCATACGCGAAACCCGAGATATCGACATCCCGCTCGTGGCCCGTCATTTTTATCATCACGCCGGATGGGCAAATCTCGTGGAGTCCGAATTCCCCGAGACCAGTCCTTATGGTGTCGTGGGTCAGGTGATCCCCTGGAATTTTCCACTGCTGATGCTCGCGTGGAAAGTGGCGCCCGCTCTCGCCGCCGGCAATACCGTGGTTCTCAAGCCCGCTGAATATACAAGTCTTACGGCGTTGTGCTTTGCGGAGCTGACTCGTTACGCCGGGTTGCCTGACGGCGTTTTGAATATCGTGACCGGTGACGGTGAAACCGGCCGTCTGCTAATAGCTCATAACGACATCAATAAGATCGCCTTCACCGGTTCGACCGATGTGGGTCGTGAGATACGGGAGGTTAGCGCCGGCAGTGGGAAGGGGCTCACCCTGGAGCTCGGCGGCAAATCACCCTTTATCGTTTTTGCAGATGCGGATCTGGATGGCGCCGTCGAGGGCGTGGTTGATGGCATCTGGTTCAACCAGGGCCAGGTCTGTTGCGCCGGATCACGGCTGCTGATTCAGGAATCGATAGAGGATGATTTCCTGGCCCGGCTGCGCCGCCGAATGCAGACGTTGCGAGTAGGCGATCCGTTGGACAAATCAATCGATATGGGCGCTATCGTTCACCCTAGTCAGCTGCGAACCATTCAGGCTTATGTCGATGGCGCCATTCAGGAGGGTGCGACCTGTTGGCATGCCGAGCATCCGCTACCTGACCAAGGGTCTTATTTTCACCCAACCTTGGTTACCGAGGTCTCGCCGGCGCACAGGATTGCCAGCGAAGAAGTATTTGGACCCGTGCTGGTCTCCATGACGTTCAGAACGCACGTGGAAGCGATCGAGATCGCCAACAATACGCGATATGGCCTAGCTGCAAGCATCTGGAGCGAAAATATCAATGTTGCGTTGGATGTGGCTTCGAAAGTAAAAGCAGGCGTCGTCTGGATCAATTCAACCAACGAATTCGATGCGGCGAGTGGCTTTGGGGGATACCGGGAGTCGGGCTTCGGTCGCGAAGGTGGACGAGAGGGTCTGGCCGCCTATCGCAAACATCGGGTCGATATCGCTCCCGATGCGGCGGCGCCCGTAATGCCGGGCGAGGTTACCGCAGCCCGCCCGTCCGAACGTTTAGATCAGACGGCCAAGCTATACGTGGGTGGAAAACAAACCCGACCGGATGGTGGTTACAGCCGTCGGGTGGCGTCTTTGGACGGGGCTTTGGTTGGTGAAATAGGTGAGGGAAACCGAAAAGATATCCGCAACGCTGTGGAAGCGGCTCATGGCGCGAGCGGGTGGGCAAAACTTAGCGCGCATGGTCGGGCACAGGTCTTGTTTTTTCTTGCGGAAAATCTTCAAAGCAGGGCCGATGAATTTGCTTATCGCATATCCCATTTAACGGGCGACGATGGTCAGCGAGAGGTAGCCGAGGCGATCGCGCGAGTATTTTTTTACGCGGGTTGGTGTGATAAGTACGAGGGTGCGGTGCATCAGCCCCCGGCCGGGAAAATCGTTCTGGCCATGCCCGAGGCGCTGGGCGTGGTGGGCGTAGTGTGTCCCAATCGCTACCCTCTTCTTGGACTGCTGTCTTTAGTGACGCCCGCGATTGCTATGGGCAATTCGGTTATTGCCATTCCTTCTGAGCAGGCGCCGCTCGTGGCGACGGATTTTTATCAGGTCCTTGAAACATCGGATGTGCCAGCCGGGGTCGTAAACATCATCACAGGGACGCGAGCGACTCTCGGCCAGGAGCTTGCCCGGCACGATCACGTCGACGCCCTATGGTGCGCGGTGCATCAGGAGTTGGCCACTGAGGTTGAGAGATTATCAATCGGGAATCTGAAACAGACCTGGACGTTTTCCGGCGACCGTGACTGGATGGATCGAAGTCTAGGGCAGAGTGTGGAATTTCTTCGCCGCGCAACGCAGGTGAAAAACCTGTGGACTCCTTATGGTGAATGAGAGCGCTCTGCTGCAGGAGCTGATCCGTAAAAAACGGGACCGCGATGCACTCAGCGATCAAGAAATCAGACAGTTTGTTGAGGCCGTCGCGAACGATTTGGCCAGCGAGGGCCAGATTGGCGCCTTTACGATGGCAGTGCTACTGAATGGCATGTCCTATGAAGAATCCGCCGGGTTGACCCTTGCGATGCGTGACTCAGGTGAGGTGATATCGTGGGAGGCGCTAAATCTTGACGGGCCAGTAGTAGATAAACACTCGACGGGCGGCGTTGGCGACTGTGTGAGTCTGATGCTGGCACCGATGCTTGCCGCGTGCGGTGCGTTTGTTCCCATGATTTCCGGGCGGGGCCTTGGTCATACAGGCGGAACGCTGGATAAGCTTGCGAGCATCCCGGGCTATGACATCAGACCAAGCATTGAGCGTTTTCAACAGGTGGTCGCGCGGGTGGGTTGTGCCATTATTGGTCAGACGTCGTCGCTGGCGCCCGCGGATGGGCGTATCTACAGCGTGCGCGATGTGACTGCCACGGTGGAATCCATTCCGCTTATTACGGCGTCGATTCTTTCCAAGAAACTTGCGGCCGGTCTTGACTGTCTGGTGATGGACATAAAGGTCGGTAACGGTGCCTTCATGACAGCGCTGGACGAAGCGCGAGGTCTTGCCGCGAGTATTCATGAGGTCGCTCGTCGAGCGGGCCTTAAAAGCTGCACGCTCATTACCGATATGAATCAGCCGCTGGCCTCGGCCGCCGGTAATGCTCTCGAGATCGCTGAATCGGCGCGTTATCTCGCGGGTGAGTTCCGGGATGCACGGCTTCATGAAGTGGTGGTAGGGCTCGGCGCAGCGTTGTTGGTAGCAAGCGGTATCGAAACCGAAAAAGATCGCGCTCGGGACCGATTGCAGGCGGTGCTGGACAATGGCCAAGCACAGATGCGCTTTGATCAAATGATCCAAGCGCTCGGCGGCCCAAGCGATTTCTCATCGAATGCCCTAAAACATCTGGTCCGCGCGCCGGTGATCGTTGGGCATGTGGCGAGGCAGGATGGGTGGGTGACGCAGATTAATACGCGGGATCTTGGTCTTGCGGTCGTCGGTCTTGGTGGCGGCCGACGTCGCCCGGATGACAAGATCGATTTTTCCGTCGGTTTTGATGAGATCGTCCGCGTGGGGGTGCCGGTATCCAAAGGAGATGTGCTCTGTCGGATCCATGCGGCTTCGGACGAAGACGCACGCCGCACGATGGACAGCCTTGAAGGCGTATTTGTTATCGGACCAGCGACTGTAGGAGAGGGACTCATGATTCTGGAAGAGGTGAGCTAGTCGATGGCCAGAGCCATTGTCTTGATGCTGGATTCATTGGGAATTGGTGCTGCACCCGATGCCGGCTTATTTGGAGATGAAGGCGCGGATACGTTTGGGCATATTGCCGAAGCCTGTGCGGCAGGTACGGCACCCGGGCGAACACGCGGGCCGCTTTTTATCCCCCATTTTTGCCGCTTGGGTCTCGCGCATGCCGCGGCCGCAAGTCGTGGCCAATGGCCCGCGGATCTCAGTCGTTACCCGCCTGAGGGTGCGTTTGGATTCGCGCATGAAAAAAGCGTAGGAAAAGATACGCCCAGCGGGCATTGGGAAATGGCCGGCGTGCCGGTGCTAACGGACTGGGGTTATTTCCCGCAGAGCGTGCCCTGTTTTCCAGAGACCTTAATTTCCGAACTGGCCGCACGCGCAAAACTGCCTGGGATCCTGGGTAACTGTCACGCGTCAGGCACATCAATTATCGACGCGCTCGGTGAGCAGCATATTCAGACCGGTCAGCCCATCTGCTATACCTCGGCGGACAGCGTGTTCCAGATTGCGGCTCATGAGACGCATTTTGGGTTGGATCGCCTCTATGCCGTGTGCGATATCGCTCGCGACCTGGTCGATCACTGGAACGTGGGCCGAGTGATTGCTCGACCCTTTGTGGGTGAGTCGGCTGGCGCGTTTTCCCGGACAGGCAATCGCCGGGATTACACGACGCCGCCACCCGCGCCCACCCTACTCGACAACATGAAAGCTGATGGTGGAGAGGTTGTTGCGGTCGGTAAGGTGTCGGATATCTATGCCGGCAGTGGCGTGACCAAAAAGATTAAGGCAGACGGCAATATGTCTCTGTTCGACGAGACGCTTAGGGCGATAAGAGCGGCGCCAGATCACTCGCTCATCTTCACGAATTTTGTGGATTTCGACATGCTCTATGGCCACCGTCGCGACATCGCGGGTTATGCGGCAGCGCTGGAGGCGCTGGATGCCAGGATCCCCGAGCTTATGGATATGCTACAGCCACATGATCTTGTGTTGGCGACGGCCGATCATGGCTGCGATCCGACCCTGCAAGGCCATGATCACACTCGAGAGAATGTCCCGGTATTGGCCTTTGGCCCCGGGCTTGAGGCTGCGGATCTTGGCGCCCGGACGAGTTTTGCTGATGCCGGACAAACCCTCGCTGAGCACTTAGGTCTTGCCCCCCTTCAAAGCGGCGCGTCGTTTTTAAGTGCGCTCAAAAATCGGACTTCCGGACAAGCCTGATGAAAAGGGCGATAGCCGTTCCTACTGTGCACGTGAGTACGCTTGACCAGTTAGGCAAAACCACGCTCACACAATGGCGTGACGCAGGTTGCCTGGTCGTTGAGGATTTTTTGACCACCTCCGTTTGTGACGAGCTAAAGCAAGCCGCAAACCGCCTGGTTGATGATTTCGATATTGATGAAACGGTAGCGATATTTTCGACGCGAAACCCAACGCATGCGGCTTCGGACTATTTTGAGACATCGGGCGACAAGATCCGGTGTTTTCTTGAAGAGGGTGCCGTCGATGAGCGGGGCCGTTTATCGGCTCCCAAAACCCGGGCGGTCAATAAAATCGGTCATGCGCTTCATGATCTGGATCCCGTATTTGAGCGTTTTTCTTATCAGCCCTCCCTGGCTATCCTTGCCCGACAGTTAGGCCTAGCCGATCCGCTGTTGCTGCAGTCCATGTTGATTTTTAAGCAACCGGGTATTGGCGGTGAGGTGACATGGCATCAAGACGGCACATTCCTGTTTACCGAGCCGCAGAGCGTGATGGGGTTCTGGTTTGCGCTCGAGGACGCCACGCTCGAAAACGGCTGTTTATGGGTTTTGCCCGGTCAGCACGAACGTGGGCTGCGCTCTCGTTTTATGAGAGTCGATGGTCGCCTTGAGACCGTGGCCCTGCCGGATCCTCCGGTCTTTGATGACTCCAAAGCAATGCCGCTGGAGGTTCCTGCGGGCACGCTGGTGGTGTTGCACGGCTCATTACCGCACTACAGCGCGCCGAATCTTAGTGAACGCTCACGATACGCGTACACGCTGCATGCGATCTCCGCAGCGGCTAACTACCCCCAGACAAACTGGCTTCAGAGGGGGGCTCATCTGCCCTTGCGTCCACTGACAGGGGCCCAGACCTAAAAGTCCTGAGACGTTCTGGTTACCAAGCGGGTAGGCCAGACTAGTTCAGCGCCAGCGGTTCCTTGAACTCAGCCTCATAGCGCTCGCAGAATTGCTCATTGGAGAAGGCGTGGTTTTGTGTCCCTTCTGTTTGCACCTTAATCGCGCCGATCAAAGACGCTACGCGACCGCTGGTATGCCAGTCCCAGTTTCTTTCGAGACCCAGCAGTAGACCCGCTCTATAGGCATCGCCACAGCCGGTAGGGTCCACAGCGTGATCCACATGCACGGGCGGGATCTTAATTTCGTCGTTGCCGCTATATATCGTCGAACCCTCGCCGCCGCGTGTTACGACGAGCGCTTCTACTTTTCTCGAAAGGGATTCGATTGAATCGCCTGTGGTATTCATGAGCAGCTGTGACTCGTAGTCGTTCATTACGCACCACGTGGCTTGATCCAAAAACGCCAATAACTCGTCTTTTGAGAAAAGGGGCAGGTTTTGCCCAGGATCAAACATGAAGGGGATGCCAAGTTCAGCAAAGTCCCGAGCATGTTGCAGCATGGCGTCGCGGCCATCTGGAGCGACGATGCCGAGCGAGATATTCTCTGCGTCAGCAACATGATTTTGATGAGCTTCGCCCATCGCGCCGGGGTGAAATGCCGTAATCTGGTTGTTATCCTGGTCGGTTGTGATGGAGCATTGCGCTGAGTACAGCTCTGGAATCTCGAGGATATGCTGATCGTTGATGCCCAGGCTCACGAGGCGGGCCCGATAGTCTGCAAAGTCTTTTCCTACGGTGCCCATGGGCAAAGGGTCGCCGCCCAGCAGATGTAGGTTGTACGCGATATTTCCGGCGCATCCACCAAACTCCCGACGAAGCTGCGGGTTAACAAAGCACACATTAAGAATATGGATTTGGTCGGCGAGGATGTAGTTTTTGAAGCGATCCGGAAACACCATAATGGTGTCGAAAGCGAGCGAGCCGCAGATCAGCGTGGGCATGATTTCTCCTTGGAACTTAAATGTAAAGCGGTTGGAATCGGTGTCTTATTGAGGCGGGTTAAGACGTTTTTGCGGCTACGCATTTATGACACAGGCCATAGAGATAGAGCGCGTGGTCCTGAAGGACGAAGCCGGCCTCCTCCGCAGCTTTTTTCTGGCGTTTTTCAATGTCGGGATCTGAAAACTCAGCGACGCGCCCGCATTTTACGCAGACAATGTGGTCATGATGATCGGCATCATTAAGCTCAAAGACCGATCGACCACCCTCGAAGTTATGTCGGATGACAAGCCCCGAGGCCTCAAACTGGGTAAGCACTCGATAAACGGTGGCAAGGCCAACGTCCTCTCCCTCGTCGAGCAGTAACTTAAAGACGTCCTCTGCGCTGACGTGCCGCACCGGACTTTTCTCGAGGATGGCGAGAATCTTTAGCCGCGGTTGAGTGGTTTTGAGACCGGCTCGCTTGAGATCTTCACTTTCGGGCATGGCGCATGGGACAGACGATTTGCGACAAGTATAAACGACCCCTCGATCACGCTATCACGGTAGACCCCTGAAACAGGCGACGGCTAAAACGCCTGATCAATCATGAAGACCGTTGATGATTCTTCCTCGCTGACACCAAAGTCGACACGCACCAACAAGCCCTCGACGAAGATTCGAAGGCCGATGCCTCCTGAGACTTTCATGTCTTTATGAAACTCGGCGAGGTCAAAAGACGGAGCGACCCTCCCGATATCCGAAAACACAGTGAACTGCCACCAGGGCACCCGGTAGCCCAATTTTCCAAAAAGTCCTGACAGCGGCTGCCACTTGGGTATGAAGCGGTATTCTGCACGGTACAGCCATGCCGAGCGATCAACAAATCGGGCACTGCTGTAACCACGCAGACGATTGAGGCCGCCAAGGCGTGCGCCGAGATATTCCGGCGGTCGGTTAATGCTGCCGTCGGGCGCCCAACTTGGGGTATCTGCGGCATAAAGGTTTAGCGCGATAACTTGTTGGGTGGTCCGATTCTGCTCGCCGGTTAAAGGGAGATAGCCACTAAGCTCCAGTTCATTAAGCCGCCAATCCCCACGACCGAATCGATTGGTGCCCCAACTGCTCGTCAGGCTGATCCGTCCCCCTTCCCGGGGTATATGCCGTGATCCCGTGTTGTCCCAATCCAGCTGTCCGCGGTAAACGCTAGCGCCAGTTTGAGAGGTGCCCGCTTGGGTCCGGTAATCCTGGGTCTGTTCTTCCCATTCAAAGCGAACGCTAGTGACTCCGCTGGTGAGGGGGTTCCATCCCACGGGCGTTTGACGTTGGCGGGGAAGCGCGGGCCGAGTCGAAAGCGTGAACCCCGGCGCGGCGCCAGCGCCGATCGGCAACACCCATCGCCCCTGCATTCGGGCCGTGGTGTTCTTGAGTCCCAGCCTTTCCTCAATGCGGCGGGAATCATTAGCCCGAAGCGAGTAACCCGGATCGGTGCTCGCGAAATAGCCATAATCAGGCAGGTCCCCGTCGTACAGAAAGCCCGTGAAATATAAAGCGGGTAATTTTGGAATCTGATAGTTAACGGCTCCAACAGAAAATCCCTGTGAATTATTTTTGGAAGCGAAACCGACAGCAAAAAGGGCGGCCTGTGGCTGACCCAAGCCTAAGGACACGCCTCCTACACCAATCGCCGGCCCAATGTTCTCAGTCGCAAAAACGACCGGGACGACTCGTGTCCGGATGCGATCGGAATCACTCTCGCTCGCACCGGCGCCGGAGGCTAGAAGAGTGCACACACCAGCGCAAAACAAACGCCGCCACCGCGCCCCTGGGCCAGTCTTTAAGGCAGACAGCATCTGGCGGCAGCGTTAGGGTTTTGCGAGGGCGGGGAGGTCGCCACTCAAGCCGACGGCATGACGCATGATGATGCCTTTAACCCAGGCGCTGTGATTGGTGATATCTAGACCCATTCCTCTGACGCGGGCCGCTGTTTCAGATGTTGAACCGAAGAGCCGATGAAAGCCCTCAATGGCTTCAATGATCAACGCGTTTTCGCCGCGCCGCCACCGCTCATAGCGTCTGAGAACCGATCGGCACGCAAAATCACGATTTTTAGACGCCGCAGCAAGAATCACTTCGGCGAGTCCAGCGGCATCGGAGAAGCCTTGATTGGCGCCCAAGCCCGCGAGCGGGTGGACCGTGTGGGCCGCATCGCCAATCAATGCCACCCGGTCTCCAATGTAGGTGTCGGCATGGCGTCTTTGCAACGGAAAGCTTATTCTCGGGCTCACTGTCTGAATCTGCCCCAGTCTTTGATCAAACGCTTTTTCAAGCGCCTTGCCGAAGGCCGAATCATCGAGTTTCAGTAAATCAGGCGCACGGTCGTTTGGAACGGACCACACGATTGAGCATCGTCCGTTGGCAAGCGGTAGAAAAGCAAGCGGCCCATCGGGTAAAAAGCGCTGCCTCGCGCTGTTACCATGATGCTCAGAAGGCCTTACGGTCGCCACGACAGCGGTTTGACCGTAGTCGGCATCTGTCATGCTTATCTTTGCGAGTTGGCGAAGCATCGAGTGGGGACCATCGGCGCCAACAACAAGTCGTGTATTCAGTTGGTTTCCATTTGCTAGGGTGACACGGACCCCTTCATCTGAATGCTCAAGGCTATTAATCTCTTGATTGAAAAAAATGCTGTGGGTTGCGGATGCCTCAAGCGCTCGATGAAGCGCGAGCCGTAGCGCATGATTGCTGACGATGTGCCCCAGCGCCTTGAGACCGAGATCGGCGGCATCAAATCGAATCGAGCCGGCACTGCCGGCATCCCAAGTCTCAATCGTTTCGAAAGGCGTCTTTGAGTGATCGGAGAGGTTGTCCCAAACTCCAAGTCTTGTCAGCATCTGCTGGGACGCGAGGTTAACGGCGCTGACTCGTTCAGGTGTTGCCCGCGTATCCGCGGGCGGATCTTCGCTCTCAATCAGGATCATCCTGAGTCCTGAGCGAGCGAGTGCAAGAGCAAAGGCGCTGCCCATCAGTCCAGCCCCACTGATCAGCACGTCGCAATCGACAGCGGAAGAGCGGTTTAGCTTCACGCGCTTTCGAGCGACAGGCCCCGCGCCAATCGGGGTAGGGGGCCTGCGATTCCAACGGTTCGTTTGAGAAGAAGCGTTTTGGCGGCAGGGCAGATCTCAATCAGGTTTAACCCGATGTTTCGGGCTGCGCTTAGTCCGGGAAACTCATTAGCAAAAATTTGCAGCAGACCGTCTGTGAAGCGAGAAACACGACGAGTCTGCCTCTCGCGCGTCCTGGCATACGCCCGAAGGACAGCCGTATCACCGATATCGTCTCCCGCCCGCAAGGCGTTCGCCAGCTGCTCGGCAAGCTCAGCCACATCGCGAAGACCAAGATTGAATCCTTGACCGGCGACGGGGTGCACCCGATGGGCGCTGTTGCCTATCGCGACGCAGCGCCCAGAGATGGGTGAGGTTAGGATAGATCGACTCAGGGGATAAACGCGACGACCCTCGCAACGGGTGAAATGTCCCGCACGGTCACCAAAGGTATCTTGCAATGCGCTCAAGAAGGCAGTGGGATCGCAATCCACCATTTGTTGAGCGCGTTGTTCAGGAAGCGTCCAAGCAAGGGCGAACCGCTCGTCTTTGAGCGGTAGTAACGCAAGGGGGCCGTGATCCGTAAACCGCTCAAATGCGGTACCGTCATGCGGTCGATCCACCCCAATAATGCCGATCAGCGCCTGCTCGGAGTAGGACCGAGTTGTCTTTTCCCAACTTGGCCCTTGTGTGAGCAAGGAGCGCCCGCCGTCGGCAATGACCACGAGGTCGGTATCTATAACGCCGATTGTGCTGCCCACTCGCGCAGTTCTTGCTTGGGGTTCGATGTCGATCTGCGTCGCCGAGGCGGGACAGTAGTATTCGATAGAGGAGCTTTGCTGAAGCCGGCGGGTCAACGCTTTGCCTAGCACTCGGGTGGGCACGACATAACCCAACGCGTCGGTTCCAATTTGTTGCCGATCGAGTCGGGTGAAGCCGGCATGACCGCGATTGGAGACGTGGATTCTGTGAATGGGACCGGCTTGCATCTCGATGGCTTGCCAGATGCCTATGGCATCAAATATCTGGCGGGAGCCATAGGTCAGTGCGATGGTGCGCTCATCGAAGCTCGGCTGCTGATCGCTGTCCAGCGGCGTTTCTTCGAGTACGGTGATCTTCAGACCTAAAGGCTCCAGTGCGCAGGCAAGGCTGGCGCCCACCAACCCTCCGCCGATGAGGGTGAGCCTTTGCGTCATGGTTTTAATGTACCGACGCCATTAGCGCTTCGATGGCGTCGGGCGCTTTCGGCGCTTCGTGAGTCAACACCTCGGGTACTTCTCGGGTCACCAGAACATCATCTTCAATTCGAATCCCGATGCCTTGCCACTCGGTGGGGTATCCCCGCTTCGCGGGTATGTAGATGCCAGGCTCAACCGTCAGCACCATCCCTGGCTCAAGTAATCGCCAGGTCTCATCGACCCGATACTCTCCGACGTCATGCACGTCCATTCCAAGCCAATGACTGGTTCGGTGAACAAAAAACTTCCGATAGCTTCCGCTCTCGATAATGCTTTCAAGGCTGCCTTTAAGCAGTTTGAGCTCCTTGAGTCCGGCGGCAATGGTTTTTACGGCGGCCTCGTGCGGGCTGTTGAAATGAGCGCCTGGCCGCACCTGATCAATCGCGGCGAGCTGAGCCTCCAGCACAATCTCGTAAATGGCGCGTTGGCGTGCCGAGAATTTCCCGCTCACCGGGAAGGTCCGGGTGATGTCGGCACAGTAACAGTCGACCTCTGCACCGGCGTCAATAAGGAGCAAATCGCCCTTGCGCAGCCGATCCCGGTTTTGTATGTAATGCAACACGCAGGCATTGGCGCCGCCCGCAACGATAGAAGGGTATGCGGGATACTGCGCGCCGCCTTTTCGAAACGCGTATTCGATTTCGGCTTCGATTTCATATTCGAAAAGGCCGGGCTTGCATTGCATCATGGCGCGCTGGTGAGCCTTGGCAGAGACCGAGGCCGCTTTTCGCATGGTCTTTAATTCAGAGGCTCGCTTGATGAGACGCGACTCATGCAGGAGGTAGCCAAGATCTACCAGTTCGCCGGGCACGCTTATGCCCGTGCGTTTTCGTGTGCGAACGTCATTCAACCAATTGAGCAATTCTTTATCGAAGTCGGGATAACGCCCGAGATTGCAGTAGACCTTGGATCGATTCTCAAGAAGACTGGGCAGGATATCCTCAAGATCCTCAATCGGAAACGCGTCATCCGCGTCGAACTGCTTTACGGCGCCCTCAAGCCCCGCGCGTTTTCCGTCCCACATCTCCTGCGTAGCGTCACGCTCTCGACAAAACAGAAGAAATTCGCCACCGCTTCGACCCGGTGCGAGAACGGCTACCGATTCCGGTTCGTTGAACCCAGTGAGATAAAAGAAGTCGCTGTCGGCTCGATAGCGATAATGGACATCGCCGTTTCGCGTAGAGATCGGAGCGCTGGGCACGACCGCTATGCCGTCGCCAATCTCGCGCATTAGGTCTTGTCGTCGCCGGGCGTATTCCTTAGCCGTACTCATATCCTTAGTGACTCTTGATGTGTGTTTCGGATAGTCCCG
>Ga0255781_10001615_pt1 | contig 18366 bp, 13 predicted proteins | sample 101ome_21_FD_179979 | JGI IMG/M metagenome (GOLD analysis project Ga0255781, IMG submission 179979) | Coastal salt marsh microbial communities from the Groves Creek Marsh, Skidaway Island, Georgia - 101413BT metaG (version 2) | ecosystem: Environmental > Aquatic > Marine > Intertidal zone >... | reverse complement strand
TGCTTTTTCAACCCCAACGTCCGGACACCTACTGCTAGGAAATTGCTTTTTCAACCCCAACGTCCGGACACCTCGCATCGTCCCGGGTAGGAGGGGGTGCAATCGTCCTTTACGATTCCCGTTCTTCCCAAACGCGCCGAGATTCAGCGTCGGCGTTCCTCCCATGTTGAGATCGGCGACGTCGCTCGCGATGAAAGTATCCTCGACTGGATCGAGCAAAGTAATCTCTCGGTCCGTACCGGTCACGGATTCCGTCGGAAGAAAAACAACAAGGCCCGAAAGCAGGGCCAATACTGGCAGGGTTTTCATTTGGCTACAACCCAACATGTTTTTTCCAATCCTCCCAGTCACGCACCATCGCCTTCACGCGTTCGGGATGCGCCGAGGCAAGGTCATTGCTCTCTGAACGATCGGTTTTCAGATTGTAGAGTTCCCACTTTTTCTCGCTCGCGCCCCAGACGAGCTTCCAGTCGCCCTGCCGGATGGCGCGGTTTCCGTAGAGCTCCCACGCTAACGAATCATGTGGATTTCGCCGCTCTCCCCGGAAGATCGGCGTCAGGCTTTTTCCCTCGACGGGGAGAATTTGCTTCCCATCATATTCAGCCGGATAATCGCTCTCTGCCAATTCGATCAAGGTCGGCATGAAGTCGATGATGTGGCCGGGCTGATGGGTGATGGAACCCGCCTCAACTTCGCCGGGCCAGCGCACGATCATCGGAGTCGCAATGCCGCCTTCGTAGGTCCACGTCTTGAACTGGCGAAACGGCGCGTTCTGGGCCCAGCCCCAGCCTTTGCCGACAAATTCGTAGCCGCGGCCATCGCCGACCGGGATGCCCTCGTTGTATTTGAAGAAGCCTTCCTCCTGCCCTTTGCGGCCGGAGGGCCAGGTCGCACAGCCGCCGTTGTCGGAGAGAAACATGACCACGGTGTTGTCGGATACTCCGGAGTCGTCGAGCGCGGCGAGCACGCGACCGATCCCGCGATCCATTCGGTCAACCATCGCAGCGTAGACTTCCATGCGGGCTTCTTCGCGTTTACGCTCCGCATCGGGAAGCACTTCCCAATCCGGCACGTCGTAGTCGTAGCGAAAGTCGCCTTTCTTGTTTTCCAACTCCGTCAGCACCGGTGGCGATGCGAACAGACCCATCTCGGTTTGACGCTGATGCCGGCGCTCGCGCATCGCCAGGTAACCGTCTGCGTACCTGCCCCGATACGGCTCGATATCTTCCTCAAACGCGTGCAAGGGAAAGTGCGGCGCAGTGTAGCAGAGATGAACGAAAAAAGGCCGATCGTTTTTTGCGAATCGTTGAATGGTTTCGATCGCGTGATCGGAAAACGCATCCGTGGAATAATAATCCTCAGGGAAGTTCGTCACGGTTTCTTCGTTATGCGCAAAGGCTCGAACTCTTCCGCCGTTGTAGAAAACAGGATCAGGCTTAGCTGGATTGAAAAAGTTACAACATCCGTCCAGCAAACCGTAAAACTCATCAAAACCGCGGTCGATCGGCCGGAGCGGAGCTTCGCTTCCGAGATGCCATTTTCCGGTCAGCGAAGTGGCGTAGCCCGCCTCGCGCATCGCCTCGCCAAGCGTGATCATGTTCTCACGCAGACGCGGTTTGCGGCCCTGACGTGGATATAATCCTGTCAGCAGCGCGGACCGCGTCGTCACGCAGACCGCGCAATTGTAGAACTGGGTGAACCGCATTCCATCCTTCGCCAACTGATCGAGATGGGGAGTCGAGATTTCTCCTCCATAGCATCCCAGATCGGAATAACCCAAATCATCGGCCAGAATAAGAAGGATATTGGGTCTGTCCTCAGCGGTTGCCGACATGGTGAACGTTCCGAAAAGGAGCAGAAACGCCAGGCTAACAAGTTTGGCGGTATCTTTCATAACAACACAGGGTCTAGCGTTCGAATCACTCCTTGCTCAATACAGCCGGATTGCTGATTCGCGAGTAGGGGCTTGTCAGGCCCGAATGCTCGCGCGCCCTGACCGTGTAATAATAGTGACGCTCCGGATCCGGAGTTTTCGTGTCGGTGAATTGCATCGCGCTCAAGCTGATGACACGAGCGCCGCTCCAGTGGAGCGTCACTTCCGTTCCTTCCTCGCCGCGTTTGCAGCCGAGAAAGCTCGTCTCCGTCTTGCCTTCATAACTCACGACTTCAGGCGCGGCCATCGAGTGATTGCCGGCCACCAGCAGCCGCCCGTGATTGGGAAAATCTCCTGTTGCCTCGACATTCAATGTCGATGCGTCAGGATCGAGATGCTCACCGGTCAGGATCGTGTCGACGACCGGCACGACTCCGATTTCTTCAAAGACGCCTGTTCGGTCCAGTTTCACACCCTGCAGGTTTGGCCGTGGAGAGGGCACGCTGCGCATGATTACGAATTCCTTCGTCTCGGTGTGGCGCGGCGCGGGTCGCCACGTCAGCAAGGGCCCTTCCTCACGGTTGTTGGCGACGTGCGCTTCGATCGGTGACTGCGGCTGTTCGACAACGGCGAGATAGATGTCGCCCATCTTTTTGTTTTCGGAATCCTTATCGGAGATGAAGAGAATTTTGGTTCCGTCAGGGCTCCAGTGAACGGTCGGATGGGTGATGTGCCCGGCCTCCCATGAGGCATGGTGATAACACAAAACCCGCACCGGCGCCGAGCCGTCCAACGACAAAATGAGGATCGCTCCCGGGTAGCTGTGACCGGTGTTGTCGGTCGCGACGGAGCGACCGTCCGGACTGATCGCGGGGTGCGTTCCAACCCAGGTCAGCTCTTTCGTGACATCGCGGCGCCGGCCCGTTTCGAGGTTGTAAAAACCAGCCGAGCAGCTGCCGAGCCACTTCGTCGGATCGCCACCTTTCGGATCGCAAATGATCATGTGCCGACCATCCGGGGTGAAGAATTCATGCCCGCCCTCGCCGATCAATCGAGGCTCCGAGCCGTCCGGCTCCACGACGTATTGCCGGCGCGAAGACTTCATCCGCCGGATGTCCATGCGGCCCGGGACCCAACCGATTCGGCCGTGCTTTGTCTCACCTTTGAAATCAAAAAACCCGGTCCCGTCCATGTTCACAAACGACGACATGACGACGTCCTGCTTCTCACCCAACGGCTGCGTTATAATGCGCGTGAAAAGCACGGCCGTCCCGTCCGGGCTAACGCCGAGCTTGCCCATTTTCGCGTCAAACGGACCGGCGATGCGGCGCGATTCAAAAGTGTTCACATCGATCACGTGAACTTCGTTTTGATTGTCGACAGTCGGAGTGCAGACGATTTCCCGACCCGAGCGCGACCAAACTCCGTAGACCGCCGGGGCTCGCCTATCAGTGGCGCGCGTGATCTTCGAGCCGTCGGCATCCATCAGGTAGAGGTGCCACGCTCCGCTCCGCTTGGAACGAAACAGGATCTTCGATCCATCCGGCGACCATGGATCCTTGATGCGGTCCGGAATAATCTCGACCTCCGGATGCGTCGTCAGCCGCCAGACTTCCGTGCCGGTGACCTCGTCGCGGTAGTCACTACGCTCGGATTCCCAGGCTCGTTGTTTGTCGTCGTCGCCGGTCGCTGTGGCACCGACGACTGCAACTGCTGAAGCCAGGATACCGAGCGTGCGGGAAATTCTTGTCATGTATAAATTGGGGTAAGGTCAGTTTTCGACTCTCGCAACTATCACCTGGCATCGAGTTCACGCCAGAATTCCGCGACCGGCCTGGGAGATCCGTAACCGATCTGTTTCAATTTCGGGAAGCTGCGTAAAAAGTCGAGGTCGATCACTTTTGCTGATTACTGCTAGGAAATTGCTTTTTCAACCCCAACGTCCGGACACCTCGCATCGTCCCGGGTAGGAGGGGGTGCAGGACGGAAAATCTCTTGCCGTTCATTTTCAGAAATACTTTTCCCGAACGCACCGTCTCTACTTCCGCAGTGATCTTTTGACCTTGATTGTTGGTATAGACTCTTTCCTGAGCCGATGCCCAGTCCAACAGTAAACAGAAAATGACAAGCCAGCTGGAAGTTTTCATCAACAATCGTTAGCACGATTTCTGGAAGTTTTCAGCCCGGTTTTTGGTCCGTATGTCACAGATCGGTTTTGAAAGTCATTCAGTCTCCCGATAGACTCCGGGATGCCATATGTGATCACGATCGAGTTTCTCGCCGTCATTTCCGCCGCGATTTACGGAGTCCTTCTCGCGGCGCGAAAGGGGATGGATATTACCGGGGTGTTTGCGGTCGCGTTTGCGATATCGTTTGGTGGGGGGACGCTGCGGGATCTGTTTCTGGATCGTCACCCGCTGTTCTGGATCGCGAATCCTCACTATGTGGTCACGGTGTTTGTGATTTCGATGGCGGCGGGTTTGATTTTGCGGTTCGTAAAACGCATCCAACCTCTGTTGTTGTATCCCGATGCCCTGGGAATGGGGCTGTTTACCATGTCGGGAACGGCTCTGGCGCTCGAAAACGGGACGGATTGGTTTCTGGCGGTGATTCTCGGGACCATCACCGGGACGTTTGGCGGGGTGATTGGAGAAATCATCTGTAATGAAGTGCCGTCTCTGTTCCGCCCGGGCCCGCTCGCAGCGACCTGTGCGTTCACCGGTGCGTGGTGCTACCCGGTTTCGCTTCACTTCGGTTTGAGCATCCCGGTTGCGATGATCATCGGCACGTCGGTGATCTTTATTTTCCGGGTTTTGGCGGTGCTGTTCAGTTGGCAGTTTCCCGCGGTTCGGTAATCAAACAAAGACCTGGAAATGCCGTACGGTCCCGTGGTACGAGATATTGATACCGAAAAACCCGCCCCGGGGTGTTACTGCTAGGAAATTGCTTTTTCAACCCCAACGTCCGGACACCTCGCATCGTCCCGGGTAGGAGGGGGTGCAATTTCAGGGGGTGATGAAGTTTTGGACAAGAGAATGGATTTTTCCGGATTCCTCAAGCTTGTGAAAGCCGGGCAAAGGAATGGGGGCAAAGGAATCATGATGAAACAAAAAATTCCTTTTCCCTGGGTATTGCCCCGATTTACCCGCCACGATCACTTCGTCGATGATCCGCATGCGGGGCTGCTGGGAGAGGGCCTCGCAAAACTCCCTGCTGGCGAGAATTCCGGTGCCATAGCTTTTGGTCAGGGCTTCCAGCCTTGCCGTGGTGTTGACCACATCTCAACTTCCGAAACTCGTATTTTTCCGATAAAATTGACAAAAAGGCAGGGCGCGGGCGTCGCATCTGGAATCTGAGAGATCCGATGAATCCACCAGTAATTCGCGCGTAGCAAGAATTGCGCTACCCGCCGAAACCAAAGGCATTGGCTCGAAAGCGAAATTCTTGCTGGCGCTCGAATTCCTATGCTTACATCGGCTAAAGCCGACGCTACATCTACTGAAAACCCTCCTCCCCCCTGGATCATTGAACGTACCGCGTCCACCATCGATACCAAAAATACTCTGCATAAATAGACGATTATTTCGGATCCGATTTAGGCAAATCTCTGCCGGTAATATATTTGGGTTCAACGTTGAAAATCCTCAAGTCATTGGGTCGCAGCCACTCTTCACGGGGTATGTTCGGAATGGTCCAGTCACCGGCAAAGATGCGGATGATGCGTCCTTTGCGATGACCCTCCTGCATTTCGTAGAAGTGGATTTTCATTTCAATGCCGCTACTGCCCGGTTGAGGAGTTTCAATGTTTGTGACAGTTTCGACTCGCCCCTTTCCACTTACGTTGATGCTATACATTCGCAGCGTTGGTTCGACACATTTGGTTCGAATCGATTTGGCGTTTTTGACGGCTTCGAGTAGTTCCGCATCGACATTGCTGCACAGCTGGGCGGTGACCCAACCTTTGGCTCCTTTGCCGGGATCGTGTTCGGTTTTGGTAATCATTGCCGGGATGCCACGGCGTTTCTGATGTTCGATATGGATGCCGCGCTGGACTTCGGTTGCAGCTTGCTGACTTAACTCGTCCAACCAAATTTCCCGGCAAAGGGCGTCCTGCTGGAAAGAACCGAGTAGCGTGACCCAGCCGAGATTCATCAGAATGCTCTGACCGGTTTCTATATCGGCCAAAGTACCTATCGATTTGTTTTTCCAAACCCGCGTTCCACGGTCGACTCGAAGGGTCAGAGTTTGGTTTTCGCTACTGCTAACGACTATTTGATTTGATTCGAGATCAACTTTGCTGATTTTCCAGGAAATACCTTTGCGCTGATAGTAAGAAAAATCGTCCTCGAGCAGCAAGGCACGTGAATATTGACTCTCGACTGAACGCAGATCCGGGCGGGCCATTTTTCCCGCTGCATAGTTACTGACTGGAGGTTTAACCTCGAACGGTCCTTTCGGCCCAAGATAAAATTGGCCGTGTAAATGGGTCCCGATTGGGATGTCTTTCAAGCCAGCTGCTGCTCCGTGAAAATAGACGGCTCCGTAGGGTAGCATCTTAAATTGATGCGGTAGATCCCAGTAGTATTTATTGATTGAGCCATCCCGGTCGAGTCGCAGAATTCCCTGGCGATTGACATGTTCAACCAGGGTCAGTTCCCCGGCGAACTCCTTTGCCTGATCTGGATCCGGAAACTCACTATCCAGACCGATTCCCGGGTCCCCGGCGGATGTGATGCCGGAAGCGATCACCAGCAGGAAAACGACCGACAGTTTTTGAAGAATGGTATCGTTCATGAGCCAATAGTTAGCACTCCAGAGCCTGCAGACTGTCGGCGAACGCTTCGACTTCGATGTCCATTTTGCCGGCGATGCCAAGGAGCAGGTTGCTCATTCGAGCATCGGCGTTTAGCGGGCGCGAGCAAAGCTGATAGTGGGAGTTTTCGATCTTACCCTGTTCATTAACCGCATAGCCGTCGAAATGACCCTGATTGAAGTCGAGATGCTTCCCGTGGTTGAACCCCAGATTTTTGCCCCCCGCGACAACCAGGGGCAGGTTGGCATTACCGTGGCTGTGGCCGTAGGCCATGCCGCTTCCGTAAAGTGATACCGTCGAGTCAAGAAGTGGTCCGTTCTCATCCTGCACCTCGTTTAGTCGATCGAGGAAATAGGCAAACTGCTCGAAGTTGAATTGATCACTCTGGGTTAAGCGATCGAGTTGGGCCGGGTCACCATTGTGATGGGATAGCGAATGCCGTGTCTGGTTGATGCCGAGGGCGGGAATGGGAAGGCCTTTGCCTTCATCGCCGGAACTGAAAGTAACCACGCGAGTCATATCCGTTTCGAAGGCGAGTATCATGAGGTCGTACATGGTTCGGAAGTAATCAGCCGTATCCTGTTGCGAGACATCCCGCTCGATTCGTTTGCGCTTTTCCGGAGCAATTTCCGGGCGCGGGATGTCGAGCCATCGGTCGGCTCTTTCGGTTCGAATCTCTACTTCCCGAACTGAGGTTAAATACTGATCGAGGCGGGTCTGGTCTTCGGAGCCCATTTGCCGATCGAGTGCTTTCGCTTCATCCAGAACGGCATCAAGAATGCTGCCCTGTCGCTTGAGAGCCTGCCTTTCTTCTTGTATGCCGCCTTTTGGAGCTTCGAACAATCGGCGAAAAACCTCGGCAGGCTTGGTTTCCGCCGGTAGCTGGATCCCATCACGATTGTACGCTAGTGAGCGGCCCGTGTTGCTCAATTCCAGGGAGGCGAAACGGGTAAGTGGAGCGGTTTTTTCGGCAATCAACTGGTCCAGTGAAACGCTGTTGCGTTTGCCTTGACCTATTTCTGCGCCAGTTAGCCAGATCGTCTGGCAACCATGATGATGCCCGATTCCATTTGGGTGATGTAGTCCTGAAATCGGAGTAATCACATCGCGGAATCGCTGCAACGGTTTCAAGCTTCGGCTAAAGGTGTAGTCCTCACCTGAATCCAGTATTTGGTAGTCGAGCGTGTTGACCCCATTGGGTAGGTAGACAAACACGGCCCGCTTTGGTGCTTTGGTAGCCGCTGCCCGCAATGGGCGCATGCAGTCGAGCATCGGTAAGCCGATCGAGGCACCAATGCCTCTGAGTAAACGTCTTCGGGAGATCAGCCAGCTTTGTGTTTGGTAGTTCATCGTTTGATAAATATTTCGGATGTCACCAGTTCGGTGATCAGGTCCCGTATTTGGTAGTGGTGGGTCTTAGCCTGTGAGGTGATTGCGGCGAGAGCGGCTTCGTCATCCACGGTCATCGCCCGCCGAAGTGCGTAGTTCGCCAACTTCTCAACAAAGGCTCTGGCGAATTGATCACGATCATTGAGCAAAAGTTGTTTGAACTCTTTCGCATCGGAAAAGCTTGAGCCATCGGGCAAAGTGCCGCTGGCATCGATCGGTGGATTATCGCCCACTCCGTTTCGGACCACCTCCTCCGTCCGCCATCGGCCAATGGCGTCGAAGTTATCAAAGGCGAGGCCCAGCGGATCGATCCGCGCATGGCAACTGGCGCAGTTCTCATCGGCGATGTGTGCGGCCAGCTTTTCGCGGATGGTTGCTTTGGGCTTGTCTACCGGGTTGGGTTCGATCGCGTCTACATTGGGAGGCGGCGGGGGAGGTGTTTTACCAAAGATCGTTTCGGACAACCAGACTCCGCGGTGAACCGGGCGGTGGCGGGTACCGTCAGATGTCAGGGATAAAATCGAGGCGTGCGTGAGTAAGCCGCCTCTTTGTGAGTTGGTCGCCAGGTTGACCTTTTGAAAACCTGTTTTTCCCGGCGATGGCATCTTATAGTGATCGGCAAGCCTGGAATTAAGCATCGTCCACCCGGAATCGAGGAAGATATCGATCGGTAAATTGTTTTGATATACTTCTTTAAAGTATTCTAATGATTCCATTACCATACTTTTCTCCAGCCAACGGTCATAGTCGGGGTAGAGTTTTTCATCGGGAGGAAATTCACCGACCTTTGACAGCTGCAACCACTGGTAGGGAAATGATTCGGCGAAAGCCTGGCTACGTGGGCTGGTCATCAACCTTTGTGCCTGTTGGCGGCGTTGTTCGGCGGTGGATAGTTGTCCGTTTTTAGCAGCAGCGAACAGTTCGGTATCCGGCATGGAACCGGTCAGAAAATAGGATAGGCGAGATGCGATTTCGAAGTCGTTGACGGTGGCTCGCCGGGTTTTCGGATCTCCCTCGGCGATGTAGAAAAAGTTCTTCGATGCGAGGATGGCTATCAGGCAGGTTTTGTAAGCGGTTTGATAGGTTTGTTGATTTGCGATTTGCTCATCAAAGATGGCGAGGTAGCGATCCAGTTCTCCCGGTTTGACCGGCCGGCGCCAGGCGGCTTCGGCAAATCGTTGCAATGAGGCTCGAGGTGATGAATGGTCCTCCGGAGGAGCGAATAGTTGCCTTTTCTTCTGATCTTCAGGTTTAATGATCGGGCCTTCCCATTTGATCCAATCAAATATCAGCAAAGGGTAGAGAGGATTGCCGTCATCGTCAGTTAATTTGCGTTGCCAGGGAGCCCGCGATTTGGGATCGGCGAGTGTCGTGAAAACAAACTCACCGGGATGACCGGTACCTCCGGAGTTTTTCGGGCCGGGTGCCACGTTGGTGATTTTGACATCGTTTCTTCCTTCCGGAAAATAGGTTTCGAATTCCAGCACGACCGGTTCATCCTCGGGGGCGATGACGTCGGCCTCGAAGATGACCCGATCGAGTTTTCTTGAAAACAACGACAAATGCGGCGGCCGGGTTCCTTTTGGAAACACGCCACTGAGTTTTATCTTTACTCGATAGACACCGGATTCGTGATGGTGTCCGCCTGCAGGTCGCAAGTAGCTCAATTCATGGCTCGGCCAAATCACGGTTCTGACTTGGTCGAGAATGCCCAGATCTTTGATCCAGCGTTCTTTGTCCCGATTGTTCCAATCGATATCGATTGCCCGGCGGTGGGTGTTGATTTGGCGCGGTGGTTTTTCCGGATAGGCGCGCGCGATGATTTCGTTGGCAGCTTTCAGGTATTTTTCGATGTGGGATGGCGCAAGCGACAGCTCCGAGCCAATTCTTTCAAAGCCATGCCATTGTGGATCGGGAGAAAATGCTCCGGGAGCCTTCGTATTAAAAGTGACGCCAAGTAGATCGTAAATGGTATTGGCATACTCTTCCCGACTGAGTCGGTAGTGAGCAACCGGTGGGCGCCTGGCCATGCGCGCGGCTTCACCTTTTTTTATCGCCTCGGCGAGCCAATCCATAACCGCCTGAGCTTGTTTGGCATCCGGCTGCGGTTCGTCGTCAGGAGGCATTTCGCCGGCACCCATTCGAGTGATGACCTCGTGCCACAGTTCAATATCGGGTCCAAGAGTGAAGTCCCGGGAAAGAGTATCCAGCCGCAGATCTCCCTTTTGCTTCCGGTCATCGTGGCAGCGATTGCAATATTCCGCAAAATACGGAGCCACTGCCTGATCAAAGTCTTCAGCCCCGGACTGAGCCAACACCAGAGCGATCATAAAAATGAGAAAAAAACGAGACATTGCTTTTCTGGATAACGTTAAATGGCCATAATTTGCTGCTTTAATTTGAATGAAGGAACTTGCGTTTCAAGCACGGTTATGTCCCCGGAATTCGTGACCTCAGTCGAGGTTATTCTGACTAACTGAACCACAGTTCATCCTCATCCTCTTGCTGCTAGGAAATTGCTTTTTCAACCCCAACGTCCGGACACCTCGCATCGTCCCGGGTAGGAGGGGGTGCAGCTGACTCGGATGCCTGTTCAAGATGATCGGCCATCGACCGGGCTGCCGCTCTTGAGTCCCGGGATTCGAGCGCTTCCAGAATTCGGAGGTGTTCTTCCGTCGACGTCACGTGGATGTTGAACATCGTCTCCCCGACGATCTCGCGGATGCTCTGGATCAAGTTTCCATAGCGCGCGATTTCTGCGGCGAGACGCCGATTCCCACAATGTTTGGTGATGCAGTGATGGAGATCCCGGTCGTGACGCCAGTCGGGGTCCACGGCATTGTCCTCGCGGAGTTCGCGAAACGAATCGAGGAGTGTTTCGAGTTCTTCTCCCGGAATGTTTTCAGTGGCCAGCCGGGTCGCCTCAATCTCGAGCAAAGCCCGGAAATGGTAGATCTCGCTCAATTCGCGCTGGCCGAAGGGAAGCACCACCGCCCCGCAATTCCGCTTCAGCTCGATCAGGCCAAGCGCCTGCAGTTCGAGAAAGGCTTCACGCACCGGGGTGCGGCTGACGCCGAAGCGTTCACACGCTGCAGCCTCGGTGAAGCGATCGACTGCGCCGGAGTCTCCGCGAAGAAGCATGTCTAGAATTCCACGCATGACCGTGATCTTGGAAGCCACGGGCGGAGCAGGCGGGGTAATCGCAGGCATCCCGCAAACATTGTATACAAACCGATTGCAGGCCAGCGGTTTTAGAACTGGGATGCCCCCAAGACGCTGAAGCCCGACTACGAGCGGCATTGCCAGGAGCACGATCAGCCCACTGCGGCCCACTCACCGATTTGAACCAGTGGGGCTCCTTGAGGACACCCTCGTTCTCTGGACCACCGAGTTCGGGCGCCGGGCCGAGCAGTACCCCACGACGATCTGGGATTTTTACGCCACCGTCCTCCACCTCCTCGGGCTCGATTTCGAGAAGTTGTCCTTTTACCAGAACGGCATCGATCAGTGCCTCGCCGACGTGCACGGCAAGGTGATCCATAGGGTTCTGGCCTGGCTGTTGTCCCGCGCATTCGTGACGGGGGAGGGAGTCTGTTCTATTGACCCAAGGGACCGGACGATGAACCATCTTGAACGACTCGATGTTGGAAGACCGGACCATCCGAACATTTGCCATCCCCTGCATGTCCCTCGCCCTGGCTGCCACAGCGACCGGCGACGAGAAGGTGTCGTCGTCCCGTCTGCGAGCGGAACAGGCGGAAATCGCGGAAGAACTGACGACACTGCCCGACTGGGCACCCGACGAACAGCGAAACGGTCGAATCGGTTTTCACGGACGGGCCATGCGGGCGCAGTGGATAGTCGTAGACCTGGGCGAGACGGTTGCGCCGGAGGAAGTGGTTCTTTTCCCCGCCCGGCTGCCCACCGATGCCGGTGTCGACATCGAGGGTGGCTTTCCACCGGAGATCGAGGTGGAGATCGCCGCGGAAGAGTCTTTCGAGAACGCGGTTCGTCTCGGTCGATGGGAGGAAGAAGTGGAGGGAAGCGGCCTGCGATTGCCCATGCTCCGAATGAAGCCGGATCCCGGCGAGGATTTTTCGGGTCGTTTCCTGCGAATCCGAATCTTCGGAAACCGGCCTCGCCTCAGTGGACGGGGCGGATTCTACAGCTTTGGTGAGATTGTGGTTTTGGCAGGAGGACGGAATGCGGCGCTTCATCGACCGGTGACGACATCGGGCAGTATCGAGAACCCGCCCCGGTGGCGGGCCGAGAATCTGACGGATGGGTATCTCTGGTGCCTCCCGGGGCAGGGCGTTCGATCTTCCCCGAGCAATGGATTTCACAGTGCGATCGAGGTGGATCCCGATCAGGAAAAATGGGTGGAGGTCGACCTGGGTGAACCTCATCCCATCGATGAGCTGCATCTCGTCCCGGCTCATCCGCAGGACTTCGCGGACACGGCCGGTTTCGGATTTCCCCCGCAGTTCCGGGTGCTCGGATACGATGCGGACGGCAGGGAGCGCGTGCTTTTCGCATCGGGTGCCGATGGGTTCGAAAATCCCGGAGCCAGTACGGTGATGTTGCCGGTGGGCGGCGCTCCCCTGCGCCGCCTTCGGATCGAATGTCAGGGCTTGTGGGAACGCAGTGGTGATTTCCTCTTCGCCCTCGGCGAACTGCAGGCGTGGTCGAAGGGCGAGAACGTCGCCTTGGGAAACACCGTTCAGGCAAAGGATGAAGTGGAATCGGGAATCTGGCTCACCGAGGCACTGGCCGATGGGTTTTCGAGTCGGCGCGAATTGCTTTCCTGGAGAGAATGGCTCGACGGGTTGAGTCGAAGGGCGGAACTGGAGGAGCGGTCGAGACGAATCACCGCGATTCTCGATCAGCGCGAGGAGGAAGCGAAACGGCTCTGGATTGCCGGGGGAGTGATCGGGGTTCTGTTGATGCTGCTGGGGTTTGTCGTGGTGCTTTCGCGACAGCGGCGGCAGGCCGCTCGATCGAGGGAAGCCCTGCGGCAGCGGATTGCGCATGATCTGCACGACGAACTGGGGGCCAGTCTCAGTCACCTTGCGCTTCAGAGCGATCTGGCACGGCGCCAGCTTGCCGAGGACGATCCCGTGAGAGATCGACTGACGGGACTCTCGCGATCGGCCCGTTCCACCCTCGACAACATGCGGGATGCGATCTGGCTGCTGGCGCCCGCCACCGACAGCTGGGTTGGCTTTCAGAAGCGCCTCGAATCGATCAACGAGCGCCTCCTCGACGGGATGGATCACGCCTTTCGCAGCGACGGGGAGGTCCCGGACGGGTCCCCGCCGATTCAGTGGGCTCGTGAAGCCGTGCTGTTTTTCAAGGAAGCGGTGACCAATGCGAGACGCCATGCCGAGGCGAGCCTGATCGAGGTGACTCTCGAATGGAGTGCGGCGAAGCTGCTCCTGATCATCCGGGATGATGGACGTGGGTTCGACCCGGATGACTCGGCCCGGAGCCAGGGACTGGGTCTCAAGAGTTTGTCCTCCCGCGCCACCGCCCTCGGGGGTCGGTTGGAGATGAAATCACAACCCGGGGTCGGCACATCGATCCGATTGGAGGCGCCCCTTCCCCGAGAGAATCAACCATGAGCACATCGTCCACCGAACCTACTGCCACCCCCGTCATCTGGATCGTGGAGGATCACGAATCCCTGCGTGATTCTCTTCGCGAACTCGTGGAAGCGACGACAACGGCAGCGGTGCGCACCTTCGGTTCGTGCGAAGATGGCCTCGACGTCGAGTCGGAGCTTGAACCCGACGTCCTGATCCTGGACATCGGTCTTCCGGGCATGAGTGGGCTGGAAGGCATTCGAGCGTTCAAGGAGCGCTTCCCCGAATTGGAGATCGTGATGTTCACGGTGCACGACGAACCGGAACGAATCTTCGAAGCAATCTGTGCGGGTGCTTCCGGCTACCTTCTCAAGTCCGAGCCCTTCGAGCGGATCGCGGGCGCGGTGGAGGAAGTGTTGCGGGGCGGTTCGCCGATGACGCCCGAGATTGCTCGCCTCATGCTGGATCGCTTCAATCGGCTCGGTGCCACCGTTCCGACCACCGAACTTTCCGATCGCGAGCGGGATGTCCTCCGCGCACTGGTCGATGGCCTCGCCAAGAAGGAAATTGCCGAGAGGCTCGAGATCAGCATTCACACCGTGGACACCTACACCCGGCGGATCTATAAGAAACTGCACGTGAATACCCTCGGAGGCGCCGTGGCCAAGGCGCTGCGCGAGGGGCTGGTGTAACGAGTTGTCGGGACATGAAAAGGCGAATGGCTGTTCTACGGTCTACTCCGCTCGATGAGTGATCCCATCCAACCCGTTTAATTGAGCATGAAACGAAGAACCTTTCTCCAACAAGCCGGCGCCTCCGCTCTCGCTCCCGGCCTCCTCGGAGCCTTCCCCTGCTTCGCCAGCGCGGAGAAAGGCAAGGCCCCGAAACGCCTCGTCTGCATCGGACTCGATCTGTCCCTCCGGCCGGAGACTTTCTTCCCCGGGGGAAGTGGGGAGAAGTCAAAGCTGCCGCCGCTCCTCGAGCCGCTCCGCTCGTGGGAGGGGAATTTGACGGCCTTCTCGAAGATGGAGCACCCCGGCGTCTCGGGTGGGCACGCCGCCGTCCATGCCTTTCTCAGCGGGGTGCGACGCGAGCAACGGGCGTCCTTCACCGAGGGCTGTCTCTCGCTCGACCAGCTCGTCGCGGCGGAGCGCGGACATCTTACCCGTTTTCCCTACCTGACCTTCGGCGTCGGGGGTGGGGACTCGATCTCGTGGAGCGCTTCGGGGTCGAATCTTACCAAGTTGGACAACCCGACGAAAGCCTACGAGGCGATCTTTTCGCCACGCTCGGAGGCGGACAAGTCGGCGGAGCGAGCGCTCGGCATCGAAGATCGCCAGGTCGCGGCGCTGCTGGACAAGGAGGCGAAGCGGGTCGGCGACCGGCTCGACCGGTGGGATCGGGAGAAGCTCGACGAGTTCGTCACTTCGGTGGATGAATTCGAGGCAAAGGTCCGGGCACAGGAAAAGTGGATTGATGCACCCATCCCGAAGCCCGACGGTCCGCCGCCGAAGTGGTCGCCCGACGGATGTCTCGACAAGGTGCGGGCGACCTACGACGTCATGGCGCTCGCACTGCTCTCCGACTCCACCCGGGTCATGACGATGAACATCGGCGTAGGGCTTCCCGTCGCGAAGCGAATTCCGGGAGTCGATCGCAGCTACCACGATCTCTCCCACAGCGGACGTGATCCGGATAAACTCGCCCAGCTCCACAAGATCGAGTCGGCGTTGATCGCGGAACTGGATCAGTTTCTCCGCCGTCTCGACAGCCATCGGGACGTCGATGGATCGACCCTGCTGGACAACACGATCGTGCTGTTCGGCAGCGGGATGGGCAACGCCAGTTCCCACTCGAACCTCGACCTGCCCGTGATCGTCGCGGGCGGCGGACTGAAGCACCAGCCGAATCTGCATTTTCAAAAAAAGAGCGAGGACCAGACACCGCTTTGCAATCTCTACGTGACCCTGCTCCAGAAACTCGGCCTCGAGCGGGATCAGTTCGGAACCAGCACGGGCAGTCTCAACGAGCTCCTCGGGTGATGGTGCGTCTATTCGTCATCGCGGCGGCGTTGCTTTGCACGCCTGGGGTGATCGCCTCGGACGAGGCGCGATCCACTTCCGCCTTCGATCCCGAGGCCTTTCTCTCCTCCTACTGCTGGGAATGCCACGACGATCTCGTGCAGAAGGGGGATCGTCGGCTCGACGACCTCGCCCTCGATCCGGGGACCGACATTCTCATGGCGGAGCGCTGGGAGGAGGTGATGCACCAGCTCCAGCTTGGTGAAATGCCGCCCTCCGACGAAGTGCAACCTTCCGACGCGGAGCGGCGCGGCCTGATTCGATGGGTGCGGGAAATGGGCGACCAGGTCCGAGCACGCACCGAAGAGGAGAGAGCCCGCGTCACTCACCGGCGACTCAACCGTTCCGAGTATCTCCACACGGTCCGCGACCTCTTCGGGATCACCCGGGGGGATTTCGATCCGACCACCGCATTTCCGGCCGACCACGAGGTCGAGGGATTCCAGAACAACGGCCACGCCCTCCAGACGACGCCGCAACTCGTCGAGCAGTATTTCCGCGCGGCCGATGCCGTGATCGAATACGTCTACAACCTCGTCAAAGCGGAAAATATCGACGCAGCGACGTGGACGATCGACGCGGAGAACCCACGCCGGGTCATGGACGGCGGGGGCAGTCAGGCCAACGGGATTCGCGTCTCGACGGCCGAGGACGGATCGAAACACATCTGCCTCGCGCACGGTCTTTCCTCTCCGATTCAGGTCTACGACGGAAAGCTCTTCTTCAAGGATTTCATCGTTCCCGGTCTGGAGCAATCGGGCTGGTATGAGTTCACCGTGATCGCTTCCGGTGCCAATCGAGAGCACCCCTACGGCGACGCCCTGAAATGGGGGATCGCGGAGCGATACTATCAAAACGACAAGGAATTCTACGATCAGAACGAGCCGATCCAGCTCGGGATCGGAACCCAGTTTGGAGGAAGTCCTGCCGAGCAAACCCGCACCCGGCCCAACCTGCGGGTGGTCGACGAGCTTCCCGACAATCGCTACGTGACTCGAACCTACCGCGTCTGGCTCGATACGGGAAGCCGCCCCTACCTGTCCTTCGTCAACGGTCCGCCCAAGGGAGTGAAGATGCAGTTTGTGACCAATCGCCTTTGGGAGTTCGACAAGAGCGTTCCCCGGATCAAGCCGGAGGTGCGCAACAACCTGACCGAGCGCTACAAGCGCAACCAGCTCTACTACGACCGCTACCGTGGGCCGGAAGTGCATTTGAAAAAGGTGACGATGACCGGGCCCTATCATGACGAAACCCACCCGGCACGGAACCTCCTTTTCCAGGGTATCGCGCCCGAGGCGACAACGATCGAGGATGGCGACCTCCTTCGTGCCGAGCTGGCCCGGATCGCGACCGCCTTCTTCCGACGTCCCCAACGCGCCGCCGACTTTGCGTCCTACGCCGAACTCGTCGAATCCCGCATGGCGGACGGAGAAAAGCGCTACGACGAAGCGCTGCGCCCCGTGCTCAAAGTGTTTCTCTGTTCGCCCGAATTTCTCTACCTCACCGAGGTGGGCGAGGGGAAGGGGGAACGGCTCACCCGCCATGAACTAGCCAACCGGCTTGCCCTCTTTCTCCACGCCTCGCTCCCGGACTCGTCTACCCGTCGGAGCATCCTGGAGAGCGACGACCTCGAGGCGACCCTACGCAAGGAAGTGGACCGGCTTCTCGACGATCCCCGCGCGGAACGCTTCTTCCAGCCTTTCGCCGACCAGTGGCTCGGTCTCGACGACCTCGGGAGCATGCCGCCGGGGAGTGAGGAATTTCCCGCCTACTACATCCATGAGCTGGAGAATTCCGGGAAGGAAGAAACCTACCGCTTTCTCGCGACGCTCTTCCGCGAGAACCGCCCCGTGACCGATCTCGTCGATGCCGATTTCACCTACGTGAATCGCGGGCTCGCCATGCTTTACGGATTGGAAATCCCGCCCTCAGGCGAGTGGGTCCGGACGAATCTGCCTGCCGATTCGCCCCGCCGTGGTCTTCCCGGTCAGGCCAGCGTGCTCACCGTGACCTCGAACGGCGTCGATACCTCGCCCGTGATCCGCGGAGTCTGGATGCTGGAGAAGCTTTTCGGCACGCCTCCCGCTCCGCCGCCGCCCGACGTGCCCGCGATCGAGCCCGACATCCGCGGCGCGAAGACGATCCGCGACCTGCTCGAAAAGCACCGCGAGGTGAAGGCCTGCGCCGATTGTCACGACCGGATCGATCCGCTCGGCTACGCCTTCGAAGAATTCGACCCGATCGGGCGGGTCCGCGAGACCTACGAATCCGGGGCACCCATCGACACCCGCGGCCAATACCGTGGTGTCGAAATTGACGGCGTCGGAGATGTAAGAACCTTTCTCGTCGATCATCCCGAGCTGCTCACTCACCACCTCGCCGAGAAAATGCTCGTCTATGCCCTCGGACGGGAACTGGTCTTCCAGGACGGCGATGACCTAGAGCGTCTCATCGAGGGCTGGAAGAAAGATGGGCTTGGCCTGCGCGACCTGCTAAAGCGGGTGGTGATTTCGGAGCCCTTCCGGAGTCTCTGAGAAGTACTCATGTCCCGATTTATCGGGACATGACCTCGTTTCAAATTCTTGGCATAGTCCCACTATGACCCGATTTCGGACAATGATTCTCCTC
>Ga0255781_10001600_pt1 | contig 18510 bp, 16 predicted proteins | sample 101ome_21_FD_179979 | JGI IMG/M metagenome (GOLD analysis project Ga0255781, IMG submission 179979) | Coastal salt marsh microbial communities from the Groves Creek Marsh, Skidaway Island, Georgia - 101413BT metaG (version 2) | ecosystem: Environmental > Aquatic > Marine > Intertidal zone >... | reverse complement strand
GATCCACACGCGCGCGCGACGCGACGCATCGTCGCGTCGACGACGGCACGACGCGCGTCGTCGTCTCGCGTCGTCGCGATGCGCTCTCGACGCGCGTGGACCCCCGTGTGTCCGTACACTCGAGTCGTGACTCCCCGAATATACGTACACACGTACACACGAATCACGACTCGCCGAATCAGTCCCTCTCGACCGATGTGACGTCTCGACCGAATCCACGCCACTTCAACGCACAGATTTCGATCGAGTCGTTCGAATCGATGAACTCGATCGAATCGTTCTGGAGTATGAACGCCACGTCCATACTTCAGAGACGTCTCGACCCATCAAACACACGAACGCGTGTAGGTACGCGTGCTCGATCGATCGATCGAGCAGCGTTCGATCGACGAGTCACGACTCGTCGTCTGTCGGTCTCCCGTCTCGATCTCCACTCAGATCTCGATCGCGCTCGATCCGCACTTTGCGCCACCGACGATGTACGCACTCGCGTCGTCCACCACCCCCGCGATCGTGACGCCGAAGCGCGCGCGCGTTTCTAAGCGCGCGTCCCGAGTCGCGGTGTGCGCGCAGGCGAAGAATACCAACGCCGATGTGCACGCCGCGACGCGTCGCGAAGCGATGAGCCTCGTCGCGGTACGTGATGAATGATGCGATGATGAAGACGACGGGGAGACGCGATCGCGGATCGAACGATCGATCGATCGCGGGATGGATGATGCGCGCGTGGTGTCGCGCGTCGTCTCGCGTCGTCGATCGCGAGACGAGGGATGGCGTGGATATATTTCCATCGTCGTCGATCGATCGTCGGTACCGTCGTCACCGCGTCGCGTCGTCGACGAACATCGTCGACGTCCGTCTCGCACCCCGCGATGAGCGAACCCACGCGCGCGTCACGGCGATGAGTGAATGAAATGATTGCGTTGGGACGACGCGCGCGATCGATGACGACGACGACGTCCGGTGACTGACGACTGTGTATATATTCTCGCGCGCACAGGGCGTCGCCACGCTCGCGTGCGCCAAACCCTCGGTCGCCGCGTACGGTGATTCCGCCAACGTCTTCGGTGGCGTCTCCAACCCGACCGGTGCGCGCGATACGATTTTGAGAGATAGCGTTGTTCGAGGGGCGCGATGATTTGATTCGATCGCGAGAGGAGGAGGACGGTCGAGAGATTTGGGAGAGCGATGGGAGAGAGAGAGAGATTGGGGAGCGATGGGGGAGAGAGAGAGATTGGAGAGACTGACGTTGGACGCGCGCGATCGATCGATCGATCGCGGACGCGAACGCGCTCGCAGGTTTCGTGCCCTTCGCCGGGGATGGGTACGCGTTTTTGTTGCCGTCCAAGTACAACCCGTCCAAGGAACGCCCGTTCCCGAACACGGATTGCTATTTTGAGGATAACTTTGATCAAGTGACCAACATCTCCGTCATCGTCGAAAAGGCGTCGAAGAACTCCATCGACGCTTACGGCAAGCCGGAGGCGTTTTTGGAACAGCTCGGCTACTTGCTCGGCGTGCAATCCTACTCTGGTCAAACTCGCTCCGAGGGTGGTTTCGCCGCCAACAAGGTGTCCACCGCCGCCGTTCTCGACGTCGGCACGCGCGAGGCGAAGGGTAAGACGTACTACCAATACGAAATTCTCACCCGCACCGCGGATGGCGACGAGGGCGGACGCCACCAGTTGATCTCCGCCACGGTGAGCGACGGTAACCTCTACATCATGAAGCTCCAATCCGGCGACAAGCGTTGGTTCAAGGGTCAAGAGCGCGATCTCCGCACCGCCCTCGGTTCTTTCACCGTCGCCTAAGCGTCACACACGGTCACGTCTAGACGCACTAGCCGCGAAACCGTCGAGACGAAGACGTCGACGTAGCGCGTTTGTGAAAAAGCACCACGGAAAAACATAATCTTTACGCACCGCTCAACGCACTCCGCGACGCGCGCGCGGAACGCGAGAGAGACGATACGACGCGCATGCGTCGACTCGACCGCGTCGCGCGCGCGACCGCCGCCTCGACCGTGGCGAGGAGGCGTTCGAGCTCGAGCGCACCGTCCGCGCGTCTGTTGGATTCCATCCTCGACCGCGTCGCGCGCGCCGTCCCGCGCGCCGACGACGACGAGCGCGCGACGACGTCCTCCGCGCCCACCTTTGCCGTCGGTCTGTCCGGCGGCGTCGACAGCGCGATCGCCGCGTGGGCGCTGAAACGCACGGGCGCGCGCGTCGTGGGCGCCCTCACGCGAAACTGGGACGAGGCGAACGAGGACCACGGCGACGAGCGCGAGTGTTCGTACGTCGAGGATAGGAAATTCGCGCGCGAGTGCGCGGAGATGTTGCGTTTGGATGATTTCGTCGAACTGGATTTTCGTCGAGAGTATTGGTTGGACGTGTTCGAACCGTACGTGGAGGCGTTCGAGAGCGGGGCGACGCCGAATCCGGATTTGGAGTGTAACCGCCGGGTGAAATTCGGCGCGTTGTTGCGACGCGCGACGGAGACGATCGGGGCGGAGTATCTCGCCACGGGGCATTACGCGAGGATCGATCGAACGTCCGGGACGCCGAGATTGATGCGTGGGATCGACGAGACGAAGGATCAATCGTATTTTTTAGCCTCCGTCTCCGCCGACGCGTTGGCGCGCGCGTGTTTTCCTCTGGGGGAGACGCTCAAGACGGAGGTTCGAGACGCGGCGCGCGCGCTCGGATTACCGTGCGCCGAGCGTCGATCGAGCGCGGGGATATGTTTCATCGGTAGGAAACCGTTCGGGGATTTTATAGGCGAATACATCGAACCAAAGCGCGGCGCGTTCGTCGACGTGGAGACGGGGCGAGACGTTCCGGGCGCGCCGCCGCATCGAGGGTCGGCGGCGTACACGGTGGGACAACGAGCGAAGATCGGTGGGGCGTCCAAACCATGGTTTGTGGTTGGAAAAGATGCGCGAACGAACGTCGTGTACGTGGCGAGCGGGGCGGATCACGACGCGTTATTTTCTACGACGTGCGCGGCGACGGATGCGTTTTGGGTCTCGGGCGCCGCCCCGCGCGGCGTCGATGTCGGCGCGCGTTTACTCGCAAAGACGCGCTACGCGTCGCCGCTGACCCCAGTCATCGTGCGTTCGACGTCCGCGACGGACGATCCGATGATTCCATCGAGATATTCATCGTCGTATCGATCGAGAGAATCGAGAGACTCGTCGTCGTCGTCGTCGTCCTTCGTCGTGGAATTTCTACACCCAGAGCGCGCCGTCACTCCCGGACAAGCGCTCGTGCTCTACGACGGCGACGTCTGTCTCGGCGGCGGCGTCGTCGAGCGCGTCGGTCCTTCGCTCTTCGAATCCAAAGCGCGCGTGTAGACGACTGTAATAAACATCCGGCGTCGACGAACTAATAATAGCGCGACGACATATGACAGTCGCCCCACTCGTGGACGATGCCGCCCGTCCTCGATCACATCTTCGAGTTCGTCGGTCGATACGTCGTCTCCTCGCGAAGTACGACGCGCTTTTTCCACGAGGGATGGGGCGACCTCGCCCTCGCGCGCGACGTCTCGAGACGGTCGCGGGCGTACTTTGCGCTCGATGGGCCCGATGATGACGAGTGTGTGGAATCCGCGCGCGCCCATCGCGCTCGAGGCGTCGATATACGCTGGACCGCGGCGACGACGGCGGAGAGTGGATACGGGAATAATATTCTTCGACAGGACGCCGCGTTTGAGTCCCCGTTCGCGGATGCGTTGCCCGAAGAGAGTCGTTTGGTTCGGTTCGCCAGACTTCGTCCCGACGCGGCGGGACGCGCCGCCGAAGACGGCGTTTCCACCTCGCGTACGAGACGCATCGCCGTCTTGTTACCGTGCACCGGAGACGTGGACGAATGGTTTCGACGATCGATCGCTCGAGATTTACTCGCGGACGGCGTCGAGTGCGTCATTCCGACCATTGCGTATTACGGCGCGCGGAAACCAGAGGCGCAGTGGCGGCACGTCTTGAGAAGCGTCGCCGAGGCGAAGATTCAATTAAGCGTCACTCCGGTGGAGATGATGCTGTTATCGCGCGCGTTGATGCGCGAGGCTGAACGCGAGGGATTCATGGTGGAGTTGTGTCTGGCGGGCGTGTCGCTCGGCGGGACGATGAGCGCGTCGACGGCGTGCGCGTTGGCGTCGGCGCGCGCAGCGCGCGGCGACGAGGCGTCGACGTCGAGCGCTGTCGGCGTGTGCTGCATCGCCGCCGGCGCGGATTGTACGCCCTACGTCGACGGATCGATCGAAACGCGTTTAGCGTGGGACGTATTGCGCGAAACGTTGGACGCCGACGACGATGATGAGCGTCCCGCGAGCAAGGCGCGCGCGAGAGACGCCCTTTTGCGTGTCATGGAGGATCTCGACGTCGACCATCTTCTCGTCGAATCCTCCGTGCGAGCCGCCGTGTGTCTCACGGCGAGAGACGATCGATTCATCGGCGCAAAATCCAACGAAAAAGTCGCCGACGCGCTGCGACGGATGACGACGGACGCGAGCAGGTTTCATCGAGAAGATGTCGACGGCGGACATTTACAATTTCTCTTTGGATCGAAACGCGTCATCGCGCCGTCGATATCGCGCGCGTTTGATTTGATTCGACGATAGATGTGCGTTCCGTCTCGATGCGGACGGGTTGTAGTGTATAAGAAAAGCAAACATTTGTAGATTACACGCGCTCCGCTCACTCGGAGAATCGACCGAGGGCGACGACGACGCCGAGAGCGACGCGTCGGAGCCATTTCCGTTTTCGCCCCGGCGGCGGATCGCCGACGACGTCCTCGCGCTCGTCCTCGGTCGATTCCTCCGCGCGTCTCGACGGTAAAGACGCCGCGTTCGGGTCGACGAGTTCCGAGAGCAATTTTAAGAATTTACTTACCCGTCTCCGTATTCTCTGACGTTTATTCAGACCGTCGCGGCCGCTGAATCGATACTCGCGACTCGCGTCCGTCGGGGCGAAGTGTAAATTCGCGCCGCCGCTCTCGAGCGGCGGCGAACCCGCGCGGGATTCGCTCTCTTCGTCGCTCTGTGGCACGCTCGTTCGTCCGGTGGTGAAGGACCGCGAGTGTGGTATCTCGCGCGTCGTCGGTGGTTCGGGAATCGCGTCGTATCCCTTCATGCGCGCGTTTTCTCGCACGCGGCGTTGCAATTCTTGCTGAAACGTCGACATGTACCCGTCCAATCCTTTCGCCGCTGCCATGTGCGCCAATCGCGGTGGTACGCCGGGATCTTCGTAGTAAATGGAGACGTATTGACTCCCGCGCACTTCGTCGTTCCTCCCGACCATGATGGCGCTGTACAGAGACTTGACGTCGACGCCTCGCGATCCCATCATGCGTTGAAGTTTCGTCTTGGCGGCCACCGCCGAAGGCGCGCCGAGCGCGTCTCGACAGATGCACGTTGCCATGTCGTTCTCCTTATCCCTCCACATTCGTCTCGCGACGGTGTAATCGCGAGGCGCCATAAGACGAGGGTACTTTAACCGCCAATACACGACGTCCTGCGCCGTAAAGTCCTTCCCGCTCGGATCCTCGCGCGCCACGCACGTGGGATGCAGCGTCGTCTCGTCCCACTGTTGCCGTCCCAACAGATCCGTCTGCGCGTCGAATAACACCTCCACCGGCACACCCTCCGCGAGAACTTCGGTGCGAAACTTGGCTAATCCTCGTTTCATCATCCGTTTATCCTCTGCGGAGACGCCGCGGAGCATTCTGTACGTGCAACATCCCGTGCGTCCGGTGGCGATGACGTCCCACTCGCCCTCGTCGTTCGCCACCGCCGCGGCGAACGATTCGTAATCCTTCGTCGTCACCGCGTCTCGAACGTCCTCGGCTAAATCTTTCGGACCGCCGTCTCGAGCGGCGATCTCGTCGTCCCATCCCACGTCGACGGCGCGTCGAGTCACCCCCGCGTACAGCGCGCCGCACGTCCACACCGGCGCGCGCACCGCCGTCACCACCGCCCATCGAAGCGCGCTAAAGAAGAGCTTGAAGGCCAACAGCGCCACTCTGTCCGGGGGCGGCGTGTTTTGGTCCATGCGTAACCCTATGAAGACGGCTTTATACGCCAGAGAGACGGTCCACATGCCGAGCACGCACAGCGACATGGCGCGGCCCGTCATGGCGCCTCTCGCCACGCGAAGACCCATCACGCCCGTTGTCGTCGCGCACGCGCTCTCCCACCAACTCAACGTCACGATGGTTTCCCCACTCGGGTTTCTGCCGTCATCGCGCGCCCATTCGCTCGAGCGTCGCGCGCGTCGACGCGCGCGAGAGACGGACGCCGACGCGTCCAGCCGCCCTCGTCCGAGCTCGGCGCTGTCCTCGACCTCCATCGCGCCGCCTCGCGTCGTCTCGCGTCGACGACGCATGGCGTCCGTGACGACGCACGCTTGTATGCTTTACCCCTCGCGCGCGCGCGGCGACTCGCGCGCGCTCGACGCCGCGACGTCGATGGGCGTCCGCGGGCACCGAGCCTCGTCAGCGCCCACGCCCACGACGCGCCCGCGCGCCTCGACGCGCGCTCGAACGCGCGATCGCCTCGACGACGGCGCGACGCGACGCGCGACCGTGTATGTGACCGCCGACGCGCGTTCTCGGCCTCGCGAGCGACGCGCGCGTGTGTGTGCGGACGCGGGTGCGGATAAGATGGTGACGAGGACGCTCGAGGGTCTTTTTCGCGGTCTACAACGCTCGGGACGAACCGGGGACGCCGACGCACGACGGTGGGACTGTAGACGCGAGCGCGCGTGAAAATCAAAATACAAGACGCATCAGTAATCATCGAAATTCTTGATGTTTTTCCCGGCGCGACGCGATGATTTTTTTTCGCTCGTCTGCTTTTTGTCCTGTAGCCTCCGCTTATTACCCTTTTCCACGTTGGCTTGCAACTTTTTCTTCTTTTGCTTATCCGACTTGTTCCCCGGAAGCTTGGCGGCGCGATTAATGTACGACTGTAACTTTTCGAGCGCGTCGTCGACGTTTTTACTCTGCGTGCGGTGTCGAGTGCTGTTGACGACGAGCTCGCCGTCGTTGTTCATTCGATTCTTCTCCGCGACGACCAAACGATCGGCGCACCATCTCGGTAACCACCCGGCGGCGACCGCCCCGTCGACGTTCAATCGCATATCCACCTTGGTGTTCACCTTATTGACGTTTTGTCCGCCCGCACCGCCGGATCTCGCGAACGAAATCGTCACGTCGTCCCTGGTCACCGGTCTCGGCGGCGTCGTATCCGTCCCCTTGGGCGGAAGCGGTAACTCGTCTCGAACGCGCGGACCACCGACGCCGCGAAGCGCGTCCTTGTGCGACGACGCGTCTAGATTCCCACCGTCGTCGTCGAACTCGTCGTCGTCGTCGTCGGCCCACGGATTTTCGTCGTCGTCAAAGTCGTCGTCGTATAAATCATCCTCCCACCGACCCGCGCGCGCCGTCGTCATCGACGCGCGTCTCGTCGCCGTCACCGACGCGCGAGACGACGCGCGCGCGCGCGTCACCGTCACCGTCGCCGGCGACCACGACGCGTCGCCCACCGCGCGCTCGCGCGAACCCGACCGATGCGCGCGCACCGGGCTCGAGGTCGACGGGGACGCCGACGTCCCGCTCGCCGCCCGCGCGAGCGCGCGCGCGCACGCCCGCGCGAGCGTCGCGCTCGTCATCCCCGTCGTCGTCGTCGTTCCCGACGGTCGCGCGCGCGCGCGGTGCGCGAACGCGCGCGTCGCCGCCCGCGCGAACATTGAATTAAATTAAAGTGACGAGTCAGACTGTGACGCGCGCCGACACGAGTCGCACCTCGACTCGCGCGTCGCTCGCGCGACCATCATGTCGAGAGCGCTCGCGCGGGCGTCGACGCTCGCGCGCGCGTCGACGTCGACGTCGGTCGCGCGCGTCGCGTCCCATCATCATCTTCGGGGCGCCCCGTTCTCTTCACTGCGCGCGTCGACGTCCGCGCGCGCCTCCGCGCGAGACGACGACGATGGCGTCGTCGAAACGATGCTCAACGATGCGCGCGCGAGCGTCGCCTCGGCGCGCGACGCGGCGAGACTCGCTCGGTCCCAGGTGACGTTCGAGGAGGAGGTGCTCCCGGCGTTGCGTCGCTTTTACGCCGAGCGGGGACACCTCAACGTCCCGCGCTCGTACGTCGTCCCGGAAGACGCGGGCCCGCACCTCGCCGGGTACCGTCTCGGTGATCGCGTCGATCGCATGCGGTCGAGAGGAGATTACGTGCGAGGGAGCGAGGAGCGAATGCGCGCGTTGGACGCCGTCGGCGCGGCGACCGGGGAGACCTTCGCGTGGGACGACGAGGATTGGGTGTTTTATAAACAGGTGATTCCGTGTCTGCGGTATTACGTCAAGGCGCACGAACACGCCAACGTGCCCATGGCGTATCGCACGCCCGCGTCGGCGGAGATGTACGAATCGACGAACGCGTTGAAACGGTATAATTTTGGCTTCGCGTTGGGGAAACGCGTCAACGACATTCGAGCCAAGGGAACGTTCATCGAGGGACGTCCGGATCGGTTCGACGCGCTGTGTAACTTGGAATTCGTGTGGGACGACGAGGAATATAACTGGTGGTCGAGAATCGTGCCGGCGTTGGAGCTGTTTCGATCGATGCACGGGCATTTGCACGTTCCGGCGCGCTTCGTCTTGGGCGAACGCGTCGAGTGTCCCGTCGGCGCGCACGACGCCGTGTACGTGAGAAAAAATCTCCAGGGCGTCGATTTAGGAAGTGCGGTGGCGCAACTTCGTCGTCTGCGAACGACGGATGACGAGAAGAAGCGATTATCGCCGAGTCGCGTGCGACATCTCGAACGGATGGGATTTTTATGGGACAAGCGCGACTACGATTTTCAATGTCGACTGTTGCCAGCGATTCGGCACCTGACGATGACGTACGGATCGCTTCCCAAAGCGTTGACGTTTCGTCCGAATCTCGACTACATCCTTCGCAAAAACGCACCCAAGGCGATATTCGACTACCCGATCGTGAGCAAGCTGTTACTAATCGAATCCGGAGCGTACGACTTTGGCGGGATGTCGCCCGCCGACGGCGTCACCGAAATCATCAAAGCCTTCAAGCTCGGTCGACAGGCGTACGACGCCACCGCCGATCCCACCACAGATCCAAAGTACGAGCAAACCAGGGCGCACTTCGCCCTGTGGCTGCGAAGATTCTACCAAATGCGAACGCGGATTGCGAATCGAAACCGGGCCGGAACCGCCGCCGACGAAACCGTCGCCGATGGAACCGCCGACGCCGACGTCCGGGACGACGAACTCGTCGACGACGCGGTGAAGCAGTGACTCATGGAACGAATCCGAGACGTTAGTCCCTCGTGTGATACCACCTCTAGACGTAGCCTAGTCATACCGTCGTCCCGGGCGCCGTCTTCCTCGGTGTTACCCACCGCGAAATGATCTTCGACCGCACACGTTGTCGCGCGCGGTCGTCGACGCGAAACCGTCGCGCGCGCGTCGAACGTACCGCGCACATCCGCGTACATCCGCGGTCGCGGTCGCGTCGAGAGACACGCGTCGCGCGCGTCGACGCGACGATTCGATTCGAGCGGGTGTTCAGACGACGAATCCCATGACGGACGCCGTCGACGCCATCGAGACGAGCGGATGGTTCATCGCCCTCGCCGTGACGCACGCGCCGATGATGATTTTCCTCTTCTACGCCGCGCTCACCGTCGCCGAGCGCGCGCTCGGGAGTAAGCGGGGACGGACGCGGGAGACGATGCCGCCGGCGTCGGCGACGCCGCGCGTCTGCGTGCAGTTACCGGTGTATAACGAGCGAGCGTGCGCGAGACGCGTGATCGACGCGGCGTGTGCGATGCGATGGCCGAGGGAATTCTTCGAGGTGCAGGTGTTGGACGACAGCGACGATGGAACGGAGGACGTCGTGGAGGCGACGTGCGCGGCGTGGCGAGAGCGCGGGACGACGTGCGACTCGTTGCGCATGAGCAGTCTGTTGCGAGGGAAGAGGCGACAGACCAAGGCGGTGGCGTTGGAGTATGGACGGGCGAGAACTTCGGCGGATTTAATCGTCGTTGTGGACGCGGATGCGGTGGTGGAGGAGGATTATTTAGAAAAGATGGTGCCGTATTTTTACGACGAACGAGGCGAGCGCGCGAGCGACGTGGCGGTGGTGCAACCGGCGTTGGCGTTCACCAATGCGTCTACAAACTTTTTGACGATGCATCAGGCGTTTAAGATGGAGGCAGACGCCATCGTGGGCAATCGGGCGTACATTCGAGCGTTCGGGTGCGTGTTGCGCACGGGCGGCGCGGCGATGTGGAGCGCCGTCGCGCTGCGAGGCGTCGGAGGATGGAATCAAAATTTATTATGTTTAGAGGGCACGGATATGGCCATTCGAACGCGCATGGCTGGGTACAGCGGGAAAGCGGCGGCCAACGTCGTCGTGTGCACCGAGCTGCCGTCCACGCTGAGCGCGTACAAGAGTCAGCAAATGCGTTGGATTTGGGCGTGGGCGCACTTGGCCAAGAGACACGCGCTCGCCGTCGCGTTCAACTCGTACAACGGCGTGAGCGGTACGTTCGCCCGCGCGTGGTTCGCGCTGGCGCTCCTGCGACCGGCGCAGTGGGTGCTCCTTGCCGCGTGGGTGTTGATGCTTCCGCGACTCGTCGTGGAGGGCGTGTGGCTCGGAAACGCCGACTACGTCGCTAGAGGCGCGGTGTGGCTTTACGCGTTGCCCCTGGTGTTGATTATCAAGGCGGACACGTTCGCGGTGAGCGACGTGGAGAGCAAGGTGATGTCGCCGCCGAGGTCCACGGGCGAGGCGATGAGCACCGCGCGCGCGACGGCAAAAAAGTTGAGTTGGATATTCCCGCACGCGTGCATCTCTCTCGGGATGATCGGTGTCTATTGTACCGGATATGTGCGAGGAATTCTCGGGTCGACGTACCCGAAATACGACGCCCCCGTGAGTCAGCTGCGAACGCCGAAACTGGGAAGTGGCGACGTCGAACTGAGCGAAGCCGATCGAGGTGCGGACGAGACGTCGTGCACGAAGAGTGAGATGTGGCAATTGATTTTTGAGCTCGGTTTCGTCGTCGCCGTCGCGCACGCGTCGACGCAGCTCATACGTTGGGACGTCGCGGGGGGTTCCGCGGAGACGACGATTCCGCTCGTCTCCGTCGTCGGATTCGTCGTCGCCGGATGTTCCCTGTACGTCGCCGCTGGCGGTTGGGACGATAAGTGTGGGCCGAGGAGCAGTGAACGCTTCCGGAGAGCCAACGCGACGGCGCATCCCGAGGAACGCGCGGGTCTCTTATCCGCGCACTCGCCCAACAGTAAGCCGTCGACGCTCGGCGCCGTTCCCGTGTCCATGCGCGTGCGGTCGGACGGACGATACGGCACCGAACACGCCGACATCGAAAACGCTAGATCGACGAGTAATTTTACGATTGGAGAAGAGATCGCGCTCGAGGGTGTCGACGCACCGCCGCTCGCGACGGCGCGCGAGATGAGCAAGGCTATTAAAAAGTACAAGAAGATGCGAGACAACGATTTCGATCTCGAAAATTTCAGCGAGTACGCGCAGAGCGACGCGACGAGCGTCATGTCGGAGAAACAGGCGCCGTCGCACGTGAATTTCGGGTCATATCGCGCCAATTCAAACGATGATTTCCACTCGGAATCCGGGTTCACCGTCGAGGGCGAACACGACGACGCGCGCTCGGTGGACATGGACGGTCGAGACCGCGCGGCGTTGGCGCACGCGGTTCAGGTGGATCGCGAGGCGCAACAACGCGCTAAATCGCTTCGAATGGCAAATCTTCGCGTCAACACGAACACGGAGGCGACCAAGCGACAACAGAATCCTCCGGGATGGACTCGACCGCCGCGCTCGCCGAGCAGTCGTCCCGGGTCGACGGAATCGTCGCCCCTCGCGCGTTCGCCTTCGAGACGCCTCAGTTCACCGCCAAAGGTGGAGGCGTCGGATTGGGTGGACTCGCCGATCGTCGAATCGACGACGCCGCCGCCGCCGGCGACGAACGAAGAGAACGCCTAGCGCGCGCGTATGTACTACAACGTGTTGAAACAACCTACAAAAGCTACTGTATACGGCCGAGACGACGACGCGCATCCTCGACCATCACGTCCCGTGACCATCACGTCCCGTTGTCATCCGTCCCCGCCTCCTCCCGCTCCCTCGCCCGTCGCACGCGCTCCACGTGGAGCGCGCGCAACATCGCGTTCACCTCGGCGTACTCGGACCGTTCCGTCGTCCGCGCGACCTCAAGAGACTCCCCAGTGTTCAATCGTTTCACCGCTCGACCGAGCGCGGCGACGTCCACATCGTCCTCCGTCGTCTCTGTCGTCACCGCGGTCGTCGACGACGCCGCGAGACGCGTCGACGCGCGTCTTTTCGTCGACATGTGTCACGAAATCTGACGCGAGGAAATCTCGAGCGCTCTCACCCGCGCGCGACGCCTCGACGCGCCTCGCGACCGCCCCGGGCGACGTACGAGACGTCGTTGCCGCGTCCGCGCGCGAGGTCAACGTCGCCAACTCGCGCGCGCGACGCACTGACGCCTTCACACGCCGACGCACATCGAATTCATGAAGAGCGGAGGAAAACGAAAGAAACCCAAGCGCGCCGACGCCCCCAAGAGCGGCACGGGCGCCAAGCGCGCGTCGTTCGGTAAAAACACCACCGCTCGACACAAATCCACCACGCTCGCCTTCGGCGAGGCGACGTTCGACGACGCGAAGAGGAAAGAGTGGGTCACCGGGTACCGAAAAAGAAAGACGGCGCGACGAAAACAAGCGGCGCACGACGCCGAGACGCGCGCGCGCAAGGAGCGCGTGCAGGCGAGGAAAGAGCGTCGCGAGGCGGAGAAGGTGGCGCTCGGGTTGGTGGACGACGCGACGGGTGACGAGGAGGGTGAGGAGGCTGGGGAGGGACGCGCGGCGGAGGAAAAGACGGACACCTTCGCGAGCGGCGTCGTCGTCACCGTCGTCGAGGGGTTCGGTGACGAGGAGTAGGCGGGCGATGATGCCGTTTTGTATTGTATGTGAGTGTGTTTTCTATGACGCGTGCGTTTCCATCGTCGGCGCGCGAACGGACGTCTGAGCGTCACACCTCGGCGGCGCGTCGACGTCGGCGCTTTCGAGCGCTCATGACTCGTCGCGGTGGATACCGACGTCTACTCGCGGTGTTCGCGCTCTCGTGCGTCGGTACGTGCGCGTCGCGCGTGTTTTGAATCGTCTCGTCGCGCGCGTCGATGGACTCTCGCGCGCGTGCGCGTCGAACCGGGACGCGCCCATTTTGAGCCCGATGCAGCAAATTCCAATCGGATCGGGGACGCGTCGAGCGCGACGCGCGTTCGGACGCGCTCGGACGCGCGCGCGTTCTCGAACGATCGACTGACCGTGTGATCGCGTTCGGTCGTCTCGTCGCAGGCGCCTCGGTCCGCGCCGCACCGGTGCCCACCGTGAACGCGTCCGGCGTCTTCAACACCAACGGCTTGCGGTGTCCCGAGACGGAGGTCGAGTGCGAGCGATGTCCCGCGCCGCTGAACACCGGACCGTTTCACGCGCCGGTGAATCTTACCGGTGTGCGCGTCATCGGGTGTCGATACCGCGCGGACGTGTGCGACGCGCTGCGAGAGGAGACCAAGGCGTGTAAGAGACACGCGCGGGCGCTGTGCGGAGAGCAAGACGCGCGGGCGAGCGCCAAGGCGAAATGTCGACGCGTGCTCAATCGCGCGTGGAAGACGAAGTGTAAGGAACAGCGAACGATGTTGGTGACGAGGACGGACGCTCTCGTGAAGCGATTCGTGGATGTGCAGGAAAGATTGAAAAAGGCGAGGGCGAAGCGCGCCGAGGGAGGCGCGGGGGACGACTTGACGACGCTCGAGCTGGATCTCACTCGGCTAAAGTCGTCCATCGCGCAGGCGTTCGACGAGGTGAAGAGAAATCAAGGGGGCGTGCCCGTGGGGGCGATGTCGGATAGGATGGAATCGTTCGTGTCCGGACCGTCGTTGTTGGACACGACGAACGACATGTTGGACGTCGTCGACGCCATGAACTCGGTGCTCGGCGAGTTGCAAACATTAAACGTCGAGACGAAGAATCTGTGCTCGTACGACGCGAGCGTGGACACGTCGGAAGGGAAGATCGTGTGTGAGGACATCGAGCAAAAGATGAAACTGTCGGAGAAGAGAGTCAACCGATGCGCCGCGCGGTTGGGCGACTTTTTAACCTCTACGGCGAAAATCGACGCCCTCATCGTGGAAAAGAACCGTCGATTCTCCCTCTTGGACTCTCTAGACAGGTACATCGACTCCTTCACCGGCGCGTGGTCCGCCGTGCACTTCGACGACGACGGCGCGATAGACAACGACGACGACGACGTCCCAGAACCCTCCGCCAGGTTCAACCTCACCGAACACGTCACCACCGGCATCGTCTCCGCCCTCACCAACCATTACACCGCCGCCAGCGCTCGACGCGCCCTCGCCACCGCCGAGGTGGACGAGTCCGCCCTCTGCGCCCAGATCATTCCTCGCATACAGCTCTCCCTGCTCGGAAACGGCATCAAACGCGGCGACGTCGCTTGTCCGCAGCCTCACGGCACCTTCATCGCCGGTCGCGAACTCCCCGACTGGTCGGCGTATTTCCTCTTTCTCATCGGCGTCTTCACCGGCGTCGCCGTCGCCGTGGCCACCAACCACGCCAATGAGGGCGTGGAGTTTCTTCGAACGAACAGTTCCATCGTCGTCGCCGTGGCCGTCGTCGTCTTGGCCGGTCGCTTCTTTTAAAAAATTAAAGTCGCGCGCCGTGTAAAAAGTAACAACCCAAATTCACACACACTCGCGCGCGCCGCTCGACGACGACGACACCCCGCGACGTGCGACGACATGCGAAACGCGCGCGCGGTGACGTGCGCGCGCGCGGTCGAGGCGTTTTGTCGCGCGCGGGCGTTTCGCGCGACTCGCGCGGCTCGAGACGCGTTCCCGGGACGTGGGCGCACTTTTTGTCCCCGAGGATTCTCGCGACGGTCACCGGTCGCGCGCGACGCGAGAGACGCGCGGGCGTTCGCGTCATCGTCCGAGTCGTCGTCGTCGTCGTCGTCGTCCGAGTCGCGCGAGCGTCTGCACGCGCCCAAGCGACACCGGTTTTACGTGGACGCGCCCTTTGGCGCCGGCGCGTCGGTGGCGCTGAGTCGCGAGGAAACCAAACACGCCGTCAAGGCGCTGCGGTTAAAGATCGGGGACGCCCTGGAGGTGTGCGATGGCGTCGGTGGTCTCGGTTACGGCACACTCGTGGACGTCGCCGGAGCGGTGGCGACGGTGGAGGTGGACGAGATGGTGGACGATGCGCTCGGCAGCGGCGCGGATTGGGACGTTGTGAGCGCGTTCGGCGGATTAAAGGGCGGACGAGGGGATTGGCTCGTGGAAAAGTGCGCGGAATTGGGCGCACGGGCGTTGGTGCCACTGTTGACGACGCGAAGCGGGACGATCGGTGGCGGTGAGAGGGACGGAGGCGGGAAGCGCGGCGGCGGGCGAAGACCGCGCGGCAGCGGCGACAACGAACGCGAGCCGAGCGGGCGAGAGGGTCGATGGGGACGCGTCGCGCACGCGGCGAGTAAACAGTGTCTTCGCACGCGAGGGTTAGTGGTCACGCCACCCGTGGACGTGCGCGCGCTGTGCGAGACGATCGAGCGAGAGAGAGGATCGAGATTGACGCTTCTCGCCGCCGCTGGCGCGCCGCCGGTGTTGGACGTCCTGCGCGACGCCGGCGCCGAGGCTGCGCGCTCGGGACGCATAGTCGTCGGTCCCGAGGGTGATTTCACCGACGAAGAGCTCGACGCGATGATCGCCGCCGGCGCACGTCCGATCGGCCTCGGATCTCTCCGTCTTCGCGTCGAGACGGCGTGCGTCTCGGCGCTCTCCGCCATCTCTGCGCGCGTCGACTCGTCGTCGTTGTGAACAAATTTCTAAGACTTTGTGATAGTATCTACAACATTCGCTACTACAGGATCGCTCGAGCGATCAATCGCACTTGATCGCGCCATAAATGTGACGCACAAACGTCAGACTCGCCTTGTGTCCCACCGTCCCGAGCGCGAGAAACCATCCGTAACAAATGGCGCTCATGTATCCGAAGTAGTAGGCGCTCTGCATGAATCCCGTCATGTCGCTGCGCACGTGAAAGTAATAAAAGGCGTAGGCGAGGATAGAGATCCCGGTGCTCCCGCCGCACAGGAGCGAGCGCCACCACCACTCGTGGTCCTCGGCGGTGAGTTGAAAGTACGTCAACGAAATCGTCGTAAACGCGGTGACGAGGATGAGAATGACGAAGACGACGAATAAGACGCTGTAAATCGTGTACACCTTGTGACCCCACACGGAGGCGAAGATGTAGAAGAGTTCGATGTAAATGGCGGTGAAGGGTAAGAAGCTCGCGACGCACATCTGCGGGATCGTGGATCGGTACCAGGGAAGCTCGGGGATTTCTCGAGGATACTTAGTCGTCCTCGTCGGCGCGTTGAAATCCGTCTTGGTGTTTTTACCGGCGATGCCCCCGATGATGGTGAGCGGAATCGTGACGATGGCCCAGACGAAGACGATGAGCACGATGGTGCCGAAGGGGAGCGCGGCGGTGCTTCGGTACGCGATGGCGATGGTGTTCAAAAACGCAAACAACAATCCCACCGGTCCGCAGAATAAGACGCACGTCAACAAAACGTTGCGCACCCAGTTTTCGCCACCCATCTGTCTGTACGTCAACGCGGAGACGTAGCCGGCGATGCCTGCGGTGAGTGAGTACACGACGAGACACGCCGCGGTGACGGCACCGGTGCTGTAGGGATAAAACGCGCCGACGGCGGCGAGCATAAAGACGAAGAGAACGAGAAACAAGAGTTGCGTCCCGGTGCCGATGATGGCGGCGAATAACGATCGACCTCGCGGGAACCGGAACACGTCGCCGTGCACGTACTTCCACCCGGACTCCTCGTGCGATTCGAGCATCTCTTCGTCTTGCGCGAACTTGACGAAATCCTTCTTCAACACGCGAAGTAAAATGGACGCCAGGAAACCCATCATCAACAAAACCGTCACGCACGAGTTGATGATGCTAAACCAGTGAATCTCCAAATGCTCGGGCAAGAAAGAATACCTCGAGTACTTATCCATCCTGTCCTTGAATGCTATCGAAGTCGGCTTCCACTGCACGCTGTACGAAAATCGCACCGACATTTCCTCATCCGCCGTGATGTCAATCGTCTTCAGAGGATCCGTGCTTAGATTGATCTCGATCACTCGATCCTCGTTGTACGAAATCTCAAAGTGCACGTGCGTGAATAAAAAATATCTATTCTGCGGCGGCGCGCCCGCGCGCACGATCTTCTCAACCTTGCCGATGAAGCCCCAGATGGGCAAGTCGTCAAACGTCATCTGAAAGTAATAATCATTCTTCACCGCTCGACGAAACTTTTCCACCTCTTTGCGCTCTAAAAACTGCGCGCATAAATTTTGATCCTCCACGTCGACTCTGAACGCGATCTCGTGCGGTAAGCGCGCGAGACGATCGCCTCCCAGAACGTCGCCCAAATCGCCTCTCGCGCGCTTGGCACCTCCGGGCGTCTGACAAAACGGATAATCGTAATACTTGTACGTCTGCGCGCCAACAAGAGAGTGATGCGAGCACACGTCGCGAGTCGTCGTCAATCCACGCGTCCTCGCGCTCGCGCGCGCGCGCGTCGTCGAGTACCCGTGCGTATAATCCGATGGCGAGCGGTGCGTCCGAGTAATCGCGCCCTTCGCGCAACGCGCATCGCCCCTCGCGTCGCGTCCGCGCGCGCACCTCGCTCGGATTATGGAACGGTCCGACTTTGTTCGCGAAGAGCGGCACGTCGTCCCCTTTCGAGTACTTGGACGCCGCGAGAAGGTGTCGGGATGATCCGAAGCCGTTGCTCGCCTCGACGCTCGCGCACGCGCTCGCGCACGCGAGACACGTCGCTAGGACGCGCGCGAGCGACGCGGCAGTCCAGTGCAACTCGTCGCGCGCGGACACGCGACGATGGCGCGCCCGGTGCGTCATGGCGTGAACGAACGCGCGAAGGTGTGAGGCGCCCGGCGCGCGCGGCGTCTCGCTCGACGCGGATACGAATGAAATGCGCGCGTTCACACGGCTACAGGCCTAATTCTATCGCTAACGCGGTCTTGACTTTTTTCACGGCGCTTCCGTTCGAGGGTTTCGGTGCGTCTCGCTCGTCGTCGTCGTCTTCTTTCGGTATGGATTTGAGCGTGCGCTGCGTGTCGGCGTTTTCCTTGGTGAGCGCCGGCGGCGGAGCGAAGAATCCAAACGCCGCCGGTTTGGCGGGTTCGACGCTCACCGGCGCGCTCGCGACCGGGGATTTCTTTTCATCGGCACCCTTGGACGCGTTTTCATCGTCATCCGCAGCCGTCGGCGCGCCGCTGAGTCGCGAGAAGACGCTCACGGGCGGCGCCTCCTCCGT
>Ga0255781_10001592_pt1 | contig 18577 bp, 23 predicted proteins | sample 101ome_21_FD_179979 | JGI IMG/M metagenome (GOLD analysis project Ga0255781, IMG submission 179979) | Coastal salt marsh microbial communities from the Groves Creek Marsh, Skidaway Island, Georgia - 101413BT metaG (version 2) | ecosystem: Environmental > Aquatic > Marine > Intertidal zone >... | reverse complement strand
TACGTCCTCCAATAAAAAAGGCCCCCGTGGGGACCTTATATCATTGTTTTTCTTGCTTTTGTAGGCCGTACCTTCGCATGTAGTCTGACACCGCCTGGTGGCTGACCCCGACGACATCTGCGATATCGCGGCGCGTCATGCCCTTCTCCAGACATCGAGCAATGATGCGAGCGTTGCGCGGCATCACCTTGGGCTTTTCTGGCGGTCTGCCGCCCTTAATGCCTGCCTCCTTTCCCTTTAGTCCAGCGATCCAGTTGGCACCGCCCATACGCTTGACGTAGCGCCTGTTGCAGTCTTCGGCGTCCTTGCTCATCAGCTCTAGGCATTGCAGCCAACGCTCCTCAGTGGGTGGCGTCTTAGAGGGCCACTGAAAGCCCTCTAACGATCTGCGGATGGGTTCACTCATCGCCAAGGACGTAGTCAATGGTTTCGTAGTCACGCGCCCAGTATGTGCGCCCCGCGGTTTTCTTGCCGTAGGTGTTCACGCTAATCTTTAGAACCTCGTGCGTCTTCCACATTTTCTCTAGCGTCGACCGGCAATTTGCTGTCGCCTCTAACCCAACAGCGTCCGCCAGTTCGCGTGTGCTAGCAAATCCGCCTAGCTGCTTTAGCGCATCCGCAACCATGTCGCGTGAGCAGTGGCCCCACTTTGGCTCTTGATTTAGCGCCATCTCTTGCTGCCGTGCTTTGTCTTGCAGGATCCCGCAAATCTGGTCAGCGATAGCCGTAGGTGCCGGTTCGGGTTTTGCTAGCGCGACGACGTTCTCCTTACGCGCAATGTGCATCGCAACCCACGGGACGTATTTGTTTTCCGTGTTGGCGTTTGGCTGCACGTCTAGGTCGACCCGGTCGCGCTCTTTATAGTCTAGCGCAATAAGTAGCTGGCACAGTGACCGCGCCATATAAACCTGTTCAAGGTTGTCTGCGCGGATCGCGCGTCCGCCCTTGCCGTGAAGCTGAGTGATCACACATTCTAGGTTTGATAGGTTTTCCATCATTTCTTCTCCTCGATTTTAAGATGGCGTTTTAGCATATCCAACAATGTCAGAATTTCGTTGCTATCGTGATATCGGGTGGAACCCGATGATTTTTGATCGAGCCTCATCACCTCGACCTTTCGCTGAATGCGGCCAATGATGACCGGCACGTCTGGGTCCATGTCTAGCTTTGAGAGATCCCACTTAGCCATAGACAATCACCCACATGATTGCCGCAAACGCGGCGGCAATGATAAAGCAGGCGTAGTCTTCCCACCCTGCTTTGTTCCAATTATTTTTCTGCATCGTTTTCCTCCAATAGTCCGCGGTAGTATGCGATCCAGCCGTAGTGGTGGCCAGTATCGGCGCTTATGCTGCTAGAGCGAACGCCGCGGTTTTCGCGCTCTAGTTTATCGATTTGTTTTTGGTGGTAGGCGATCTTCGCCTCCCACCCTACTGCGTTAGCGTCGCCCATTAGCAAAGACCTCCGCGCGCCATCATATCTTGCTCAATAAAACTATCTTCCCAACCCGCCTCTTCGAAATAGCGCATAACAGCAGCGTCTGACGCTTTCTCCGCAGCTAACTCTGCATCAATTAGTGCGTCACGCTCTTCAAACGCAGACCGAAAAACTTTCAACATTGATGGTAGATCGTAAATAGAAACCTCGTCTGCGGCCTCAAAATGAACCATAAAATAATCAGACAATTCGGGATCATCTGACTTAAATACCCAACGACCAAATTCGCAATCGACAAACTCACCATACTTTGTGAAACCTTCTCCGCTCACGTTAACCATGACGTCATAGTTAAAATCGTTTTTTACTGCTTTCATTTCCATTTTGATTCTCCTCTTCTGTACTAACAGATTGTTAACACATATTTAGGAGGTGCTGCAAGAAAAAAAAATGCCCCGCCGGAAAAGAGGAGAACCGGGCGGGGCTAGTACAGGGAGAGATAAACATGAGGCACCCTAGTGCGCTAGGGTAGGTATGAGCGCCTATCTCAAATTCGGAATATCTTATGTTTCTATTGTGGCGCAACCCCGATTGTGCAAATAGTTAACAAAAAAGGAGCAAGAGATGCTGACAGACGATCAAACCGAACTGGTGCGTTTACTTAAAAACCCTCACCGGATTAGCAATAATTTGGCCATGTATAAGGCATGTGAAAAGGCCGCGGCTCTCATAGAAGAGATGGACCGCGACCTGGATAAAGCTAAAGCCGCACGCAAATCGCGCCCAGCAAAAGCTGATTAACGGTTGTTGTAGTAGTCTAGTAGGCCAGGAACCGCGCCCAGCGTTAGGCCCTTAGCGGCCACCGTGCCAGCGCGGGAAGCGCCCTCAAACACCTGACGCCCACGCTGCAATTGCGGCGCCGCACGACGTAGCTGTTGTTGCTGGCGGATCAACTCATCCAGAGAAACCTGACGCGTCAGTGGCAGCGCTAGCTCACGGGCTAGCAGCTCCATTGATTCCGTCGTGCTAGGCGCTTGGTTGGGCATTGACCGGCGGAAGGATTCCATCGCGCCTGTCATAGGCCCACGTTCGCCCATTAGCTGACCTGTCGTCTCTCTCGATTTCACGACATCCTCGGCTGCCTCTTTGAACATCTGACGCGGCAGCGTTGCTGATTGTCGCGCTGACGACGCACGCATATTCATCGCTGAATACACCTCATCGAACTGGCGCATGAACTCTTTTGCTTCCGCGTCGCCAAGGATCGCTTTAATCTTTGCCTGGTTGTTGCGGCTAGATAGGTCCTTCAGGCCGCGCAATACCTCTCTGACGTCCAAATTTGGATCCGTCAGTGACGTTTTCACGTTGCCCATTGTCTCGTCTAGGTAGCTGCGTAGGCCCTGCTTCAAGGCGTTCTTTTCGGCGCCTTTCATTGTCTTGACGGCTAGCTCAACGTCGTACACCTTGGTGCCCGGTTTAAGCATTGTCTCGCCCAGATCAATTGCGTTGCGAATGTCAATCACGCTTGCCGCTAGGTCACGCGCTTGCCCGTATTCTGGGACTAGCGTGTCCGCCTTTTCGCGGATTTGAGCGGCCAGTGAGCGCTGTGCGTTCTTAACCTCTGCGGCGCCGACACCTTCGACGTCGTTTAGGGCGCGTGTGACGTAGTCCACAAAACGCATGTCTGGTAAATCAGTGAACCCCTCGATGGTGCCGTCGTCGCCAATCTTGACTAGCTTATTGAGAGACGGGACACCCTCCATGCGTGCGATGTTGGCTGCTTTATCTAGGATTGACGGATTGACGCGCTCTAGCAGCTCTAGCATTTCGTCCGCCTCTTTGCGGCCAAAATCAATTGTCGCATTGTACGCTGCGTCGTATGCATTTTTGCGCGCCGTCGACGTTGTCTCCATCAACAGGTCTTTCACTTGTTGCGCCGCAACTGGGCCACCTAGTGTGTCGTCTAGCAAGTTGTTGAACTGAACGCCCGCCTGCCCTGCGACCTCTTCGATGTTTTGACGCGCAATGCTACCGCCAAACGGCGACTGAGCCACGATGTCTAGTAGCCCCTGCATTGTCGGCCCCATCTGGCCCATAGACGCGTATTGACCCGCACGCTGTAGGTTTTCGGCCGCCGTTGGGGCGTCAACCTCCGCCGCCTTACTTAGCAGCTCTAGCGCTTGATCCTGAGCGCCAATTTTACGTCCGACGTCTTTTGCCGGTGCCTCGATGAACTGACGCGCAACTTGGCCCGCCGCGCCTGTCACAAGCGGAACCGCGCCGCCTAGCGCTCCGCCAAACGCTGCGCCAGTTGCTCCACGCTCGGCCGCCGCCTTTTGGCGTGACGCTGTGTCTGTGCCAGAGCCGTAGCCGCTGATGTAGCCCTCAATGCCACCCTCTAACGCTCCTATTCCCGCGCCGCCCAATACGCGCCCCGCTAGGTTTGCGGGTAGCATTGCAAGCTGGCCTGCCGCTAGCGGTATAGCCGTACCAACGCCTGTCGCAATCCGTGACGCCGCCACAGTGCCAGGCGCGATGTCTTCACGCGCCTGTGCTGCTAGGCGTGCTTGTTGCATCTGCTTGTCGCCGACCGTTGCGCCGACCATTTCGTCAAAGTATTCGCCAATGAACGGGATGCCCTTGATGGCAGACGTCAGGCGCGAAAGCCCCTCGCCGGTCTGGCCGATTACGTTGCGCGCCTCTTTCTGCTTGATGTATTCTGCTTCGTTGCCGCCTAGCTGACGGATCAATGCGATATCCGCGGGATCCGATGTAGAGAAACCTGACCCAGCGTATGTCATCTTGCCGCTTTCGCCTTGCACGATGCGACCTTGGTCAAACTCTTCTAGAATTTTGTAGCCGCGATCCTCTAAATCCATACGCTTTTTCGCCGCACGCGCCTTATCGACTAACGATAAAACTTCCAACTGGGATTTCCCCGCAGCTTCCGCTTTACGCGCCTGATCTAGCCAATAACTAGGATTGCTCTCGTTTGCCATTAGTCTAAATCCTCTACGCTACTTGGGACAATGCTTTCGCCGCCGTTAGAGCTTTTTACTAACCACTCTGGGATTGCATTAGGGCTAGCCCCGATAATCTCTAATAGCTTTGCCTTATCGACGTCGTCTCTGTTGTATGCGTCGCGGACAATCATTTCGTATCTATCTTGAACGTCTTTCAATTGCGACGTTAAGAATTCAACGCCCCGCGCAGGGTTTAGCTTAGCAATGTCAGCCTCAAGCAATGCTAGCTCTTTTTCAGAAACTGAGCCAAGTGTCGCGCCGCCGGCCTTTAGCTCGCGCAGCGCTCCTAGCGCCATCTTAGAGCGCAGTGTGTCGATTAAATCTGTTAGAGCGGCAGCATCAGTAAACGGCACCTTTGAAAGCACAAACCCCACAGCGCCAGTTGTCAGGCCTGCGTTTTTAGACACCATGTCCTGAATATCTTTAATTGTGTTCAGCGCCGTAGCCGCGCCAGTAGCCGCCGATGTTGCTGCTTTAACCTCATTAATCTGGTTAGTTATCTGCGACGCCAACGCCGTATATATCGCCGGGTCAATCACGCCCTGCATCATGTAATTATTTAGCAGCTCCAAACGCTCACGCGGATCTTTGATAGCCTGCATGTTTTGCGCGACCATGCCCATCATTGCACGCGCCTGCGTTGTCGCCGCCGCCTTGCGCGCCTGATCGGCACGCTTTGTAAAGTCGCCAAGTAGCGACGTAACCATTGTGCCCTCTTTGCCTTGCAGCGCGCGGCCTGCGTCGCTGATCGCGGCAAACGCTAGCATCCGGCGCTGCGTCTTGCTCATCTTGCCGTATGGGTCGTCCTGCGTCTCTTGCCCCGCTTGCAGCTTCTGCACGCCCTGCAACGCAGCCATAAGCTCCGTCATGCTATACGGCACCTGGGCACCGTCGGCAGGCGCGGGCGCGGGTGGCGTTATTGGCGCTGGGGTGCCTGTCACTTGCTGCTCCACTGGGGCATCTGGCGGCGCGATAGGCGATCCGTCTGGCGCCGTGTTGGCCGACTGAACGCCTAGCTTTACCATCTCTTCTGGCGTAGCTGGTTCACCGGGTATCGCCTGACCCTCAATCCCAAGCGTGGCGATGTCTTCTTGCGTTAGTAGATATTGTGCCATCATCGCTTCCTATCTGTATGACATTGGGTTTGACGTTAGCCCTTGGCCTGCTAGCCCGCTAAACGGCCCCATGCCCGCCATGCCCAAGCCGCCAAACGCCTGTAAGCCCATGCCGATGCCCGCCATTGGGTCGCGCACGCTTGTGTTCGAGAACCCAGACGACGTGCCTGTCGTTGTGCCGTAGCCCGACGGGATCGCACCGGCTGCGCCCGTAAGGACGCCAAATTGCGTTAGCGGGTAGTTTTGTTGGCGCATGAACTCTGCGAAACCTACGTCTAATCCTTGCTGCTCTAGCGTGCGTCGCGCCTCTCCTGCGCCCATCTGCGCGCCTAGGATAGCTTGCTCAGTTTGCAGCCCTTGCAGCCCCTGCGCCGCCTGACGGTCTAGCTCCTGCGCCGCTAGGTTGTACGCCTGGGCGTCTAGCGCCGCTTGACGTTCGCCCTCGTACACGTCGCGACGGTCGCCAAATGCTCCCGCCTTAATCGCTTGCGCCTCCTTGCCAATGCCCTGTTGAGCGAACTGGCGATTTAACGCTGGCGCCATCTGCTCTTGGATTTCCATGAGGCGTTGCTGACGCGCCGCCGGATCCATCGCGACCCGCATAGATTCTGGCAGTGCTAGGTTTTCATAGCCAGTGTACGCCTGTTGCTGTAGCTCTGTGGGCATCGCCACACGCTCGCCCGTGTACGCCTGAAACGGTTGCTTGGCGATGTCGCGGGCAACCGGGAGGAGGTCCTCTTTCAAGAATTCCTCTTGGAACACCGGCATCTTCTGCTCTTGCGTCGTATTCTGTGTTTCGTACACTGTCGTTGATTTGCTGCCCACGACTAAATCTCCATTTCAAAGTGTCGATGCGTTTCGACAAAACCGTTTTTCTCTGCGTAGCGACTGAAGCCTACTCGCCCATCCGCCTCAATCGCCGAAAGCCCTGCCGCTCTGCAAACATCCGACAATACTGCCAGTGCCGCTTTCATCCAGACCTTCATGTCAACGCCGCCCATAAACTCTATGAATAGCGTTTGACGTTGAGGGTGTCGCACGACGCTAGTTGTAAACGCGGCGGCCAACGTGTCCTCGATGTAGACGTGCCATAGCAGGCTGCGCTGCTCAAGCAAATCCTCGACAATGTCCTCAAGCGATACGTTTCTGGCGTATGCCTCAATTGACGGTAATAACATCTTTAGCGATTTCTCTAACGCTACGTCGACGTCTTCCGCAATTGGCTCAACTCTGACGACCTGTCTTTTTTCCAACTTTACAACATTATCGGTCAAACGTGAACCCTACCCATGCAAGCGCGTTAAGTGCAGCGTCGTCGCCGGTGCGGCCGGAGAAAACGCCGTCGCCGCGGATGCGTCTAAAAAGCCAGCCGTTCCGTCCACTGCCCACATGACCTGTAAATAGTCGCCAGCGCTGACGTCAAACTTGGCTGACCTTGATACCACTTGCGTCGCGTCGTTTTGGTGTAGCGCGTAAATGATAGTGTTGTTAGGCGCGTCGGTGCCGTTTAGCCTTGGCCAGAAGTAAAATTTTACCGTGCTAGACGACGTTGACGATATCTGCGCTGAGAACATGACAAGATATTCGCCTGCGTTCTCGAATACGATTTTAGTCGGATCCGTTCCGTCTAGCGTTATGCCTGCGTTACCCGTCGGCGTGTCATACTGGATAGCGTATGCGGTGTCGACCGCGGCTGCTGTGACGTCCGTCGTGCGGTACAGCGATGCGTGGCCGTCCTCTAGTACAACCTGAACAAACGCGCCGTCTTTTGACACGACAGGGTAGCCGTTGACGTCATCCCAAAGCAGGACGCCGTTCTCTGACGGGTTGTCAGTGTCCACCTTAAAGAACAGGCGCCCCAGGTTACGTTGCAAGAATAAGTTTAGATTACGCCCCCATTCCCTCACGTCCTCGCCTATGATCGGAGGTATCGCTGGCATTATCTAGTGCCTCCGGGGACAGTGTTTAGGCGCATAATGCCCACACGCCAATCGACCGCCTGATCCTGCTCGACACGCATCCGCACCTGTCTGCCGCTAAATCTAACGGACGTCGGGTTTGTCGGGTCAAACGGTCCGTGACTGCTCTCCGTCCCGTTGGGATAGAAGCGCGTCTTAAATGTCATCTGCACCTCGCCCTGCGTTTTCTCGTCGGGGATCACGTTATTCACTTTAGCGATCTGCTCTCCGACGCCCATAGACATAGGGCCAGTTTCTGCATACACGGTGCTGCCGTCGTAATTATGGCCAACCTCATGGTCCATAAGGTCGGTGCTATCCGTTAGGCGCTGCGCCATGATCGGATATGTAAACACGCCACGCGATATGCCAGATGTGCGCGCAAGATCGCCGACTAGCCAGTGGCGCTCCATAAAGTCGAACGCGACGTATTTATCGCACTCAGTTGCACCATTGCTTGGGTAAAACCACCAAACCTCTTGATGCGCCCCGTTGACCATGCCCCACACTTTTGATTGCTGTGACGTGTTAAAATCGCCAAACACAAGATCGTGAACGTCGCACGGCAGGACGTTAACGGTGTTGCCGTCATAATAGAAAAAGTTTTCCTGCCCATACCAAAAAACGCCCTTGTCCGTAGAAACGGCTGACTTGCGCGACACAGCCCCGCAGTGGGTGCCCACGCGATTGAACTGATAGATGTAGGGCGGACCGACGTATGTCGCGCTATGCGCGTCAGTGTCGGTGATAATAAGAGAATTGCCGCGTCCTTGAACCGCACACATAATCTGGCCACTAGTTTGCAGAATTTGCGATCCCGCCTGATTTGTTGTTGAAGGGGTCCAAGTGTCTCGATCCTCAAAATCGCACCACGCGACTTTACGCGGGTCGTTGCCTGAACCTAGCGCAAATATAAAACGCTCTTCCGTTACATGCACGCCCAGATTGTCTGTTGGCGCGTTATCCACAGGCTCAGCAACTGGATAAAATTTTAGCGAGATGTCGTCGATGTCAAAATTTGGCGTGTCGTATGCGTTCGGGATGATTTCAATTTTAACCTCAGTGTCATCAGCGCCAAAACGAAAACGATTTGTGCCGACACTTAGTTTTTGGTCGACCAGAACAGTTGTGCTAGTTGTGCCTGTAACCTTGACGTTTACGTCAGGTGCGGTTGTTGCGTCACTGTCGTCATCTGGGTCAATTAGCGTTACAGTTACGTCGTGCGTGTCCTGCTTATCTGGCGTCGCAGTGAGGCCAGAGACAGTTTGCTCTAGCACCCCGAAATTAACGCGCGCTAGCTCATGGTTGTCGCCGTGATCTACTGTGAAAGAATGCGTTGACCCGATGTCCTGGCGGAACACATGCGCTGTGCCAACGCCTACGCCAGTGATGTCTACAGCCGCGCCGCCTGACGTAGCGGAAACCTGAAACTCAGTCGCCGTTGCATTGATGATGTAGTAGTCGGTGCCATCAACTAGGCCGGCGATGTCAGTGCCGCCGCCGTTGCTATATGTAACGATTTCACCGTCGCTGAACGTGTTGGCTGTGATAATCTTATCGTTGGTCGCGTCAACGACCGCCACGTCTGTCGCGTCAATTGTGACCTCGTTGTTGGCCGTCAAATCTATTGCAGCGCCGCCAGAGGTAAGCGATAGCTGGAATTCCGACGCGGTCGCCGCGATGATGTGATAGTTCGCGCCGTCTGTCAGGCCGCCGATATCTACACCGCCACCGTTGCTATATGTCACATAGTCGCCAGTAGTGAATGTGTTTGTGTCGACAATTTTATCATTTGCAACGTCAACAACAGTCGCGTCATCGCCATCAAACGTCAATGCGTTTTGCGTCAGGTCAATGGCCGCGCCGCCCGACGTCGCCGCTAATTGCAACGTGTTGGCCGTGGATCCTACGATAAAGTAATTAGTCGCAGTCGTTAAGCCGCCCACAGCCGTCGCGGGTGCAGCGGGAACCGTGTAGGTCACCTCGTCGCCGTCGCTAAATCCGTGCGCCGTGATCGTGATTGTGTCGGTGGCGTAGTCTATCTCCGCCGCGTCGTCGGCGTCGAACGTCTTGACGTTTTGCTGATACTCAGCGACGCCGCCTGAGATTGTCCAGTTGACGCCCTTTGTCCAATCACTGTCCGCCGTAAAATCGCCCGTAGCAACTAATTCTGAACCAGTGGCGGTGGTTAAATCCCACTCCCATATGACGCCATCGTCTACGCTACACGCAATTAATATTTCGCCAAAATTTTGAAGATCCCAAGTAGTGGCAGGAAATGGAATACTAGTGCTTGTAGGCTGTATGGGAGCGCCAAACAGACCTTTCCCAAAAAGCCCCGCGCCGTATCCTGTGCCCGCCTCACCATCTTCGCGGCCCTCTACTAAGTCGTCTGGCGTTATATCGTAGACAGACCCACCAGCGTTAACAACTTTTAGCTCTTTGTAAGACCCGCACGCCATCCACGCGGTGTTGTCGTTCGCCTGCCATGAGTGCATACCCCGAATGGTTGAAGACGTAGCATTGTCGACGCGTTGACGCCATCCGCCAATCGGACGCAGTGACCCATCGAGCCAGCGCACTAAGCTGCCGTCAATCCACTTATTACTCTCTTCCAGGTCAGTGCCGTTGCCGTGAAAGCCTGGTGGGATATCTAACGGAACAAGAGCCATCAAGGCGCTCCTTATGAAATAGTGCCGTATGCAGTTACGTTACCAACGACTTTCAAGTTGCCAGAGGTATCAAGCTCCATTTTTGCCGTGCCGCCATATTTTACTATTAATTTATTCGATGAAACCTCAAACGTCCAATCTCCGGCGGCATTATCTAGAGCAAGAGATGATGTGCCAGTGACTGATGTACCAACGATTTCGCCTGCGTCGCCATAAATAACAGCTTTACTATTAACTACTGTTTCAGCGGTCGCGCCATCCAATAAACTAACTGGACTGTCTGCATCTGATCCATTCACCGCGCCGACAATTGTGTCCAACGCTGTGTTGATTTGATCCCCCCAAGTATTATTAGATCCGTTTACGGTCGGTTTTGTGATCGTGATGGCCATATTTTAATCCTTTGATATGCAAGATAGCATGTTAGGCAACTTCCGTCCATATTTCTGGCGGGACGTATGGGCTGAAGAAGCCACGGAATTTAAAGTCATATCCTGCCATAGCATATGTCCCACTGTTTATTGTAAATAATCGCTGAGTCGTAAAATCAGCGTCCCGTTCAGTAATTGCAAACGTGCCATTATCAAACGCTTCGCTAATTCCTTTCGGAATATTCTGCCCGGTGACTGTAAACGATCCACTTATCGCATTCATAGATATGTGGATGTTTACATCTTGCTCAGTGAGCGTGAAAGATCCGCTATCAACGACGATACCAAAACCAGTGTCAAAGATTATATCCTGGCCTGTTAGCGTGTAGCTGCCGCTATCTACAACAATGCCGAAACCATAGTCTAACTCAACATTCTGGCCCGTAAGTGTAAACGTGCCTGCATCCACTGGGAATGGACGCTGCGCAGATAGGGTCACAGCGTTGCCACTTACAGCAAATGTACCGCTTGGATAAATGTCAGTGATTAGCTTGGCTGCGCCTTGCATACTTAGCGTGAACGTACCGTGCGTGACGGACATTACATAGGGAACACCCCTGGCGTCACCTAATGGCAGTGCTGCAATTGCGCTTAATCCTAACATTAGACGTACCCTGACATATCTACATTAGGCGTAATAGTCGTGAAGCTAGCTGTGTAGCCCTCTTCACTAGACCCACCTTCTGTATCAACTTTTGTGATATTTAGAAGGTCATAGTGATCGACAAATACCCTACGAAACTCAGTCACTTTTGCACTCAACTCACTTGATGTTAGAGGCATAATGTTTTCGCCTGTGTACCTACTGTAGATGCTGTATGTTTTTTCTTCGCTAGGGTTCATAATATCTGCATTAGAAAGATTGTCTGGGCGTATAAGCCACGCACCATCTTCAGTCGGCAATATCTCCTTAACAATACACCAATCTGTTGGATTATTTTCCAACCTACCCTTCATAAGTAAAACCGCGTTATGAGCCTCGTCCTCAGTATTGTACGAAATTTTACCATATTCATATATAATAGCCATTAGGTTGACCCGTATATTGTACCACTATTGCTAAGCGTATAAGATACGCCACTGTCGTTGATCGCGGCGCCTCCAGAACCCCCACTGGCTCCAGTGTTTGTGCCCCCAGAAGCACCCCAGCCACCGCCGCCTGCACCGCCAGCACCATCTACAGCACTGCCTGCATTCCCCGCTGAACCTCCTGCTTGACCGGGCTCACCCCAAGTTCCGCCTGGATTAATCCCAGCACTACCACCTGACCCTGGGAGAATACGACCACCTCCACCGCCAGCACCTGTGTTTTGCCTGTCATAGTAGGTGCCACCGTTTGCCGTACCACCGCCACCGCCGCCTGCGCCGCCACCGCCGCCGCTATAGTAGTTGCTACCGTTACTGCCAGAGGAGTTAAGAGAGCCGCCGGCGCCGGGAGTGTGATTTGCACCTTGATCTGATCCGCGGTTACCTGTACCGCCGCCTGCACCGCCGCCGCCACCGCCGGGGTGCGTTGCATATACAAGACCAGCGCCGCCACCACCGCCGCCGCCCGCGATGTAAGCGCCAGATAGGTTTTGTATTGTCACTCCAGTGACGCCTGAATTAATTTTAATAGCTGGCCCGCCTGAGTTTGCGTTTAGGCTAGCTGGAGACAGATACCCTCCACCATTGCCACCCTTGCCGATGATTTTGCCGCTGTTTTTAACCGTGCACGAAACGTCAATGGTAAGAGCCGCAGTGCTTGTACTGTCTGACCAAATCCAGAAATTTGATGGAATTACCAATGTGCCGCCAGAGGAAACAAAGTCACTAGCAAGCATTTGCTTGCGGTTACTTTGACCATTAATTGTCGCTTCGCTTGTAACGGTCACCTCATTAGCCGCGCCATACCACTCATTAAATGACATCTGTGCGCCTGACGATTTCCCAATCAGACCACGAATATCCGTGTCGTTAATACTAGCCTGCGATCCACTGGAACCACCTGCCTCAACGTGAATGTCGTTTAGGGATATCTGACCGCTAGTCTGTAGAGCCATTACTTATCTCCTAATTTAGCTTTTAGTTCGTCAATCTGTTGCTGCTGTTCTTTGATTGCTTCTATGAACAACGCTGATAGCTGATCGTACTGCACAATGTCATAAACAGTTTCGTCATCGCCCGTCTTTAAGCTCAGAGTAGACTGCTTGACCGCTGAAGGTAACACCTCACGAACCTCTGGCGACATGACCCCTGCGCTTTGCACGCCGTCAGTCTTATATGTGAATGTATAACCGTTTAGCTTTTGTACCTTCTCTAATGCGTTCTCTACTTTTTCTACATTATCTTTCAAGCGGGGGTCAGAAATAGATGTAGAATAAGCAATCACGTTTCCATCAGCGTGAAGATCACCACTTGAATAAAGTCGCATTTCTTCGCTTGAATTAATGTAAAAACGTATTAAGGCGTTACTGTTATCGTAATATGTGTATTCGCCTCCAGAGCCACCAAAGTATTGGTTGCTGTTGGGACGTGCATCCGATGAAATGCTAATCGTTCCTGTGGATGTGATAGTGCCGCCCGTCAAACCGCCAGATGTTGCAACTGACGTGACGCCAGATGACGTGACGTACCCCGCCCCGTTGGTTAACTGGTTGTTGTTGGTGACGTTGGTAGCGCCTGCCGCAATACCATCTAGTTTTGCGCCATCCGCAGATACGTCACGACCATCAAACGTCTGACCCGCTGCAAATGTAATAGCACCTGTCATGGTGCCGCCCGCCTTTGGCAGTGCTGCGTTTGCTGTTGTGGTTGTGCTAGTCAAAACACCATCGCGCGTTGCAATGTCCACGCCATCAACTGTTCCAGTAACCGTGATATTACCAGTGACCGCTGCACCTGATGCGGATACCGTAACGATGTCCGACCCTGCGTTTTGCAGGCGGTTCATATCTGCCGCTACCGCAGTAATCGCAACATAAGCTGCACCACCAAGTGACACTGCCGCACCGCTGTTACTGCTTTCGCTAGGGGATCGTGTTAGGGATGTCCCTGACGCAGAATATGTGCCTGTGCCAATTTCCCACGCAGAACCTTCCTCAATTAAGTATTGTACTACGTCACCATCAGACACACCCGCATCAGCAAAAGACTGAAACCCGCCAGCCGCGCCAGACAGGGTTACAGTTCCACTACCCGTTGTGGATGTTGTCATCTTGGCCCTGTTGAAAAGTTTAGCCATGATGACCCTCCGTTATGCTAGTGTCAGGATACCGTTTGTCCCGATGTCGATTGTGAATGTGTCACCATCGTTAAGGGTCAAAGATGATCCGTAGTCGTAGTAACCAATCACTGGGTCTGCTGGGGATGTCGGTGTATCGTTGTAAATCACAACGTAGCGGAATGCCGCCACTGAACCGCCCGATGCAGTCAAGACCTTGTCATCCGCTGACAGCTTGTATGTGCCGCTAGTCTGCGTCGATGTTACGTTTGCCAGATCACGACCAGATAGGTTTGTGTAGCTGATCTCACTGATGTTAGCCAAAACACCGTTACCGTCCGCAGTCACATCTGTACCCGTAGTTGGATCAGTATTTGATAATGCAACCTTTAACGTGTCGCTGTCTAGGTCCATTGCGTTCGCCAGATTTACGACGAAATCATTTACCTTTGTAAAACTTGCCATCAGAAGCTCCTAATTCTCATGCGATGGGCTGCGCCGCTCGCCTTGGCTTTATCATCTTCAAGATTTATAGCATCTATTGCGTTTTTATACAACGACGCCCAAACTTGCGCACGCTGGTCTTCACCTAGGTATGGCGCCGCGTGCAATAGGCTGCCGTATAGGTATGCGTCGGAATTGTACTCTAACATCCAGTTCGTAGATATGGCAGATGAAAGTGATTTTATGCGCTCATAGTAAACTATTTCTAGGTCATAGTCCTGGTCGGGCGTAGGGTACACCTCAAACGCGCCGTCCACGATTGTGTAATACGCTGGCGTCTTCGCTGTGTCATCGACAGACCGGCGATCCATCAAATCGCCCTGCGTGATCATCTCTAGACGTTTGACGGATGGGCTAGTAAGCATCACACGCTGCGCCTCGATGAAATCGTTAGGCAGCGCGGTGTAGCGCGTATCGAGCAACGCCACAGCGCGATCCTCCATACGCCAGTGGCGCACCTTGCGGTTCATGTCTGTCTCGGCCAGTGAGATGAACGTCGGGATCACCGCCGTCAGGTCGTCACGGTTAAGAAAATCCGCAATCGAGGATTTCAGTTCGTCGTAGGTCGTAATGCTCACAGCTTGCCCGCCCTTGTTCTAAACACCTGGTTGTCGCTATCGTTCAACCACTTCTTCAAGGCCACCGGGTCATCCGCTATACCTTGCTGCTTGAGCTGATAATACACTGAAAGCGGGATCGATGCCACCTTGTTGACGTCGCTATATTTGTCGGGGGTTTCGTTATACTGTCGCTTATTAAAATCGGCGATCTTGCTAACGTCCTGCACCGTCTCAACGACATACTCCCCATTGCCCGTGACGTGCCAATATTTCGTGATGCCTTGATCGGCGTCGTGACTGAATAGTCGCTTAGTCATCATATCCTCCAAAGAGTAGGGGCGACCGTAGCCGCCCCGACAATATTATGAAGATGTAAGGTCGAACACGCCTGCGTGTGCGTCCTCTGCGCCTACCTCTAGGCCCGCTTCAACAAGGAGCATCGCTTTAGAAGCGTCGCCTGTTTTCGCAAGATCCACTTTCTGGATCGGACGTAGGTAGCAAACTGACGCATATTCTGGGTCAAGTAGCCACGCGTCACGCTCACGCTGGAAGCGGTTAGGAACGACGTTCAATGTGCCAAAATCTGACAAGTATACGTCAGCCGCGCCGATGATTGTTGTCGGTGCGTCTGATGGCGCTTGGTAGCGCTGTGCCGCGATACCCGCGAAACCAGATACTTGTGTTTTGTTGAACGGACCAACCATAAGGATTGATGGCTGACCACCCGCTGTGTACGCAGACTGCATTGCCGTCTTCAACATAGTCTCAGTGAAGGCGGCGGGGGTGCCGTCGTCTGTACGCGCGTCTGAGCCGTCACCTGTTGGGTCTGCACCCGCTGGTGTACCGCCTGTCTGCTTGACAGTGTTTGTCGCGATCCACGCACCTAGGCCCGCTGTTTCGCGCGCTGTAGATGAGTTCCCGGCAACGGCTGCGTTGTTTGCAGTCAAAACTGATTCTAGGTCACGCTTCAACTCACGGCCACGCTTAGCGATTTGCATTGCCATCTCGTCATTGCGGCCCGCAAGGTCTTGTGAACCTAGGTTGTCCGCGACGATGACTGAGCGACGTAGGATTTGTGTATAGTTGCCTACGCGTGTGGTTGCTGATGTTGAATCAAACGCTGATACGTCGTCCCCATCAATACGCGCTGTAGTGTCAACAGCCGCCAAAGAATCGTGCTGCCACTCAAAATAAGTGTTGCTTACGTTCTTTGAACCGATGTTGCTTTGCAGCGGGACATCTTCGGGTGAGATCATGTTGATCACGTCTGAAAGCTCTTCGCGAATGCCTTTCGCGTCAAAGCTAGTGAATGTATTTGCTACGATAGCCATAATGGCCTCCTATAGAAGATTTTTAATTGCAGCCGCGGCATCACTGACGCGACCAGACTGTGCGCGCTGTAGCGCTTGGATACGGGCGCCCTTCGGCTTTGGCTGCGATCCGCGCGACCCTGCCTTTAACGTCTTGGATTTCGGTTTCGGCTTAGCTTTCGCCTGCGTCGCCCGGGTTTGTCCTTGATCGTATAGCATGGCCTTGCGTGCCAGCTTTACGAGCGTTGCATTTGCTAGCCCAGATATGTCTTCGGCGGAGAAACCCTCTTGCAGGAGGAAATTTCTTAGTTCGCCTGTCTCCCGCTGACGCACCTTTGTGTCGCGCCACTCTGGGATAATATCCGGCAGGACCTCGCGTTGCTGTGCAATGTATTGCTCTTGGTATTGAGCCATTTGTTGCTGTTGCATCGCTTGCATCCGTTGCTGCTCGGCTTTTACAGCTTCGATCTGCTCCTTGCGTTGATCTTGCTGCGCGCGCCACTGGCGCTCTGCCTTTGCTGCCTGTTGGGGGTCCATGTCGTACAGAGTGTCCCAATCAGGTTCTTGCTCGCTTTGCTCTAACCGTTGCTGCAATGCAGGCAATAGTTGAGCATATTGTGCCCGCTCACTCGCAATCTCATGATATTCGGCTTCCATCAGCTTTCGCGCTTCCGCCAATTCTTGTGTCTTGCGTGTGTAATCTCTCTGCCTTAGATTTCCTCGTTTCAATTCTTCAACGGTAATCTCTTCGCCGTCTACCTCAACCGTCGCGGTCAGTAGGTCGAAAGATGCGTCGTCGTCTTGATCCTCGTATTCCTCGGTTTCAAGTTGAACCTCCTCGTCACCTTGCGGCTCAGATTGTGGTTCATAGGCCTCTTCGACAAATTCCTCTGTCGCTTCGACCTCCGGCGCTTCAGGCTCAGTCGCGGTATCCTCTTGGGGCGCGAGTATGGCGCTGATTGCTTGTTGAGCGCTGTTCAGATCAGTCCCTCGCGGGTTGTTGTCTTCTGACATCTCATTAACTCCATATTATGCGGCTATTTCTCTCGTTTTTCAATAGTCGCGTTGTCCACCATTGCTCGGAGCGATTGGCGCACCGTCTCAACCCCCCGCAATGTCATGTAAATGGCCTCCCGGCCCTCTCTATCGTCTAGGGCAGTCGCCTCGAACTGCACCCAGCAATCCCCTTTAATCTCATCCAAAAAACGGCTCAGGTCAGTGTCGTCCAGGAGGCGCTTAGCCTCCTGCCCGTCGTCTATGATCTGCTGCTTACTCTTCATCATCGTCTATCGCGCCTTTAATGACCTCTGTCTGCGCCCGCAACATCTCGCGGTTCATCGCTAGCTGCGCGCGGACGTCCTCGACGTTCATCTGCGTGCCGTATTTAGCTTGCAGCTCCTCCGCCTTGACGAATAGCTCAGCGTCTAGCTCGTCACGCTTGCGGTCGTCTTCCATCATCATCTTTTCGCGTTCCAGCGTCAGCTCGGCTGCCTTTTTCTGGATGTCCGCTTGGATCTGTTGAATCTGAACCATGATCAACTGTTCATTTATGTCCGGCTTATCTTCTTTTGGCGGCGCCTGATACTGCGTCGGGTCTGACCAGAATTGCGACGCGTCCTTGAACCCGGCTAGCTCCGTCATCGCTTTTAGCGTGTTCGATAGCTTGACCATGTCTGTCAACGGATTGACAGGACCCATTGTCGAAATTGCCTCTTTCTGCATGTCGCCGATCTGGCGTAGCAGCATCATGCGCTCAGTGTCCGTTCCGCGGCCTAGGCCGACGTTGATTGAGACGTCCATGTTGGCGTTCCACACGCGCGGATCAATTGGCACAAATTCATTTGTCAGGCGAACCATGCGCGGCTGATCCTGGTGCGTCGTGATCAGGTTTAGCACGATCTTGTAGAGCTGCTTCATGCCTGTCTCTGCAAAGATACGCGCAATCAGCTCAATGTGCTGCTGAGCGGCGCTCACAGTGGCGTTAACGGCCGCTGCGGTGGATGACTGCAATGCGCCGGCGTCTAGCCCCGCAGAGGCCTTTGAGATGCCTGTGCGGCTCTCCTTGACCTCGTCCATATACTTTAACACTGGGAACGCTTGCTGCCCGACAAACGGCATTGTCATGGGTTGCACCTGTCCGGCGGCTCTCTGGCGGATCACGCTGCCAACCTCAGTCGACAAAACATCCTCCAGGTTAACCATGCCCTCAACCACGGCGACGCGTGGGTGAATTGACATAGACAAGCTGTCTAGCGTGTTGCGCATGATCGACGATTTGATTTTCTGGATATCCATGACGGCGTCCGCCACTGACATGCCAAAAAAGTCGTGCGCCTCTGGATCGGGGCAGAACGACGCGAACGGC
>Ga0255781_10001579_pt1 | contig 18650 bp, 27 predicted proteins | sample 101ome_21_FD_179979 | JGI IMG/M metagenome (GOLD analysis project Ga0255781, IMG submission 179979) | Coastal salt marsh microbial communities from the Groves Creek Marsh, Skidaway Island, Georgia - 101413BT metaG (version 2) | ecosystem: Environmental > Aquatic > Marine > Intertidal zone >... | reverse complement strand
GCAAAGCAGTTCCGGAACATGAAGTCGGTCATTAAGCTCGAATCCGAGCAGAAACACATCGAGCGCCCCGACGGAATCCAGCTCGGCACGTTCACCAGGACGAGCGACACAGAGTACGTGTTCACGGGCGACGTGCGAGACATCGTTCAGCCAGGGCAGATGATCTTCGGATACCCACCCGGCGACTCGCTCACCCGGCTCGGCTTCGTCCTCTCGACCTCGTTCTCGACGGACACAACGGTCGTAATCGACTGGATGCAGTCCTACGGCGGCGCGAACATCGAGCGGTTCATCGTCGGCCTACGCCGCGACCCGCCGTCGATGCAGGCGAACGTACTCTCCGGCGAGCTGACGGCACCCGACACGAGCAACCCTCAGTCGGTGAGCTTTGTCGATCACGCCGGCACGGCCATTACCCTCCCGAATAACCATTACGTGCTCGACATCACGGGGCGGGCCTGGTCGAGCGCGCCAGAGGAGATGGTTGTCAAAACGGTGACGAAGTCGACAACAGGGTTCACATTCGAGCTCGGCGCCGCTCCGGTAGCGTCGGTGACCAAGTGGGCGTGGATCGTTCGCTTGGCGGGATGGTGGTGAGATGAGCACGATCGAGGACTGGGTTGACGACTACGTCCGGAACAGCGGGCTCGACACCAACGTGCCCCAGGACGGAACGACCATTACGACTTCGGGCGCCGCATCCCTGGCCGATACGGCCTGGCTCGACACGAAGCAGGTCATCCGGGCGGAGTCGCTGAAGAAGGGCTGGGAGCCCGACGCACGCACGATCACCCAGATCGACGGCACCTCTTTCAAGGTCGCCAGCGTCGATCTCCGCGGCACCTACCACCCCTACCAGGCCGTCCGGATCCAGCGCGCGTCGGGCGAGATCATCGGCGCCTACGTCCAGTCGATCGCGCTCAACGGGGCGGATTCCGACATCACCGTGTTCGACATCCGATCGGACAAGGGCGTGACGCAGACGCTTCCATCGAACGTGAACAAGGCCTGGTTCTCGGTCTACTTCCCGCGCGGCGACCCGACGCTGATCGACACCCATTCGTACGATACGAACATGCCGTCGCTCGGGCCACTGCTCTGGCAGACCGTCACGATGAAAATGGAGGACGGCGATGCCGCTGGGAAGACCCGGCTGCTCTACACCTATCCGGACGAGAACTGGTTCGCGATGGCCCAATGTGTGGCCTACACTGGGACCCCAGACTGGGGCGCTTTTGCCGTCGAGGATATCGTGAAGAGGGACAACCGCTTGAACATCGCACTGGTCGCGGCACCCGGGTCTGGCGCGAGCGTTACCTGGCAGGTTTCGACGTTCTACCAGATCGGAGGATGAGATGAGGACGCTACTGATTCTGTTGCTGCTGGTCGCGCCGGCCTGGGCCCAGGCGCCTGACGGCACGAACGCGAAACCAATTCGCACAGCCCCAGCCCAGGGCGCCCTGATCCCCACACAGGGGCGGGTCGCCTGCGCGAACAGCTCGACCGACCTCCTGGCGGTGAACTCCTTCCAGGGCTGCCGGTCGCTCATGCTGAAGAACGCGAGCTCAGATGACGTAGTCATCTGCCCGGGGTTTGAGACCTGCGCAACGACGACAGGCGGCATTCACCTCGCCCAGGACCAGGGCGTGACCATAGACCGGTCGCTCCTGATCGACACGAAGATCACCTGCATCTCGGACGGCACGTCGAACGTGCATTACTACTTGGAGTGTGGCGGATGAGAACGCTTCGGATTTTGCTCTTGGTCCTGGTGGCCTCGAGCTTGGCCTACGGCTCGCAGTACGACGGCGGCGGGGGTGCGGGCGGCGGGGGCGGTGGGTCGGGGTACGACACGATCCAGGAAGAGGGCGTCTCGGTCACGCAGCGATCGACGCTGAATTTCACCGGGGCTGGAATGACGTGCGCCGAGGACAGCGGCAAGACGACCTGCACGCTAACAGCCGGCGCCAACTCGTACTGCGGCGCGACCGGTGGCGAAGCCTGCACCGACGAGATCACAGCGGCGATGATCCGCCTGTCGACGGCCACGTCGTGCTCGGATGGGATCGTCACCGACGCAAACGGCGACATCACGGGCTGCGCGAGCGACTCAGACACGACGTACTCGGCCGGCGACGGACTGGCGCTCGGCGGCACGACCTTTTTGACCGACTCCAGCTCCCAGAACTTTGTTGAGACATTGACGGATGCGGCCTTCAACTGTGGTTCATCGACCGAGGGCGCCGCGGCGGTAATGCAGGGCACGAACGTCTGGTCCTACTGCGGCGACGAGAGTGCGACCCCGGTCCAGCAATACTTTGCGATCGGCGACTCATCGGGCTTGGTAACAGACTTCACAAACGCCACCGATCTCACCTCCAGTGGCTCGCTCAATCCGAACTCGGTGTCGAGCACCGAGATCAACGACGGCTCGATCCAGACGGCCGACATCGGCAATAACCAGATCACTGACGCGCTGATCGGAGCGCACCAGGTGGACGAGGATCACATCCGCTTCAGCTTCAGCTCCTGCTTCGGCATCGAAGTGGGGGGATCGGGTGATCCGAGCGGGTGTGTGGCGAACGGTGAAACCGGAACCGGGAACCTTGTTCTGTCGTCGTCGCCCACCATCGTCACGCCGACCATCGCCAGCATGACGAACGCGCAGCACGACCACACAAACGCGGCCGGTGGCGGGACCTTGGGCGCCAACACAGTGGCTGCAAGCCAGATCACCAACGACACGGTAGGCCAGGACGAGATTCGCCTGTCGAACTCCCTGTCGTGTTTCGGGCTCGAGACCGACGCAAGCGGCGACCCGACGGGGTGCATGGCGACTTCCGAGACGGGGACTGGCGCGAACGTGCTCGGCACGTCGCCGACGATTGCCGCTCCGAATCTTACCCTGGAGACCGCGGCCGACCCATCGCCCACGACAGCCGGTGAAATCCTCTACGGCACCGACGAGGACAACCTCTACGTCGGAGATGGATCAGCGACGCAACGCTATTTCCCCGGCCCGCACCCACTGTTCGGGGATGGCCGCTCGCCGGGGCAGATCGCCGGAAACACGAACGCAGACGGCGACGTGGAGCAGGGCAGCAACGTCACAACGTGCGGACTCGACTATCCGAATTTCCCAGCGAGCTGCGACCCCGACCTCGATTGCGATAGTTGCACCGGCACCGCACCAAATTGCGAATGCACGTTTGACACCGAGGGTGCCGGGCTGAACTCGTTCTTTGGAGCGGCCCAGAAGGAAGCATCGTACGTCGGGAACTTTGGAGATTTTGAACTTGGTTCGGGTGCGACGATCACCATGGACAACTCAGGCATCCTCACGCACGCGGATTCGATCAACCGCTCCGCGTACCCGGCTGCCGCCAACTTCATCATCCGGGCAACCGGAGACATCACTATCGACGGAACGATCGACGTTGCGGAGCAGGGGGCCACGCCGGGAACAAATACCGGAGCAGGCATAAATGCGAACGGCATTATCGGGGGTGGCACCTTCTGCGCGTTCAACGGCACGGCCGGAACTGGTGGCGGCAACGGCGGCGCAGGCGAAGACTGCGACCATCTCAGTTGGTCGGTCGGAATGCCAATTCCCAGCTTGTCTGGCGGGCCCGGAGGAAAGGGCGCGTGCTCGACCGGCACTACGGGAATGCTGAACATCAGCAACATCACGTTCAACGGCGGTGGAGGCGGCGGAGGCGGCGGTGCCGCATGCACGGGTGCAGGCGCAACGTGCGGCAATGCTGGGCGAGGTGGCGCTGGCGTGGCTCTCGTCGCTCGCGGTACGTTGGATGTCTCAGGCACGATTGACACAAGCGGCGACTCACCGCCCGCCGGAAACCCGAACGGTGCGGGTGGTGGCGGCTCAATTCTTTTGATTTATGGAACACTCAGTGAGACGACTCCGACCTACACGACGACTGGAGGGACAGGTGCGACGGGCATCACGAATTGCGGCAATGGTGGCGATGGTGGTGATGGCGACGTTCTCAAGGTCCAGCACAAGCTGGGCTAGGGACTTCATCTACACGCTCGACGCCACAATCCACGAGATCGCGTTCTCGTGCGAGATTGCCTGGGACAACAAAGAGTATGGACGTGTTCCGAAACAATGCCGGTGGCCCAGCGATGAACGACGCGGGATGGTGGGGCAAGCATACTGCGTTAACACCGAAGCGTTTCACGACGGGATTATGCGGGTTGTCTACGACACGCCGATTGTCGTTCGGCGGGTCGATCGAGCCCTCAAAATCTGCATCCCGTACGCGGGTGAGACGCATCGCTTCACCCTGGACGCAGAGAACAACGTGACCTGGGTCGGCGGGGGGCTCTCCAGTAAGACTCCCCACAAAATCCGCAAGAAGGCGCAGCGCGAGTTCACTCGCAAGCGCCGATGAGATAAAATCTCCGGGGACAATCAAGGAGGGGAGCCATGGCTCTGGTGCATCATAAGACGTTTGATCGAAACGAGGATTTCAAGACGCTGAATCACACGCCGACCAACCGCGACACCTTCGACCTGCAAGACCAGGAGAAGAACACGGTCTACGACCGGATCCCCCGATCGCCCGACGGGTTGCAGAACATCTCGTCGCAGGTCGCGCGGACGAACGACACCACCGTCGGCGTCGCCCAGATCGCCACGATCGACATCACGGCGATCACGAACGGTGACGACTTCGACGTGGCCGGCGCTGTCTACATCGAGCTCTACGCGCACCAGGCCGGCTTCTACGTCTGGTTCAACCCAACAACGGGTGCCAGCGAGACCCAGGTCGACCCGGCGCCGGCTGGGCTGACCGAGATCGAGGTCACCGGCTTCGGCGTGACCGACAACGCCACGACGATCGGCGCGGCCCTCGCGTCGGCGATCGCAGGCGAGTCGGCCTTTGGCGCAACGAACGATGCCGGTGTGGTCACTGTCACGAACGCTGCCGTCGGCGAGTGCCAGCCGCCGCGGATCGGCGAGAACACCACATCAGACCCGGGGATCGTGTACGCCGTCACGACGCGCGGACGCAATGTTCGGTCGGACGACTTCAGCTAGGAGGAGATGATGCCCCCAGGGATTGGATACGGACGATCGGCCATGGCACGCGGACGCCCCATCGGGCCCGGAGCGCCTGGTCAGGCCAGGGACGTGGCTCGAGGCGGCCACAGCGGCGGCGCGAGCCCTCGCGAACGTGCCGTCGGCATGTTGGGCCGTCTAGGCGGCGCAATCGGGCAGCAGCCCGGCGGTACGCCGACCAAACATGCCACCGGTCGAGCACTGGGAGCACTCCGCGACACCTTCTCGGCCGGCGGCTCGATGCCAGTGTCGAACCAGCCCATGGCGCCCTCTGGGCGGCTTCCGCGGGGGCCTGGCGGCAACTCCGAAGGAGCTCCTGCCAGCCCTCAACCGCGCTTCGCGCCGAATCCGAATTGGCCGGGCTGGACCGGAAATCCGAACGATCCGAGCCCTCCGAATCCGGTTCCGCTCCCGTACCAGGATCCGGTGCCAGTGAACCCGAATTGGCCGGGCTGGACCGGAAAGTCGAGGATGCTTCCGAACGTTCCGCCCCCTCCGGGTCCGCTCCCGTACCCGGGCCTTGGCGGTCCTCCCGGCCGGGGGTTTCCGAAGCGGGGCGGCGGGGGCAAAGGCCAGGGGAACGCCAGGCCACCCATGAATGGCATTTTTTACTGAACCATGTAGAAGGGAGGGGAACCTTCCTTCCATCTCCAGGTGTGGGGCGAGTTCAGCTCGGGTGAGGGCTCGTTGCTTCGGCAGCGGGCCCTTCCTCTATCTGCGGACTAGGCCGAGACGCTTCCGGCCTTTCCGCCGCGGCTTCGGGTCCAGGCGCTCCGGGACCTGGAGCGTACCGCCGGGCCGGCTAGGCGTCCCAACGTCCACGGTGGGCGTCACTGACCGCCTCGTGGGCATCCGCAGGTGCCCGTGCTTCACCATCTCCGCGCGGAGCTCGTCGAGCGTGTAGAGGCTTTTGGTCGAAAGGACCATCTCCACCAGGTCGACGAGCTGGTTGTGCCGGGCCGCCTCCGCCGCTTGGCGGTTGCGAGCTCGCAGCATGTTGGCCGCCCAGGTGTCGAGCGCGTCGGCCTGCTCCTTCTGCTCGGCCTTCGGGAGAATGTCCCGGACGGCGACGAGAGCGGCCGAGATTCGCGCGACCTGCCACACGGGTATGGAAACGCGGCGCCAGGAACGCTTGTCGGCCTCTGGGTGCTCCAGCATGATGGCCTCCAGCACTTCGATGGCCTGGTCGACCAGGTGGCGAATGATGCGCGTACGCCCGTACCGCTTTTTCCCCCACAGGCGACGCAAACCGGCCGGTAGGCGCTCGCGTCCCCGGGCCCGAAAGCGGCTGCCATGCAGCTCGTTCGGGGGGCCGGGGGTGACATCGATCACCTCTGATTCAGCGCGAGCCACCAGAGGCGATCCTCATTAGTCAAAGGACGGTGGGTACTTCCGAGGGTCCCGGGGCACGAAGCAGCCGTGCGCGATGTCCGGGGAACGGAAGTCCGGGAACCGCCAGGGCCTGGCCTTGACGTAGATCTGTCCGATCGTGCGGATGCAGGCGCCGCAGATCGCTGCGTAGTGCTCAAGCTCCGGTTCGTCATGGCCTGGCATCATACCACAAACGGCGCAGGTGGCTGGCTCCCGCGGCTGCTTCGCCCCTCTCGGTGGAAACTTCAATTCTTCTCTGACCCTGGCGTCATCGGCATGCCGACGAGCATCTCACCCTTGACCGCATAGGGCATCTGCACCAGGGCGCCGTGCTCCGGCTTCAGCTTCTCGCTATCGGCGACGACGATGTGCCCGTAAACGGCCGTCTTCCAGGCGCCCTGATTGAAGGACGCGATGCCGCCCGTGTCGTTGTTGATCACGAGCGCACCGGACACGGTGATCTGCATTTGAGGCGGCTTCGGACCGCTCGTATTGAGACAGATGACCGGGCCATCGAGCCCGGTCACTTCGACGCGGATGCAAGGATAGGTCGTCTTCATTGCTCACTTCCCATGATCTGGAGCTCCCACATCTTCATCGGGAGGCAAAGGAGCCAGACCGATTCGGTCTGCTCGGCGTACTCGAGCCGGCACGGGTTCGGGATGCCGGCGATCCCCAGGCGACGGCGCGACTCCCGGTAGCGCCGGTACTCCTCCGGCGACTGGAACACCGGGTCGTCGTGGCGCAGTTTCTCGTACTCACGCTCGGCCGCGTGGGCCGGCTGCGGCGCCGCCAGGCCGATCACGACGCCGACGATCATCCCCAACAAGAACGACTCGATCTTACTCCTGGGCATCTTTCTCCTCCCCAGTTAGAGCCACTTCTTCGGGTCTTCGCCCAGCACAGAAGCGGACATCTGAATCTTCCCGCGCAACGCACGCAGGATGTTCTCGTCGATCGTATCAGGGGTGACCAGGTCCAAGTACACGCACGTCTTGTCCTGCCCGATACGGTGAATGCGGTCCTCCGCCTGGAGACGAGTCTCCAGGGAGAAGTCCCGCGAGAAGAAAACCTGCACGCACGACTCGGTCAAGGTCAGACCGAAGCCGGCCGTCCCCGGGTGCGCGACCAAGTAGCGCAGGTCGCTCTTCGAATCCTGGAAGTCCTCGACGATGCGATCGCGGTTGCGAGTCGACACGTCGCCGCGGATGAAGTCGCACGTCTCGGCGCCATGCACGCCGCGGATCTTTGTCGTGATCAGATCGATGGTGTGGCGGAAGTGCGCCCAGATGATCACCTTGCCTTCGATCTCCTCCAGGCTCTCCATCAGCGCGGCCGATCGGTTCTCCGGCAGCTCGATCAAGTTGCCCTGGATGGTGGTCAGGTGACCGCAGACAATCTGCTGGAAGCGGAGCATCTTCGTCAGTACGTTGGTCGCGGTGACGAGCCCCTTCTTGTGCTCCAGGACGACCTCCTGGACGAGCTTGTCGTACGCACGGTTCTGCTCCGGCGTCAGCTCCACATCGCGGCGCTTGTAGATCTGGTCGGGTAGGTCGAGGCACTGCTTCTTCGTGAGTCGCATCGAGTACGGGTCAATCAGCCGCTGGAGCTCCTGCTCTCGCCCCTTGCGGATACCGGGCTTGATCGCGCGTACGCGACGTGGACCAAGCTTCAGCTCCTGAATGTTGCAGAAGCGCGCTTCGAATTGCTGCGGCGTCTTGAATCCCAAGATGCGGCACTCACGCCCACCATCGCCCGACAGAAACGCGAACTGACCGTAGAGGTCGGCTGGGTTGTTCGGCGACGGGAGGCCCGTCAGGATCCGCCGGTACTGGCAGCGCGCGCCGATCGTGATCGCGGCCTTCGTGCGCTGAGCCTTCATGCTCTTGATCTTGGTCGACTCGTCGACGATGCAGGCCGTGTCGCCGGGGATACGCTTGAAGAAGGACTCAATCCCCATCTTCCCGCGCTTCGTGATCAGCGCATCCACGTTGATGATGAAAACACGCAGACCGTCGCCCGGCTCGTACGACCTCGCCAGGCTCCTCCAGGAGTTCTTCTCCCTCTCGGTCGTCATGCCACCCCAGACATGCGTCTCGACCGACCACCTCGACGGCCACGTTGCCTGGAACTCGCGGTCCCAGTTCTTCATGAGCGTCTTCGGGCAGATGACGATCGCCTTCGTGATCTTCCTGTTCGACCATAGGAGCCCCAGGTTAGTGACCGTCATGAAGGTCTTGCCGAGCCCCATCTCTGCGAGCAGGGCGTACTCCTTCAGCGGCCACGAGTTATCGAGCACGTAGTACTGGTGCGAGAACGGGCGGCGCTTGTGCGGGTACTCGTCGAGGGTCATGTAAACCAGGGCTCCGCGAAGCCGCGCTGCACCATCTCGTCGTTTACGTTAATAAAGTTCCCACCCGACATCATCCAGATGATGCCGAGCATCCGACCGTACTTGCCGCGCTTGTCCTTCTTCGTGATGATCTGAAATTCCCTCGACGTGGCGCCACTGACGAGGCCCAGCATATTGATCAGGTGATCCTTCGAACGCCTGCCGTCCTCCTTCTCGTCGCCACGCATCTCTGGCGCGTCGATCCCGTAAAGGCGAATCTTCTCGGTGATGGCGACGCTGAAGCCCAGGTCGATTCGAACCTCGACGGTGTCCCCATCAATCACGCGGATCGGGAAGCAGGCGTAGCGGTACTTCGACTCTTGCCACTGCTCCCACATCTCATCGCCCCAGCTCGGCATCTTTTAATCCGGGTCGACCGAATCGATGCCGACGTGGATGTCGACAACCGGCGTCGGGTGCGAAGGGTTCGGGTGCATCGAGACGTGTCGCACGCGCGTCGGGTACGAGCGATGGACTCGAGGCCGAGGATGCGCGTTCGGCGTGATCGACTCGCCGGCCCGCTGGGCGTCGGACGCGAAGGAGAACGGATAGTTCTGGATGTTCGCGTTCTCGTCGTCCTGGTTCCAATGTTTCTGCGTGTCGCTCGACGCGTTCGCTCGCGTCTCGTTGTTCACCAGGGACTCGTATTTGGGATCCATCATCGCGCACCTCCTCGAATGCCCCGGGCCTTGAGATAGCTCACATACTGCTTCGATACGCCCCACTCCTTCGACAGCGCACCGAGGGTCTCCCCACGCCGCGAACGCATGATGATCTCCTGCTGCTGCTCCGGCGTCAATTTGCGCACGACGCCCGGTCGGGCGCGCCCGACGAGCTTCATCGACGACAGCTCGATCTCCGGCAGGTTCTCGCCCTGGAGGATCTCCACCAGGCGCGGGCGCCACCAGGTCGGCTCGTAGCTCAGATACGAGCAGCACGTCTTAAACGCGAACAGGTGCTCGTCTTTGCCGTTCACCCAGTCGAGCAGCTCCTGGCGCTGCTCCTTCGCCCGCGCACTGCTGGCCTTGCCGCGGAGCTTCACCGCGAGCTCGACGGCGTCAAAGAAGACGCTTCTCATAAGGCGCAGCTCCGGCTGCTCGGCGCCCGACCATATGCGCCCCTGGTCGATGGCGTCAAAGTAGTCGGTCGGGTCCTCCCGAATGAACGGGTCGTAGGTGGAGTCACCCTCCTGGGGACTTGCCTTCATCAGGCGCTCGCTGAGCCCTTTCGACTTCTTTCTTGAGCCCGCGCTTCCGCCGGGCACGGGTGCAGCGATCGCAGAGCCCGAGCGTAATTCCCTCACCGCGGGAGCGGTCACAGTCGAAACACTTACCATCATCGAAAGCCTCCTTCCTAAAAATCAGAAATGCCGGGTCGGGGGTGTAGTCGTCTCCATCTCCATTGTACCCCTTCTCGATCGCCGAAAGGATCTCCTCGTTAGTGAGTCCCCCACTCGACGATTGCACTCTCCATCTCCTTCCATTTGCCGCGGCCTCCGGCGTTCACGATGCAGTCGACCGCGCGCGTCTTCTTCGCCCGGTCGGCGAAGGCCAGGTCGACAACGTCGACCCCATCCCACATCCAGATCGAATCGTCGCGCATGTCGTAGGCCATAACCGCGACGTTCACCCGGTTCGCTACCTGGAGCCTGATCCAAGCAATCTGGTTCTCGGATAACGGGTGACGGAAGGCGTTGCCCTCCAGGATCTTCAACTCGATCCACCCCTCACCCGACCACTGGATGCTGTGCGAGGGGACGGTGAAGCTGAAGTACATGTCGGGCACGCCGAGCGCCGTCGTCGCCTCGATCGGCGTGACCTGGAAGCCGACAGGGCGCAGCCGCTTGCGCAGGGTCTGTCCGAACTTCTGCTCAGTCACGGGCCTCGAGCCTCTCGACGTACATGATCAGGCGACAGAGCGCGTGCCCGATGTGGTCCTCCGACTTGTCGCCGGCCAGGTACTTGTCGATGTGCGCGCGGAAGTGCTCCCAGTGTTCGACTGGTGGCATGTGCCGCCAGGGCTCATCCGGGTACTTCTCCAGCCCCTCCGCCAGGACGCAGCGGAGAACGCGTGACACGTTCGGAAAAACGAATTCGACGCCTTCGGTTCCGACTCTCGTTTCGTCCACCAGGATTACCTCCTTCAAGCCCGTACCGTCTGAGCCGCAACCACAGGGGATGAGGTCGCCCGACCGCCAGGTGGCCGGGAGCCGAATGACGGCTCCCGGCACACCCAGCTTGGCACGCGGGCAATCGCCGACGTGCTCAGTCACGCGTCTCCCGGTAAAAGACGTTCGGGTCGACCTTGCGCGACGCGTCGCGACAGGCGACCAGGAGGTCCACGTCGGTGATCGTGGCGGCCTCGCCGAACTTCCAGCTGTACCAGCTGTGCTGGTCGTTCTGCTCGTCCTGGCTCGTCACCGGAATGATCAGACCCCAGATCGGCGGCTGCACCTTGCTGCCGTCGGGCGCGGAGATCTTCCGCGTCGCGATCTGGCCGTTCAGCTGACGGGCGTACTTGAGCGCCGTCGACTTAAACGAGATCTGCGCCACGCCGATCGGCTTGGACTCCTCGTCGCAGACCATCGCAATGTACTGGAGGGTCTCGATGATGGTGATCTGCGGGTCCTCCTTGAGGCGCAGGAAGTACTCACCTTCCGCCTGGACGGTGTCCTGCGGCTCGCCGCCGGGCTTCCAGGCACCAATGAAGCCGCCACCGGCCTTGCGATCGCGCCAGCCCTGGATGACCTTGGCGTGCGCGAGAAAGACCAGGTGCGCGGACTCGAGGATCGTTGCGGGCGTCGTGAGAAAAAGGTCGCCCGCCTCCGCGCCCTCAATGTACTCCGGGCGGTTCTTCTTCACCTGTGGCGAAAGGTCTTGGAGGATCGTGAAAAAAGGCGTCGAGAGCTCGCTGCGATCGAAGGTCGCACCTTCGCCCGCTGCCTCGCCGAGAATGTCGACAATCTCGGCCGGTAGCCCGGCCTCCTCCGTCTTCGCCACCTGCTTGTTGTCGTCGGACATCGTCTCTCCTTTCAGAAGAGGGGGCCGGGGTTGTTTTGCCTCCCACCCGCGCAGCTCGGCCCAAGGGTCCACGCGTAGGAGTATCGGAAGGAACGGCCGAATCAGCTCGTTCCAGAATCGTTGTTTCGCAACGGAGTAGAGGTAGATCACAGCCCAAACGCCGCAAACCGGTACGCCGGCACGAAGGCTTTCGCGAAGGCCTTGCGGTAGAGCCGCGCCTCCGTCTCCGCGATCAACAGCGAGAGCTTCTTATGCTGCTTCTTCGTTGGTAGCTTGCTCTGCACGTAGTCGTACCAGACCTTCCGCTCCAGCCAGCGCGTCAGCTCCAGGTCGCGCTGCGCCTCCTTCGACGTGAGCACCCGAGCTGCATCGTCGATGGACTTCTGCGGGAAGTCGGTCACGCCTTCACCTTGATCCGGTCCTTCCGGTGCCAGCTGATCGAGGGCGGCAGCTCGCGACCCGCCTCCAGCTCGCCGACGACGAACGACTGAAGCGTCTTCCAGTGGATGTTCCGCTTGCGCTCGTACGGAATTCCCTCGCCCTGGAGCAGCTCCTCGACGGAGTCGGCGTTCTCGTCCTGGCCTTTACCGAAGCCGAGCTTGATGTCGTTCCGGAGCAGGTCGCCGAAGTCGTTCTCCTGGAACCAGGCGAACGCCTCCTCCTGTTTGGCGGCCGGGATCGACGCGAACACCTCGCCCACGATCGTGACCTTCTCGCCGGAGTCGAGCGTGATCTCCTTCAGCCCCGCCGAGCGCAGCGCGTTCGGAAGGGTGTCGGTCTCCAGCTTCTCCAGCGAATCCTTCGCCGCCTTGAGCTGATCCTCCAGGAGCTTGACCGATGACTTGCCCTCGTACCACTTCTGCACGAGCGGTCCAATATCGGCCATCTTCTCCTTCGTCACCGACGTGGCGCCCTCCAGGAGAGCGAGCGCCGGGTGATCGTCGGGAAGGTTGTCAAGCTCCTTCAAAAAAGGATCTTCGTTGTTACTCATCGTTCACGTCCTGTTGGCTCATCTTGGATCCTTCCCTTCCGCTCCGTCGTCAGGAGCTGCCTGTGCAGTCCGACCAGGGCCTGCGGCGCGCGATGGATGATCGACGCCACCAGCTTCCGCTGCGCCCGGTCCTGGGCCGCATGCGGCCGGCGATCGTACGCCCTGGTTGTGTTCATGTTGGTGTGACCGAGGATGCGCGACACCGTCGCCACGTCGACGCCTCGCTCCAGCAACGTGGAGGCGCAGGTCCGTCGAAGGTCGTGGCTGGTGAAGCGCTCCACGCCCACCGCATCCGCCGCTTCCTCGTACATCTTGTTGACGTGCCATTCGGGAATCGGCTGCCCGTTCCCCTGGCGCAGGATGTACTCCGACTCCTCCGCCGGGTCGGCACGGTGCAGCGCGACTGCGATCCGTACCGGCCCGGGGAGCCACAGCCACCGATCAGCCAGAGTCTTCGCGTCGCGCACTCGCAACTGCTCCCGCCCCTCATCGTAGTGGTGAAGCTTCGCCCCGATCAGTTCGGCTCGTCGCACGCCCATTGTCGTCTGGATCCAGAACATGGCGTACGTGAGTCGGCGCTGCCTGCTGATCAGCGGCAGCCCCACCAGCCGATCGATCTCCGTCGCATCGAGCATGCGACCCGTCCCCGATCGATTTGTGGGCGGCAGCGACTTGCGGATGGCGGAGAGCACCAGCTCGTCGGCACCGCACGAGCGCAGGTAGCGCGCTACGGTCTGGGACCGGTAGCGGATGTTGGAGGCCGACCGTCCTTCGTCGGCCCACAGCGCCCGCAGCTGATCCCAGTCGTTCGCCTCCAGGAGCTGCAGCTGCTCAACCGCGTCAAGCTCCAGCTCCCGCGCGACGGCGCGAAGGGTCGCGAGCTGATTCCGGCGGTTCGCTTCTCCTCGTATGCCGGCAATGTGTCGTTCGACGTTCATGCCAACTGGGTCTCGGCGGTGGATCATCTCCATGGGGACCACAGGTACAGCAAACGGTTTGGCGTGTCAACAGCTAGATGTCGTCTTCGTCGGCATCGGGGTGGCCGTACATCAGATTCGACCCCTCGATCTGCACGCCCTGGTGCATGTCCACGTCGCCAACCGGGCGGTCGATCTCGTTCGCATGGTCCTTCCAGGCGCCCGACCCCTCGACGTACACGGGCTCGAGCTTGTTGTCGTGCGGGACGTAGAGGATGTGGAACCCCGCCTTCTCGATGTCCTCGATCACTTCCTTGATCCGCGGCTGGTTCCGTCCATCGCCGTAGGCCTCCGGGCCCATGCCATGCGGCACCACCTCGTTGATCTGCACGACGGGGTCGCCGTACTTATCGGCGAACGTCCACAGCATGAAGCCGACCTTGTCGGGCCGGTCGCCGTCGCCGAGCAGGTTCGTCGCCTGGTCGGTCGCCCACGCGCACATGAAGTGCTTGCACGTCGTCGGCCTGGTCGCGTACCGCGTGCAGCCGCCGGCCAGGTTCTGCCGGTTCCGGTTCAAGAACGTGCAGGGCACGCGCGGTTTCTTTTCGAGCTCGCGCACACCCATCGCCGTGCAGCACGCCGTGCAGGGCCCGCACGGGCGCTTCTGGAACGCCTGGCGCGGGATGATCTTCGACGGCTTGTGCTCGCCGGCAGCGTGATCGGTGACGATCGGCTGGTTCGGGTCACGCACCTTGTGGCGAGTCGTTGGATCCTTCGGCACTAGCCCTCTTCCTTTCCGTCTCGATCGAGCGCAGCTCACTAAGTTCACTCGATCTCATAATCCCAATTTTCAGAGGACTCTGAAACTCCGTCGATCTCTGAGTTCCAAGTATGGCGATTGAGCAGCCACATATCTTCTTTCTCTGGGACCGGCTTAGTCACCCAAGCCTTGTTTTTCCATCGGATAAAGTTTCCCGGCAATGCGGCTACATTGCCGTCATCCAAATCGATTATGTGTGCAGCTTTATGCCCCAGCGCACCTACACCGTCAGCATACGGAGTGCCCCACCAATCAATCGTAGTGATGTATGTCCCCTCGATTTGCTCGGACCCTACACGACAGACCGCACGACTTTCGCCTAGTAGATCGAAAGTATGTACCGATAGATTTTGCGAGAATACATTCCAAGGTTCTAGGTCACTGAGTTTGCGAGCAGGGGCATCTTCGCGAGTGCAGAGCGCATGGATCGGCAGTCTCCACCAAATCGCACCCCAGTCGGACAAAACATGAAAACCTAACGCTCTCCCCGGCACCGCCGTGACGCCGAAGACAACCACGTTTTCAAAACGGCCAACCCATTCCGGGTCCTGCTGACGGAAATACTCGGCCCGTGCCAAGCATTCAAAAACTGGAAAATCTTCGTTTAACGTAGGCATCTTAAACAATCCTAACTCAAGTAAACGGGACTCCTGTCGCAGTCATAGGGCATCCCCATCTTCCAGTTCATCGATTTCGTCATCCGTTGCGGGATGTACGTCCCTTCCTCGCACCCATCCTTCAATTCCTTCCCGGAGTATGGAATGCACCTGGATCATCGCCTTGTGCGTTGCCATCTCTGAATTCATCGTACCAGTCAGTTGCACCGGGTCCGAGACAATGGCTGTCTCATCCGGAAACCTGCAGCCGACCGCGATCGACGGCCAGCCCTCGTTGTAGTTCATCCCGTAGAGTTTCCCGCCAAACGCGCGGATGTCGTCGAAGATGCGTTCCTTGGTTGCGCTCATGCCGTTGCCTCCCGAAGCTCGCTAAGCTTCCGCTGCAGGACGGACGCCTTCTCCAGGACGTGCTTCAAGTCTCGCTTGGCGATCAAGTCGCCTGAGTTCTTCAGTAGCGCCGTCCGCAGGTCGGCCTCCTTCTCGCGCTGACGCTTCAGCGCTTCGATGAGCCAGTGCCGGCGGTTCTGCGGCGTCATCGCATCGACATCGATGCCTACCGCGGCGAGTATTTCGAGGGCACCTTCGATCTTTGATGCGACCGTCACTCTGCCCCCGCGCCGAACTGAAGCGCACCTTGAACTGGAACGTTGGCCGAGCGGATTTCCGCCGCGGACAACTCGATACCTGAGGAGAGGCAAGCACGGGCAGCGTCTGCCACAGCCCGCGCCATAAGCGGCGGCACAGCGTTGCCAACCTGATAGAGCTGGCGGCTAGCCGCGCCGTGAAAATCAAACCAATCAGGAAAACTTTGAAGTCGGGCGGCTTCTCGAACTGTCAGCATACGCCGCCGACCGTCAGGCAACCGAACTCGCAACATATCGCTGGTAGCACCCGCAAGATTTCGACACGTCACCGTCCTACTCGGCGCATCGAGGTGTAAGTCTCTGGGACGAATGCACTGAGACTTCTTCTCGTAGCGTGCAATGTACTCGTCCATGCTGGGGGTCAAGAAACGGGCTTCATCAGGAATAGACGATGCCAACGCTCCGAGCGCATCCCCGGCAGTATACGGCGTGACAACAGTCGGGGTGGGAAACTCCCAGCCGCCACGGTGCGCGACGACGAATAGGCGCTCCCGCCGCTGAGGTACACCATAGTGTGTCGCGTTGAGAATCTTCGACTCCACGACGTAGCCGAGCTTCTGAAGCGCGGAAATGATCTCGCCCAAGTATGCTTTATTGCGGTAAAGCATCCCGCGGACATTCTCGAAGATAGCCAACTTCGGCCTGTAGGTCTCGACAGACCAGAGGAACGCCGGGAAGCCATCACGTGAGTCACGAAGACCCAGCTGGCGGCCTCCCACGCTGAAGGGCTGGCAAGGCGGACCGCCGATGATCACCTCTGCCCCGTCTACCTCTGGCGTCCCTGGCTGAAGCTCCAGCTGAACGCAGTCGCCTTCCAAATTGGAGCGATACGTCTCGCAGGCATCTCCATCGATCTCGAACCCAACGGTAGAGAAGCCAACGGACTCGAACCCCAGCGCCAGCCCTCCGCAGCCTGCAAATAAGTCCAGCACGCGACCCAGCCCCTCCTGGACAGTCGGTCGAGGTAACGCATCCATGAGAAGCTGGACGTACGCTGAGTTGGAAGGGCTCACGCGGCCGGTCGCCCGGGTTGCCGCCTTCTGTCCCTTGGAGAGCCTAGCCATCCTCAAAGCCTACGTGTCCGCTTGCGCCTCGGCAATTTCATACCCTGCATTCACTGATATGCGGGGTCGGCGTTGCCGCGTGCAGTCCACGTGCAGTTAGGAGACCACGCCAGAGCGGCACAGGAGAGAGCCGTTCCCGTACCCATCGAAGTTTCGCCAAGACATCCGAGACCTTACGTGGCCTCGGATTGTCTGGCGTATTCGTGATTTGGTGGAGGCGGGGGGAATCGAATGCCCGACCCCTGAACGATTCGAGAAGATTTAGCCGTGTTCGACTATCGCTCATCGCGGCCCCAGATAGCTCGGCAGCGCCGACTCGTGGGGGTCGAGCTGCGGGATCGGATCGAACGTCCCGTACTCGTACTGCTCAGCAGCGCGCTCCATGTCCTGCTCCAGGTCCCAGAGGTAGCTCGACGTGTCCTCGTGCCACTGCTCCTGCGTGTAGTACGACGGGTAGTCGGCGTCGGGGTATCCCTGGTACGGCGGCGGCTGGGCGTTGCTCACCGCCGTCAGCCAGAGCCCGGCCATGAAGAACGAAACCATCACCGCCAGCACGAACAGGAAACCGAGCACGACCGACACAGCCTTCCGGATCAGCTTATTCTTTCCTCGCATTCTCTCTTTCTCCTCCAGAGGCGCGTGGCGAGCGGAGCGCTCACCGCCCAGTCAGTCATCGAACAGCTCGTGGATCCGCGCGAGCTTCGCCTCCTTCTCGCGGAGGGTCTTGGTCAGCCGGTCGATCTCCTGGTTCTGCTTGATGATCGACGCCCCCCGGTCGGCGTTAATCTGACGCAGCTCGGCGTTGATCCGACGCAGCTCGCTGATGCGGTCGACCGCCTCCCTAGCGCACGGGTCGAGGTAGTCGATGCCGCCGCGGCCCTCGCGCGCGCCGCCCTGGCGCAGGAGCTTCATCTCGCCGGCCGAATTCAGACGGAGCCAATCCTTATACGGAAAGACCGGACAGTCCTTGTTCGCTACCTCCGTGTGACCGTGGAAGGTGATCGGGTCCTGGAGCTCGGCGAGCAGGTGCGGCTCCTCACGCACAATGAGCCCATCCATGTGTGCGTCGCGGATCTGCAGGCACAGCTCCTGGAGCGTCGCGCGCTGCGCGTCGGTGAAGTCACCCGGGTGCAGGCCGTGCAGGCAGATCGCGATCGTCCCTTTGTTGTGGCCGCGCTGCGCTGCCGGCGACTTCACCAAGTCACGGCCCGTCTGAATCAGGCCGTCACTCCGGATGAAGAAGTGATAACCGATGCCGGCCCAGCCGCGCTCGCGGTGCCACTTGTCGATCACCGCCGCGTCGTCGTGATCTGAATTGTTCGTCGCCGAGCAGTGCAGGAAGACGCGATCGATTGGCCTTCCCGGCGCCACATACTTGAAGTTCGTCACCTGAATGGGTCGTCCTACGCTCACCCTGCCCCTCCTCCTCTCACTCGCACAGGCCCGTCTATCTGATCGCCGAGCGGCCAGTGCTTCTCGTGGTGACGCCTCGCGAGCGTCGGACCCACATGCCTCTCGATAGTTCTGATTACCGCTGGGCAGTTATTGCAATATCGAACTCGCTCGACGCAGAGCTTCCCACTGCGTCGAGTGCGATCGACCTTCGTCGGTGACTTACACCTCGGGCAGAGAACCGTCACTTTGCCCCCCCCCCCCCCCCCCCCCCCCCCCCCCCCCCCCTACCCCCCCCCCCCCCCTCCCCCTCCCCCCCTCCCCCTCTCTCCCCTC
>Ga0255781_10001573_pt1 | contig 18667 bp, 29 predicted proteins | sample 101ome_21_FD_179979 | JGI IMG/M metagenome (GOLD analysis project Ga0255781, IMG submission 179979) | Coastal salt marsh microbial communities from the Groves Creek Marsh, Skidaway Island, Georgia - 101413BT metaG (version 2) | ecosystem: Environmental > Aquatic > Marine > Intertidal zone >... | reverse complement strand
GGTTGTTAAAGAGAACGCATTGTTCAAAGTCTTTGAGGGCAAGGACATCGCCGAGGGCTACAAGCCGCGAGAGAAGCTGTGTGTGAACGACACGTACTACACTTTTGGTGATGTTTTCACCTATGCCTTGGAGTATGGGGAGTGCCCGCTTGAGGCGCTTGAACGGGCGAAGAAATTTGGGCACAAAATCTACTGGCTCAACCCAGACCCTGTGACTCTGGGGACAGCGGTTGCGGAAGACAAGAAGCGTGCTTTCCTTGTGAACGTGGGCGAGAAGGTCAAGTATGCGGGCAAGGTTTTCACGGTAGAGACAGCGCCCAACGATAATCTGGTGTTGGTAGAAAACTAATCACGAACCACGGCCCTCCGAGAGGGGGGCCCCTGAGAAAGGAGAAAGAAATGCGAAAACTTACTGAAGCGGCCCAAGCGGCCAAGTTAATGAGAGCGGAACTGAAGAAGGCTTTTCCAAGCGTCAAGTTCTCTGTGCGTTCAAACAACTTCGCTGGCGGTGACTCTGTGCACGTTAACTGGACCAATGGTCCGACACGGGATGCGGTCACGGAGATCACTGACAAGTACCAGTACGGACATTTCGACGGCATGATCGATCTGTACGAGTACAGCAACAACATCGAGGGCCTGCCACAGGCGAAGTATGTTCTCGAACAGCGCACGATCAGCGACGACGTGTACGAAGCCAAAAAGGCCGAGATCGCTGAAAAATTCGGTATCGAGGATGCGACAGACGAGAATCAGTGGATGGCCGCGTTCAATGACTGGTCAAATCACGTGGTTTACCGAGAGCTCGGTAAGGTAGAAATATAGGTAAAAGTAGTCTAAAGTGGTTGACAGTAGGTCCTATATCGAAGATAATCTAATCGTTGGTTGGTTAATCAGAAAGGAGAAAGAAGATGGATTTAGGTTTGACTTACGAGGATCGATTCATTTATGGCGCCGCGACGGTGTGCCTGACATTAATCACGCTGCTGGCAGTTATCAACGTCTAATCAGAGAGGAGAAAGTGATGTTGAAAGATGATTACGGAAACGAAGCGAAGTACGCGAACCTGTACGGTTGGACTGATATCGAGCCCTACGAGATTGTGAAGGTGATCAGCGACAAGACTATCGAGATTCGAGCCATGAAAGCGGAGCGAGACGAGACTGTGAAGCTGGATTGGGCAGTCGGGGGTTTTGCTGGGGTCCTGAAAAACATTGATGAGGTGAAGTGGAACATCGAACCTGAGCCTGAGAATCCTGTGATCCGAGCTCGATTGAACAAAGGCGGCTACTGGAAGACAAAGTACGGAAAGCACTATTTGGCCGCCAAGCCTACGAAATTCTACGATTACAACTTCTAATTAACCGGCCCCTTCGGGGGCCACCTAGAAAGGAGAACGATATGAAAGAAGTTAAAAATTATCTCGGCGAGACCATCGTGGCGTATCAGGACGCCGATCTTGATAAACTGGCCACGGTCCTCGCTCACGCGGCACTGCTCTGGCACGCTGAGTGGAAGAAGCTGGGCGGTGAGGACAAAGGGACCTGCTGCGGCGGGAAGGGAATCAAGGTCCCGTACATCGGCCCACGAAAGCGGAACTACGAATACAAGAACATCGTCAACTGTTCTTGGGTACAGGGCAACATCTCAGCCCAAGAGAGCGTAGGGCCCGCTCTGGAGTTCCTGAAGGAACAGGGCATTGAGAATGCCACGTACAACGACGGCTGGATCGATTAGCCTGATCAAAAGAAGCGCCCTTCGGGGCGTTTTTTTGGATAAAATAAATGTAAAAAAGTAGTAAAAAATAGTTGACAATAGTATTCAGATCGCCGATAATCCTAATCGTTGGTTGGTTGATTGAGAAAGGAGATTGGCATGGCATTTAAGTGGGGCGAGATTGAGGCGGGCAAGGGCGGTTGCTTCTGGGAAAAAGACAATGGCCACTTGTTTGAGTTTGAGTTGGAAAACGACGGGTACTGGGAGGAGTACGGTCACAAGGTCTGGGTGGCGGAAAAGAAAAACATCATTGATGGTGTGGAATGCGGCTGGCGGTATGCGAAAGTTTTGAAGACAGTGGCTTACATCGTGGTGGATGAGGATGAGTACGGAGCCCCTGTTGTTGAAAAGTGGGACATCAAGGGCCACAAGATTTACGGTTGATTGAGAAAGGAGACAGAGATGAAATTCAAAGAAAACATGAAAGGTAAGTACCGAGTCAAAATGAGAGGCAAGGTCGAATACGTCGGCACAAACGCTCTCGTGGCCAACAATTGGAAGGATGATCTGGATTACGATGCTTACAAGGTCGGAAAGACAGCGAGAGCCACAGTTGAGTATCACGACGGCTACCGATGGGAAAAGTGCATTGGGTGGTAAATTGAGAAAGGAGACAGAGATGGTTTACACAGATTTAGAAATCAAAGTAATCAAAAACCTGAAAGCACTTTTAGAAGAAACAGAGTGCATTTATCTGGCTGACCTGATTGGTCCAGACGATGATCCAAAAAAGGTGCGAGGCGCAATAGCGTCACTGGTGAAAAAGAATGTTATTGATGTTGACTATATCTATCCGTCTATCATCAATGGCACGAAACACTATCCAGTTGATTGGAATGATTCCCTGATATCAGAAATTTAAGGAGGGTAAAAAGTAGTAAAAAATAGTTGACAGTAGGTCCACAGATCGGCGATAATCCTAATCGTTGGATAGTTAATCAGAAAGGAGACAGGCATGAAAAAATATTACGACACAAGGGAGGCTGCTGAGGCAGCAATCGTTCCGGTCGCTGGGGCCGGTGACGCCCTGCGAGCCAAGGCTGGGGATCACCTCGCCGCCGAGCGCGAGTCTTTCGAGCGGTGCGATACCGACGGCTTCCTGACGCAGTGGGCTCACGCCTGCAACGCCGATAAGGCGCGCATGGAAGCGGAGCTCGCCGATAACGGCGGGGTTGCGGTGTTCCCAGTTCTGGTGGACCTCGAGACTGACGAGATCGTCGGTGAGAAGGTCTTCGTGTTCGCTGACAAGTTCAGCTACGGAACACGAACCGTGTTCCTCGTCGAGCGAGACGGCGGTACAGAGTGGATAAACGCGGCCTATCGTAAGGATGCCACCTACACTAAAAAGGGCCTGAAGAAGGCCTACGTCATTGCTGAGGCCTTTATCGGTCACAAGGACAATGATCCTTTCAATAAGGTCCCTGCCGAGCGAGGCTTTCCAGCGGGTCCGATCCACTACGGTGCGATCCGAAAGCCTGCTACTTACAACTGGAAAGAGGAGGCAGCGTGATGTCTGACGTAATCACAAAACTCAAAAAGGGTCTCGGTAAAAGACGCTGTGCTAAGGTCTCCGAGTTTTACGATGACGGCTTTGTCGTCGAGGTCACTCTCGAGTCTAATGAGCACTCTGACCTGTGGGAATACTACGCTGGTGTTTACACCATTCCCGAGATCATCGGGCTTGCCAAAAAATTTATTGATGATGACGGTCACCCTGCTTGACCGCTGAAAGGAGAAAGAAAGATGAAAAAGAAAGAACCTAATCTGCGATGGTTTACCTGCATCGCCCAGTGTAGCGATGAGGACATCCCTCTTTTAGAGTACATAATCGAGGCCCGAAGCCCACGAGAGGCAGCCCAGCTGTTCGAGGAGGTCAAGGCGGGCGACGATGAGCTGATTCGAGTGGAAGGAGGCCATTACAGTTATGTCAACTAAGGAAATGACCCTCGGAGAGATCAGCAAGGAGCTCGACAGAATGCTAGAGCTGCGGAGATTGATCTGGCGAGGGGAAAGCTGGGAGAAGATACATCCACTGGCTCAGGAGTTAGCAGACCTGACGCGCATTTATGCAGCGAAAAAAGTCGATTAATTTGGGAATAAAGTTCAGGCGGGTACGTTGAATAGATGGAGAAAGGAGAAAATCATGAAAAAGGCAACAACCAAAAACCTGAACGAGTACATCAAAAAGGCCTATCCAGAGCTCGAGATCGAGTTCTGGAAACCTGCTGAGGGATGCTTTGTTTTCAGCGGTCCCGATCAGGACGAGAACGGCTTTCACGTCGAAAGCATCAACGGCATCGGGGCACTGGCTCACGCACCGTATGAGAAATGGTGCGAGTGGATCGACGACGAGATCAAGGCAGCCTATGAACGGGCTGCCGAGTATCTGGAGCCCGAGATCGATTCAAAAATAAAAGTAAAAAATTTGAATTAATTTGGGAATAAATCTCCGGCTCGCACGTTGAATAGGTGTAAGGAGAGTTATTTTGATAAAGAAAGGAGAAAGAGAAATGTTGAACATCTACATTGTTAAGGACCCTGCCACTGATCACTACGTTGTAGTGAAAGAAGGCGAGACAGGCTACTTCGAGCTGGACGAAAACAAGCGACACGACGCCGAGTACGCCAAACGAATCAACGCCGCCCTAGGCCACACTGAGGAGGACCTGACCAACGCCACCGCGCGAGCCATGTTCGGGACATGGTAACCACGGTTCACGGACCAAGGACCCGCTCCGGCGGGTCTTTTTTTGCAAAAAAATCCTGCCCAAGTGGAAAATAATGTGCTGAAGTAGTTGACAGTGATCCCAGAATAACCGATAATCCTAATCGTTGGAGAGACAATCAGAAAGGAGACAGAAAGATGGGCAAGATCATTAACTGGGAAATCAAGCGATACCCTGAGCTGGAAGGCGATTTCAACGGGCCAGCGGGATACGCACTCGGTGTTGCTGATGTGAAGGACGCTTGGGGCGATGTCAAGACTGTCCCCGCTTGGATCAAGGTGGTGGCTGACGCGGCCCACATTATCCGAATCAACAAGAAAGGCGACTGGAACGGCCTTTACGAGATCAAGCCTTTTGAAGAGGAAGAGAATCCGGTAGTGGCCACTTTCGTTAACGATGAAAAGGAAGTGATCGGCGAGATACGCCGGAACGACGACGATGGCGAGTTCGGTGTCGGCCTGCTTTACGAGTACGACTAATCAGAAACCACTAGAAAGGAGACAGAAAGATGATCGATTTAATCAAGGAAGTTCGAGCTCACGCTGAGGCGAATTACGAGAAAGGCTGGGACGTTGTAGTCGAGGCCTATACCGACGGAGAGATCGCTGAGGCCATCGCTGGCGCGAAAACAAAGCTGGGGGCGATACGTAAGCTGGCTCCGGTAGTGCGGTATCATCGCGAGCGTCGTGAGGAGGCTGAGGCCTATCGAGACCCTTACATTTACGAGAGGGACTTTGATTGCTTCTGACAAGGACCACGAAACAAAAGACCCGCTCCGGCGGGTCTTTTTTATGCTAGGATTAAAGACGGTCCTCGGACCACGGGCCCGTCAGGTATTTTCTTTTTTCGGTGGGTTTATAGGCAATCTCTGGCGGGCCCACCTCAATGCCTATCTGAGCTCCTCTCGAGCTCCGTGGACCACGGGCCAGTAACCAAGGACCACGGGTCACTACCTTGCTTTACATTGCGTTACATTGCGTTACTTGCCTTAGAACGCTATGTATAACAGTCTTTTCTGAAAAAAAACGTGTGTTAACTTTTTTTTGCTAAAAAGACTGTTACAGACGCAATAGACGCAAGGTGACTGTTTTTATTAAGGAAATGTTATAACACTGACATTGCGTTGACGTTTCACTAGACGCAATGACGCAATGGTTTTTTGAATTTGACGGGGTTCGCGCGCGGACCATTTTTTACTACTGTTTTTAAATTTTTCAGAAAAGACTGTTATACTTTGGCGAAATAACGACTCTGGAGGTCCTGTGCCACGCTTATACGACGAGCCCTGCTCAACTGAAGGGATAACCCCTCGAAAGCACACCATGCGAAGACTGAGCTCTGGAACGCTCAAATACCCTTTTAAGGCGATGATTGTTGGAGACTATTTCCTGATCGAGACAGGAGATGACGCCCAGCTGGTGGGATCGGCGGCGAGAAAATACGGCTACCGATACCCGCCTCGGAAGTTCACGGTCCGCCCCGCGTCAGACGGGACACCGTACTGGGTCTGCCGGAGGATTGCCTGATGTCCAAAAAAACGCTGTCTAAAATACTGAAAGACACTGGCGTCAAGCCAAATGAAAAGATGCGACTGAACGAGCGCCTGCAACAGCCTGTGGCTCCTCTGGAAGAACAGAAAAAGATAGTGTCACCTCAACAGTGGAAGTTTATTTATGAACTAATCGACGGCGAGGGAAAGATAACTATGAAACAGGCGGCGATAAATGCTGGATATGCTGAAAAAAGCGCCAGCGACACTGCCACCAATTTGACCAACCCGAAGAAATACCCTCATGTCGTGGCCGCGATCCAGAAATACCGCCAGCAGATGGCGGAGAAGTATGGGACCAACATTGAGCGCCACCTGCGCGATCTACAGATCATTCGAGATCAGGCCCTCGAGGCTGGGAACTTCGGTGCCGCTGTCACCGCTGAGTACCGCCGTGGGCAGGCACTGGGAACGATCTACATTGACAGGAAAGAGATCAGGCACGGGACCATTGATAGCATGAGCGCCGATGAGGTGCGTCGTAAGCTGGAAGAGATCAAAGCCCTATACGGCGGCCCTCCCCCCAGCAAGATCATTGACGTGACGCCTGAGGACGTTGAACAGGCAGAAGGTATCGACCTGATAGAGGAAATCCGTGATGGCGAGAAAGCCAGAAAGCGCGCTGCACAAGAGGCTAAAAGACAATCTGCCGAGCTCAGTGATAACTCGACTGGAGAATCGGGTCGGAGTGGGGATGCCGGATTGCCTAGTGGCTCTGATCAAGGCGAGGTTCGTGATGATCGAGCTGAAGGTGGTGGAGCGGGGCAAGAAAGTGAGACTGAGCCCTCATCAGATATCGTTCAACCTGAAGCACGGGATGATAGGCATGCCGGTGTGGATACTGGTCCAGCATCATCCGAAGGGGACCACGAAGCGGAGCGAGATCAGGCTGATGCTGTACCACGGGAAGCAAGCGCAGGACCTGTTTGAACAGGGGACGGACCTGCTGCCAGTGGAAAGCTGGGCGCTTGATGCGGTGGACTGGAAGCATATGCACCATATCCTAAGCACTCATTAGCTCGTAACGCCCTCAGAGCTCTTCTAAGGCAAGGTAATATAATCCCGTAGGTGGAGCAGGCCAACAGTCTGTTATTCTAGGAAAGGGCCCTCGCGGGCCCGTGGGCCGTGTTTCTGGGGTCTTCCCGCCCTCCCCTGAGGGAATTCCCCGCGCAAAATGGTTCGAGTTCAAAGGATCACAGTCCGAAAATAGCTAAGTCATTGATTTTATTACAATCACTAATTCCGGTAATTGTAATTACCGGAAGTAACGGGTCCCTTTTGGCCAATTTGGTTCGTGTGACGCCGTTCGTACACCGCGAACCCGGATTCGCGCGCCGCGCAAGGTGCAAGGGGGCTATAGCCCGATTTCACACAAATAATCTTGGCCGAAACGAAAATGGGTCTGTTTCACGTGAAACATCACTTGCAAACCCGCCCCCTTATTCTGGAAAATCAAAAGCCTAAAAAATTTTTAGCAATTTGAAACGAAAAAGAGACTGTATGAATTCAGCAGCAATCCCCGCCGAAGTTGAAGCAGAGCGCCTAAAACTAGAACTCCGACTGGCTTTATTGGAGGCCCAAGAGCACGGGCGTGGAAGTTTCATAGGTTTCTGTAATTACGTCTGGCCTGAAGCAATCCTAAGCACCCATCACGAAAAGATGGCCTCTGCTTTTGACCGCATAGCCAGCGGAGAGCTCAAGCGATTAATCGTAAACATGCCTCCTCGACACACAAAGTCTGAGTTCGCCAGTTATCTGCTGCCTGCCTATCTTATGGGTAAGCGCCCTGCTACTAAGATCATTCAGGCGACTCACACGGGGGAGCTCGCTGTCCGGTTTGGCCGTAAAGTCCGTAACCTGATGGACCTCGACAAGTACAAGGAGGTCTTTCCCATGGTAGAGCTCAAGGCTGACAGTAAGGCGGCTGGACGCTGGGACACCAACTCTGGCGGAGAATACTTCGCGGTAGGTGTAGGCGGTGCGATGACAGGTCGCGGCGCGGATATGCTGATCATCGACGATCCGCACTCGGAACAAGACGCCCAGTCTCAGCTTGCGCTGGATAATGCGTGGGAATGGTACACCTCTGGACCCCGAACCCGTTTACAGCCCGGCGGCGCTATTGTCGTCGTGATGACCCGCTGGGGCACGAAAGACCTGACCGCAAGGCTAATCAAGCAGATGCAGGAGGACGACGCAGATAAATGGGAAGTCATTGAGTTCCCTGCCATCCTGAACGAAAGCGAAGAGGACGAGAAACCTCTCTGGCCCTCCTTCTGGAAGCTCGATGAGCTCAAGTCTGTAAAAGCATCGATGTCGGTCCAGAAATGGAACGCGATGTACCAGCAGCGCCCAACCGCTGACGAGGGTGCGATACTCAAGAGAGAGTGGTGGCAGATTTGGGAAAAAGATTACACCCCGAGGCTGGAATATATCATCCAATCCTACGACACAGCGTACTCTAAGAAAGAGACGGCGGATTTCTCGGTAGTCACTACGTGGGGTGTATTTCATCCTAACGAAGATGCGGGGCCGTCTCTGCTTCTAGTTGATGTCAGGAAAGGCCGTTGGGATTTCCCAGAGCTAAAACGTATTGCCAAAGAGCAGTATGACTACTGGCAGCCCGATAATGTCCTGATCGAGGCCAAAGCAACAGGGATCACGCTTCAGCAAGAACTCAGGCGTACAGGCATTCCTGTCACTATGTACTCGCCCGGCGGTCGTCGAGCAGGGCAAGATAAAATCTCGAGAGCCAACTCAGTAGCCCCGATCCTCGAATCAGGTATGGTCTGGGCTCCAGAGACGCAATGGGCAGATGAGCTCATTGAAGAATGTGCTGCTTTCCCTAATGGCGATAATGACGACATGGTGGACAGCACTACTCAAGCCCTGATGCGATTCAGATCAGGCAACTTCATTTCCCTGTACGACGATGAAGATGACGATGACCCCGTGACAGAAGGGCTTGTCCCAGAATATTATTAGGATAGAATGGGCGAAATACTAACCATTTAAGGGGACGCCCTTATGCCCGGTACTTCAGCGCGCGAAATGCTCGCGTCACTTCCAATTAAAATGGCCGCAGGTGGCCCTGTTTCCGCTGCTTATCGCCGAGCCATGGAGAGTGGCGGCGAACAAGGGGTTCAGGACTATTACGCCAATCTCCGTAATGTAGCAGACAAGTACATTGCTCAGGGAAATCTTCCTACCGGAGCTGAAGCCTATAACATAATGATTGAAAACGGCATCAGCACTACAGATTTGATTAATGCCGGTATTGGTCAGGACGTTGTGGATAGAATATTCACTATGACCGAAGACCCGACAATCACTACCTTTGCGACCCCCAATAAGATCGAATCTGCCTACATGTCAAACCCTGCATTGCGTGCTGAGGCTGCAAGACGCAGTGCTGCGGGAGAGGACGGAGTAGCGTCGCTTCAGCGACAAGCCAGAGGATTCTTAGGAAGAATTCAGGAAGACGGTGTTATTACTGACGAAGAACTTGCCTTGATGCGGCGTGAGGCTACAGGAGGAGGTTATACCTTCCAAGACATCATCAATGCAGGAATCGATCCATCTATCCTGTTTAACTTACCTGAGCCTGAGCCCGTACCTGAACCAGAACCTGAGCCTGAGGTCCCATTTGAGCCGTACAATCTTCCGCCTGTATATAATCCGAAGGATTTTGTAAGACGCAACGCGGGCAGGGACATTTATCAAAGGGGCGAGCCTGCGTTAGACGTAGCGTTCAGGGAAAGCCCAGTGCGTACCGCGATTCCCGGCATGCCGGGCTTTTATGAGTACACACCTGCCGCAAGCCTGCGTCCAGCCACAGGATCAGGATGGAGCTTTACGCCTCCTAGCGTGACCAGCAGGCCTCGCTCTCTGTTAAGCCCAACCGCTCTGTCCTTTGGCTCTGCCTCACAGGACTATGCTACGGGGATACAGCAACAGGATGCGGCGTTAGCCAGAGCATTTGCCAATGCGGGGATACAAAACGCCTCGGACTATTACACATGGCGTAACCGCTTGCGTTCAGGGGAGTTCGGCATAGGCGGAACCTTTGACCCTGCTGCGTTTGAGTCGAGCTTTAGCTCGTGGGCCTCGAGCCAACCAGCTGCCGGTACAAGCCCCACGGCTCAAGGAACAACGTACCAGCAGGGTTACTCTGATGTTGCAGAAAACATGGCAGATTATGGTGGTGGCGGAGGCTACACGGGCTACACCACAAACTTCAATGTTACTGCGGGGTCAGGCACTCCCTCTGGCTACACGATAAGGCCAGTCGACTTGCGGCTGCCTCCTCCGAGCTTTGCAGAGGGAGGCGAGGTCACTGAGTCACGAATGATGCTCGAGCAACTTGACGCGGGGTCCATGGCCCAAGAGCCAGAAAGACAGGAAAGCGAAGGGTTGTTGAGGAACCTCACCAGAGGGGCGAGGGATATCCCAACGTCTATTGGTGGCTACCTGTACAGGAGGACACGCACTCCTACAGGTGGTGAACGGTCTTTAGGCGAATCTGCAAGCATGGTTTTTGACGACTTATCCAAGATAGGTGGTGCGATTAAGGAGTCTGTGTCAGAGGACCCGCTGGGCTTTGCGGCTGAGATGATGCCGATATACGGTGAGTACAGCTCTTACCAAGACGCCAACGAACTTTCTGAACAAGCAGACAGGGCTGAAGCTGCGGGGGACACTGAGTCTGCCAAGATGCTTCGCCAGTTGTCTGCTGTTTCCATGGCGGGCGCGATTCCCTTGCTTGGAATGTTTGCCCGTGGGGGCAAGAAGGCTGTAATGGCTGGGGCCAGAGGCAGGATGCCAAGAGCAGGAGAGGCTTTTAATATTGGCACGATGCGATATGAGGAAGGCGTTCCGGTTGAAGAAATCCGTCGGATTGAGGCTGAATTTAATCAATCTCACCAGTCGGATGCGACTAGCTCACAAAAACTGTTTGAAATGGCAACACGCGCAGACCCTGCTTTCCAGACAGAGATGAAGGAGATATCTGATGCGGTGGGCGGCAGGTATGTTGCGGGTCCAGTTAAAACGGTTGAAAGCATAGACGCCAAACTATCAAGAAAGGGCGGTACAGCCGTAGATATTCCTGATCCAATCCGATCTACGATTGTAGTTACCACTAAAGCTCAGTCGGATGAAATTGCTCGTTTAATAACAGATAAAATGCCTACTATTGACGGGGGCTGGCAAAGAGTTCCGGGAAGCGGATATTTTGACCGTAAGTTAAATGTGCAGTACACCTCACCTGATGGCGAGAGGTTAACAGCCGAAATACAGCTAACTACGCCAGAAATGCTGGAGGCTAAGGATACCTTTGGCCACAAGCTATATGAGCAAGAGCGTAGTTTCTTTGAGAAGTACAAGTCTGAAACGGATATGCCTAGCAGCGAACTTGAGAAATTACGGCAAGTTCGGGCAGAGCAAGAAAGACTTTACAATGAAGCAGCCAAGAATATTGATCCTGAGATCACGAACAGTCTTGTAGAGAAGTTTGCTAAGGGCGGCTATGTAGCAGGTAAAGAGGGTAAATCTTGACCGATAGACCCGAAGCGTTCTTCAAACGTGGCTTTTTTCATGGGCTCGCCGTCTTTGAAAAAGTCAAATACCTGAGCGCCATTAGCGGTAGACCATTCTTTCCCGTCGAAAGCAATGTAGTAACCACGGGATATACTTGGGTCATTAATATTTTCGGCTACAACAGCGGGACCATCCTGCCAGCTAAAGTAGTCAGTAACTTTTGACATGTGTTTCTCCTTTCTTCCTATACTATTAGATTATACGATAAATGGGAGTAGGAGCGCAATACAGCACGTGTTGTGTGTATAATGACACAAAACTTGTAGGACAGCACCATGCCTATAGATAAAGTCGTAAATCTAGCCCCTGTCAGTGAAATGGTGGAGGTTGAGATAGAAGGTCCAGAAATCGAGATTGAGCTTGAGGATGACGGCTCCATTGAGATTGAGATCGAGGAAGAGAGAGAAAACGGTTTTTACGACAATCTTGCTGATGAGATTGATCCGCAGGAGCTGGACCTTATTTCCCTGAACCTGATGACTTTCTTTGAGGCGGATAAGTCCTCAAGAAGTGATTGGGAAGACACTTACGCTAAAGGCCTTGATTTACTTGGCCTGAAGATGGACGAACGCACTAGGCCATTCCGTGGTGCAACTGGCACAGTCCACCCAATGCTGACCGAAGCCATTGTGCAGTTCCAAGCACAGGCGTTTAAAGAGCTCATGCCCGCTGGTGGCCCTGTCAGGACCCAGACTCTAGGCAAAGAGACCTTGGATAAGGTCCAACAGGCCACTAGAGTTCAAGACTTTATGAACTACCAGATAACTTCGGTGATGAAAGAGTACACGCCGGAGTTCGATCAGCTGCTGTTTTACACAGGATACGGTGGCTCGACCTTCAAAAAGGTCTATTACGACTACCCTCTGGGCCGAATGGTCAGCCGAGTGGTGCTTCCTGACGATCTTTACATCCCGTACAACGGTTCTAGCGTCATTTCTGAGTGCCGTCGCATCACTCACCGCATTGCAATGGACTCAAATGAGTTCAAAAAGCGCGTAATTGCGGGTGAATACCTTGATATTAAGCTGGAACCTGACGAATCAGGCAGCAATAACGACCAAATTAGCGCAACAATTGACAGAATTACCGGAATTCAAGCAACTGGAGAGCCGGAAGAGCTCTTTTTGTTGGAATTTCACGTCGATTTAGACATTGACGGCTATGAAGACGCTGATGAAAGGGGCAATGCGACTGGAATTAAGTTGCCTTACGTCGTAACCATGGACGAAAGTACCGGACAAATAGTCTCAGTACGTCGAAATTGGAAAGAAGACGACGAATATAAGTGTCGGCGGGAATGTTTTGTGCATTATGTGCTCGTAGAAGGGCCCGGAGCCTACGGATTAGGCTTCGTACACCTAATTGGAGGCCTTTCTAAGACTGCAACCGCTGCATTGCGTCAACTAATTGACGCAGGCACGCTTTCTAACCTTCCTGCGGGCTTTAAAGCCAAGGGAGCGCGTATTGCAGCCGACGATGAGCCCATACAGCCCGGCGAATGGCGGGATATTGACGCCGGTGGCGCTGAATTAAGCAGCTCACTGCTCCCTCTCCCGTACAAAGAGCCAAGCCAGACGCTATTTGCCCTTCTAGGGTTCACTGTGGACGCCGGTAAGCGCCTTGCAAGCATTGCGGACATGCAGGTAGGGGACGGCAACCAACAGGCCGCTGTGGGCACCACAATCGCTCTGCTGGAACGTGGTTCTATGGTCATGTCGGCCATACACAAGCGCCTGTATTACGCCCAGACGCAAGAATTTGAGATGTTGTTCAAGGGATTCGGCGAATATCTGCCGGATGAGTACCCGTATGACGTGCCGGGAGCTTGTCGCAGCGTTAAAAGGGCTGACTTTGACAACATGGTCTCGGTCCTCCCTGTGGCCGATCCAAACATATTTTCTGCTGCCCAGCGCATTACGCTAGCTCAGACCCAGCTTCAGTTGGCTCAGAGCGCGCCTCAGATGCACAACATGTACGAAGCGTACTATCGAGTGTATCAGGCGATGAACGTGCGGGACATCGACGGTATCCTGAAGGTCCAGACCAATCAGATGCCTAAGGACCCAGCCAGCGAGAACATTGATGCCGTGGATGGCAAGCAGCTTAAGGTTTACGCAGGTCAGCAGCACGATGCTCATATTGCGTCTCATCTGATGATGGGAATGTCCCCCTTGATACAAGCCAACCCTCTGGCTGCTTCAGAACTACAGAAGCACGTGCTGGACCACGTTAAGATCAAGGCGGAAGAGGATGCTGAGGCGGAGCTGTTCCAAGAGTACGGTAACGATCCAGACCGCATGGTTTCTGACATGCAGCGTGAGGCGTTGATTGCGATTAAGGTTTCCCAGTACATGATGGAAGCCAAGCAAATGCAGGCAGAGCTCTCTGGTCAAGGCCAAGCGGCACCTGATCCTGTGGTCCAGCTTAAGGAGCAGGAGCTCCAGCAGCGTGCGGCTAAGGACCAGATGGATGCACAACTTAAGCAGCAGAGTCTTGCTAACGAGCAGATGCGTATTCAGCAGAATGCAGAGGCCAGTCAAGATCGCATAGATTCGCAAGAAAAGATCGCGGATCAACGCGCTCAAGTGGCTCGAGAACGTATTTACGCCCCGAAAGGATAATAAAATGCCGTTAAAAAAAGGCAGTAGCCGTAAAACAATCAGAAAAAATGTAGGTGAACTGGTTAAAACTTACGAAAAAAAGGGTAAGATAGGCACCAGTAAACCAAAGAGCAAAAAAGCAGCCCAAAAACAAGCGGTTGCAATAGCTCTGAGCAAAGCGGGTAAGTCGCGCAAAAAGCCTGTAAAGAAAAGTAAGGGCGGCGCGATAATGACTGTTAAGAAAAAAGACGGCAACAAACCCGTAAAGATATACTAAAGGCCTTCCAGACGGTGGCATTAAACCGTCTGCTCACATGGAAAAACGACCATGCTAGAGTTCGCCGAGCGCGTTCTTAAAGACATTAGAAAGCTAGAAAAGGACACAGAAGCGATTGTCTTGAATGGAACTGTAACCGATATGGAACGGTATCGTTTCCTTATGGGCAGGTTGGAAGGTATTCGTTTGGTGGACAGTATTGTCCGCGAAGAGCTGAAGAAGTATAGCGACGATTAACCCCAACACAGGAGCCTATATGGAATCTGAGAAGAAGCTGACAGCACTAGAGGAAAGGTGGCAGCAAGAAAAGACTGTGAAAAAGTCTGGTCTTGATCAAGCCTACACGGATGACGGTAAGGTCGATGAAGAGAGGTTGGCCGCTAGTGTTATCGACATGATCCCCAAGCCTACCGGATGGAGGCTGGCTATTCTGCCGTACAGAGGAGCCAAGTCGACAAAAGGCGGGATTCTTTTTGCTGAAGAAACTAAAAAACGAACTGAATTGGCTACAAACGTAGGCTATGTCCTGAAAACAGGCGATCTGGCCTACGCTGATGAGTCAAAGTTCCCCCATGGCCCGTGGTGCAAGGAGGGCGATTGGGTGATTTTCGGCAGATATGCGGGGTCACGTATTCAGATAGATGGCGGGGAAATACGTCTTCTAAACGATGATGAAATTCTGGGAATCGTGAATGACCCAGAAGACATTCTGCACATGTAAGGAGAACGGGATGGGTCAAGAGAATAAGCAAGACGAGCTTGAGTTTGATATTGGTGAAAACGAACAAGAGGCTACAGTCGACATGAACGAGGATGGTACGGAAGCCAAACTCGTTGAAGAAGAGAAGCCTGAAGTTGAAGAAGAGGAGAAGCCGGAAGAGAAGCAGGCTGCTCCTGACAGTGATGAGTTAGACAACTATTCGGAAAAAGTTAAAAAGCGAATAGACAAACTCACCGCTCGGCTTAGAGAGCATCAGCGCCGTGAAGAGGCTGCAATTGAGTACGCTAAAAGCGTCCAGCAGACCAATGAGGAGCTTCAAAAACAATACGCTCAGACCAATACACAGCGTATGGGAGAAGCTAAGGGTCGAATCGATACGCAGATATTAAGTCTAAAGAGTGTCATCAAGAAGGCTAAGGAAGAAGGCGATTTTGAGACAGAAACCGAGGCACAACAAAGACTTACCCAAGCCCTTTGGGAAAAGAACAATGTTGAACAAGCAGAGCTACAAGCACGAAGTGCGCCAGCTCAAGAGCCTCAGCGTATGCCTGAAGAGCTATCTCAACCTATTGCTCAGGTAGACGAGAAAGCAGAAGATTGGGCAGAACGTAATCCTTGGTTTGGTAAAAACATCGTAATGACTAACACTGTGCAAGGGATTCACATGGAGTTGGTTAAAAACGAAGGATTTGACCCATCATCAGATGAATACTATGATGAGATAGATAGGAGGATGAGTTCCCTCTTTCCACAGGCATTCCAGACTCAACAAGAGGAGCCTGCCCAAACAAACAGGAGCGCCCGACCCGTGCAGACGGTTGCTCCTGCTACCCGGTCATCTGGGGTTAATAGTTCAGCACGCCGCACGATCAAGTTGAAACCTAGTGAGGTTGCAATAGCGAAAAAACTAGGGGTGCCACTTGAAGAATATGCGAAATATGTGAAGAGGTGAAAACATGAGCGACAAACCATCAGTTCCAAAGCTGTCTCGCAGCAAGCGTGACTCTGAAACCAGAGAAACCACTGCGCGTCGCAAACCATGGGCACCACCGTCACGGCTCGATGCTCCTGAAGCTCCAGCAGGCTATAAGCACCGTTGGATAAGAAGGGAAACCGCAGGGTCCGATGACAGAATGAATGTCACTGCAAAAATGCGTGAAGGCTATGAGCTTGTGAGAGCCGACGAATACCCTGAGTTTCAGGGCAGTTCTGTTGAGGACGGCAAGCATGCTGGCGTAATTGGAGTAGGAGACGTTGTTCTGGCTCGTATCCCCGAGGAGACCGCAGAAGAGCGCCGCGCATATTATCAATCTCGCACCCATGATCAAATCAGGGCTGCTGACAATGATCTCATGAAGACTAACTCGCATAGTTCCATGAAGATCAATGCTCCTGAAAGGCAGTCAAAAGTAAGTGTCGGAGGACCTAACAGGTCTAACGACTAACTTTTTACTTTGTTAAAGGACATTTATCATGGCAAACGTAGACAAAGCATTTGGTTTGCGTCCTCTTGGTAACCTGTCTGCTTCTGGCTCACAGAAGCAATATGGTTACGAGATCGCAGATAACCAAGCAGGTGCTATTTATCAGGGTGACCTTGTTACCTTGAAAGATGGCTACATCTTGCAGTTTGACCCCGCATCTCACAGTGCAGCGGTAGGCGTGTTCAATGGTTGTAATTACATTGATCCAACCACGGGTAAGCCTACTTGGTCTAACTACTACCCCGGTTCTGTCAACATCACTCAAGGCAAAATTACTGCTGAGGTGATTGACGATCCAAATCAACTGTTCATCATTCAGAACGACGGCACTTCAACTGCTGCTGATTATGGCAAGAACGCTGATATCGTCGTTGGCACAGGTAGCACCACTACTGGTGTTTCTGCTAACGAGCTCGATACCAGTTCAATTGCTACAACTGCTGCGTTGAACCTGAAGATCGTAGGTCTTTGGGATGTTCCCGGCAATGCTGTGGGCGCTAACGCTGTCGTTGTGGTTAAGATCAACGAGCACCTGTACGGTAGTGCAGGCGTTGCTGGCCAATAAGGAGTAACTGACCATGGCGATTTCACGTTCACAACTCGTAAAAGAACTGGAGCCCGGTCTGAACGCTCTGTTTGGTCTGGAATATAGTTCTTATGAAAACGAGCACGCAGAAGTTTACTCAACTGAGTCTTCAGACCGTGCATTTGAAGAAGAGGTGATGCTTTCCGGGTTCGGTGAGGCACCTACTAAGGCAGAAGGCGCGGGCGTTGCTTACGACCAAGCGCAAGAAGTCTACACAGCGCGCTACACTCACGAGACAGTAGCTCTGGCGTTCAGCCTTACCGAGGAAGCCATTGAGGATAACCTCTATGACAAACTCGCTGGCCGTTACACCAAGGCACTTGCTCGTTCAATGGCGCAAACCAAGCAAATCAAGGCAGCTGCCATCCTGAACAATGCGTTCACTACCTCTATTGGTGGCGACGGCAAGCCTCTTTGTGCGACAGATCACCCAACCCTTAGCGGTCCTGATCTGGCAAACGAGCTGGCTACTGCGGCGGACCTTTCCGAAACTTCCTTGGAACAGGCCCTGATCGACATTGCTGCTTTTACTGATGAGCGCGGCCTGAAGATTGCTGTTCAAGGCACCAAGCTCGTCATTCCTAAGGAGCTTCAGTTCACCGCTGACCGCATCTTGAAGTCTACTCTGCGTGTAGGTACAGCAGATAACGACATCAACGCAGTCCGCAACATGGGAATGGTTCCTCAAGGTTACACGGTAAATCACTACCTGACTGACCCTGATGCCTTCTTCATCATGACTGACGCGCCTAACGGCATGAAGATGTTCCAGCGTGTAGCTATCAAGACTGGTTTTGAGGGAGACTTCGAGACTGGAAATGTTCGCTACAAAGCACGTGAGCGTTACAGTTTCGGCTTTAGCGATCCACGTGGTATCTTTGGTTCACCGGGTACTCCGTAAACCAATAAAGGTACAGGGAAAAAGGGGGCTTAGGCCCCCTTTTTTCTTTTGTGCAAATGTCATGGCTAGTAGAAGCAAAAGAAGCAGGACGTGCAAATCTTGCAGGGAAAAGTTGCCTCTTAGTGAGTTTGAAGAGACTAGAGCTAATATATTTCGCAGAGATTGCAGAACCTGCGTAAGCGTTAGACGATCTCAACAACACTCTGAATCCCCCGAAGCCTACTTAAAAGTACGCCTACTCAACCTCAGAAAACAACGGACTCACGAAGGCATAAGTTTCCAAATTACCCTCGAAGATGTGATGTCTTTATGGAAAAAACAAGACGGACGGTGCGCTTTGTCTGGGGTTCCACTTACTTTTCATCAATCTGGTGGTTACGGAGACGGCAAGAAAGGCGAGTTTAACGCCTCTATAGACCGCATAAACCCTAATGGCCCCTACCTACCGG
>Ga0255781_10001571_pt1 | contig 18674 bp, 15 predicted proteins | sample 101ome_21_FD_179979 | JGI IMG/M metagenome (GOLD analysis project Ga0255781, IMG submission 179979) | Coastal salt marsh microbial communities from the Groves Creek Marsh, Skidaway Island, Georgia - 101413BT metaG (version 2) | ecosystem: Environmental > Aquatic > Marine > Intertidal zone >... | reverse complement strand
ACTGCCAATAGTGAGTGACGCGGTGCAAGGGGGAAGCGTGGCGCTGAACATCGTTCAATCTTCAGATGGTCGCCGACAGCGCAGTGAGCGCAGTCAGACTGCCATCATCGAAGCTGCGCTTGCTCTGATGGACGAAGGGACGCTGGTGCCTACCGCCCAACAAATCGCCGACCGGGCCGGCGTGGGGATTCGCTCTTTCTTCCGGCACTTTGCCGACATGGATTCCCTGTTTCTTGCCGCCGACGAGATGCTGATCTCGTCCTATGAAGCGCTCTTCGAGGTCGAGAGTCGAGCAGGCACTTTATCTGAGCGCGTTGCGCGGGCAATCGAACTCTACGGTAATGCCTTCGAAAAGTTGCGCCCGATTATTCTGTGCACCCAGGCCCAGCTTTGGCGCTCTCCCAAGCTGCAGGAAAATTATGGCTGGCATCAGAAGCGGCTGCGGAAAGAGCTCGAGCTGTGGTTGCCTGAGGTTGCAGAACTGCCCAAGGACCGACGCGAAGCACTGCACGCGGTGGCTTCTTTCAGCATGTGGCATCGGCTTCGTGAGTTTCAGGGTTTATCGACCAAGACCAGTGCCGATATCGTCTCGTCGCTGGTATTGGATCTCATCGCCTCGCGCTAACTTGAGGTAACGCCAGTGTCCGAGCAGTTCAAGGAGCAGGGTGGGGCGGCCACGATGGACCCCAGCCGTCTCACGCGGTGGCTGACCTCTCGAGTGATGACACGACTGTCCCGGCCGGCCGCCGTTGCGGCGCGGCATCGCAAGGCCGAACAGGCGCGCGTCAAAGTCGGCGCTACCCATCGGGTTGAGTACTTTCATCAGGTGGATGAGGGCTACAGCTCTCTTGCCGCACAGATGCTGGAGCGGCTGGCGGCGCGCTACGATATTGAACTGCACTGCCATCTGGTGCGCGGACAGGAGGGCAAGAATGCCCCCGAGCCTGAACTACTCGCGCAACTCGCGCGAGTCGATTCACATCGGATCGCTCCGGGCTACGGGCTGACCTTTCCTGATCATCCCGAAGCGCCCAACCCAGACCTGGTGCAGACGGCGACCGAGATACTCGCCGCACAGTCCCATTCAGATTTTCCCAAAGCGGCTGTGAGGGTCAGTGAAGCGCTGTGGCGTGATGATGCAGACAGCCTGGCGCAGCTGGCGGCGGAGTTCGGCACTGCATCCTCTGAAGCCGCGGCCGCTGCTGTAGAGGCGGGTACCGCGAAGCGGCGCGAGCTCAAGCATTATTCCGGCGCCATGTTTTATTACGGGGGCGAGTGGTACTGGGGCGTAGATCGGCTCTACCACCTCGAGCAACGACTCGCTGCGCTGGGCGCGGATACGGAGCCGGCTGCCCCCCTGATCGCACCGCGTCCGGATACGGATCTTGCTGGCCACCGCGATACGGGGCACTACACGCTGGAGCTTTACGCGTCTTTGCGCAGTCCTTATACAGCGGTCATTTTTGATCGCGCTGTGGCCTTTGCTGCTGAAGCGGGGGTGACACTGAGTCTGCGGCCCGTTCTGCCGATGGTCATGCGCGGTGTTCCGGCGACACGCGAGAAAGGCATGTATATTTTTATGGATGCGGCGCGGGAGGCTCATGCAGCGGAAGTTGCCTACGGTAACTTTTATGATCCGATCGGTGATCCCGCGCGTCGATGTTACGCCTTGTATCCCTGGGCAGTGTCGCAGGGTAAAGGCGTTGAACTGTTCTCCAGTTTTCTCCGCCACGCCTTCCAACTGGGTGTGAACACCAACAATGATCGTGGTTTGCGTAAGGTGGTTGAAGCCGCCGGTCTCGACTGGCCCGAAGCACAGGCTTATCGATCAGACGATAGCTGGCAGAAGATCCTCGAGGACAATCGTCAAGCCATGTACGCATCTGGATTGTGGGGTGTCCCCAGTTTCCGCTTGCTGGCGCCCTCAGGTGACCCGCTATTGGAAACCTGGGGTCAAGACCGACTGTGGCTCGTCGCCCACACGTTGCGCGATGCGCTGGCTGCGAGCACTTCCTGATCACAGCTACCCCCTAATTGCATCTCTCATCTATTGGCAGTATAAATGCCAATAGATGGCTAACGGAGTGCGTTGGTCACAGTGGCGGGGTGTTATGCGCAAGATTCTGATCTCAGTGGCTGCGGTGTTGGCAGTGGGGGCCAGCGGGGCTTATCTGTACCCCAGCGCCGCGATCCTGACCGCGATCAAGGTGCGTGCCTCGTTGTCGACGACCCAGATTGGCCCACCCCGCGACATTGCCTGGCAACAAGGCCCTGCTACGGCGAGTGCGACGCCAACTGAACGTCCCCCCAATATTGTGGTGATCATGGCCGACGATCTCGGCTACAACGATATTTCGACCTTTGGTGGCGGCGTGGCGGATGGACGTTTGCAGACGCCCCACATTGATGCGCTCGCAGCGCAGGGCGCGGTGTTTACCCAGTCTTATTCCGGGGCCTCAACCTGTGCGCCCTCAAGAGCCATGCTGATGACGGGGCGATATCCCAGCCGCACCGGCTTTGCTTACACACCGATGCCGCCCTCCATGGGGCGCGCAGTGTCCATTGTCGCGGCGGGTATGGATCGCACTCTGCCTGACGCGCTCTTCGATGCTGAAGCAGCGGCGACTAAACCGTCTTTCGATCTTCAGGGTCTGCCACCCGAGGAAATCACCCTCGCAGAGTCTTTGAAGGCGCGGGGTTATCACACGGTGCATATCGGTAAATGGCACCTCGGCCGCGACAACGGCATGACGGCTCACGAGCAGGGCTTCGATGAAAGTCTGCTGATGACGAGCGGTTTGTACCTGCCCGAAGATCACCCCAACGTGGTGAACGCCAAACTCGACTTTGATCCGATCGATCAGTTTTTGTGGTCTGCACTCACTTACTCTAATTCCTATAACAGCGGCACATCCGATTTGTTTGAGCCGGGCGGTTATCTCACCGATTACTGGACCGATGAATCGATCAAGGTCATCAAAGCCAATCGCAACCGCCCGTTTTTCCTCTACCTCGCGCACTGGGGTATTCACACGCCTTTGCAAGCCACGCGCGCCGACTATGAGGCGGTGGGAGATATCCAACCGCATCGTTTGAGGGTATACGCCGCGATGACACGGGCCTTAGATCGCAGCGTGGGCAGAGTCATGTTGGCGCTCGAAGAAGAGGGCTTGGCCGACAACACTATAGTGATCTTCACCAGTGATAACGGTGGGGCGGGTTATGTGGGCCTTGCCGATGTGAACGCGCCCTATCGCGGCTGGAAAATCACGTACTTCGAGGGCGGTATTCGCGTGCCGTTATTTGTGAAGTGGCCGGCGCGCGTTGCCGCCGGTCAGGCGATTGATACCCCCGTTGCGCATATCGATTTGATGCCAACTCTGTTGACAGCAGCTGAACAGCCGCTACCCACAGACCGTGAGATTGACGGCGAAAACTTGTTGCCGCTGATGACAGGGGAGGTCACGGCGCAATCTGGCTGGTCACGACAGACTTTATTCTGGTCCTCGGGACACAACCGCATTGTCCGTCACGGTGATTGGAAGTTGCAGGTCGCCGCGCGTCCTGAAACGCAGTGGCTTTTTAACCTCGCCGAGGACCCCACCGAGCGGGTGAATCTGGCTGAGTCCCGCCCCGATAAGGTCTCAGAGTTGATGGCACTGCTCGATACGCATGCTGCCGCCAGCCGCCCCGCGCTATACGAGCCAGAGCTCGAGGCCCCGGTGGCGATTGATAAACACCTGGCGCTGCCCTTCGAAGAGGGCGATGAATGGGTGTCAGTGCCGAACTGACTCCGCAGTCCTTCACGCCCGCCCTACATGCCCTTGCGGGCTTTTATGATCTCCGATGAGTTGGCGGGCAGGCTGAACGTGACACCGTCGTAGCCAACCGTATAGTCGGGGAATATCTCCCCCGCACCGTTGAGCCACAATGTTTCCTGCCCGGGCACCACGATCGGCGGCACAATATGGTAGTACAGCAAATGTCCCACGCCGGCATCCCGCGCAGTTTCGGCCGCCTCAACCGGGCTTGCGTGATAGTCCGGCACGTCGCTCATCACTTTAGCGACGACAGGATTATTTAATTCTGTTGCCGTGGCCTCCATCATGCCGATGAGTTCAGGTGAGAGCGCTTCATGGACCAACAGGTCGATGCCCTCCGCAAAGCGCGTGATGTTGTCGGATTTCGAGGTGTCGCCGCTGATGAGCACCGTGCGACCGCCGTAGCTGAAACGATAACCCACTGCGGGTGCGACGGGCGCGTGATCGACCCTTAGTGCCTCAACTGTCAGGCCATCGCCCTCGAAAACGGTTGTGAGCTCGCCGTCTGCTGGCGCTTGGAAGGGCATGGCCGTTATGCCTGCCGCAGCCAGCGGCGCAACCAGGTCTCCATGGTGATCGTGCCGGTAAGTGAAATCTTGTGCATAAGCGGCGTTAAAGCCCGCTACCACGCTATCCACGCCCTCGGGGCCGTACACTACCAGCGGGGTCTGGTCGTCTCCCGTAGCCCAGCGGATCGTCGCCAGTTCCCCGAGACCATCAATATGATCCGAGTGAAAGTGAGTCAGGAAGACCGCTGCGATATCACCCGGTGGATAGCTCAGCCGCTGCATATTGCGCGTACTATCTGCGCCCGCATCGACGACGAAAAATTGGTTGCCCGCAACGACACCGACACAGGGGCCGGAGGCGTGTGGCGCTGGCATCGGTCCGCCAGCACCACACAGAACAACATGCAGGCCATCATCAAATGCCTCTACCTGATTCGCCGCCATTTGCTTGGGTAGCGCTACCGCCATCAAGCGCTCGGCAATCATTGCTCGTTGGCTATAGACAACTCCGGCGGTAATCGATATCGCCAGCAAAAAAATGACAAAACCGCGTGTTTTCATGATGAGTTTCCTAGTGAAGGACGATTGATCGTTGCACAAGAGTCTACGTATCGGCAGTATCGATGCCAATATGTAATGACACTCACCTTGACCCGCCCCGCGCTGGTTATGGACGAAAGGCCCCTGACGGATGGCGGAGATGAACAAATGAAGACCATGTTGATTCGCGGCCTGTTCGTTATTCTGGCGCTCGCCCTATGGCTAATTTGGCTGGGTTGGTTCTCGGCGAGGCCCCCGCTGATGACTGACCCAGCGACGCTGGCAGGAGATGGCTCAACCCTGAATTACTGCGAATTACCGGCACTGGATAATTCAGGTAAGCGAGCGGTCGATATTCCCAAAGGCAATACGCCGGGCTGCGCTTACGAACATTTTCCGCTACCTATCCTTGCGGAGTGCACTGAGTCCTTGCCACCCGAAGCCGACGATATCCGCGGGTTGTGGCGTGGCGTATCGGGGGGGCATGTCGGGCATGTGGAACGGGTCGAGCAGTGTGGGTCCCGGGTTGTTGTGACGGCGGCGGGGATCATTCACGACCACGGTCCCAACAGTACTGGTGGGCTCAACACCAACGACACCGAGGGTTCGGTGCTATTCACATTGGGCGGTAAAGAGCACTGTATGCGCACCTCGGCGAGCGCAATCTGGGAAGACAAGATCCTCAACTTTTATGTTTTTGGCTGGGGGCCAAGAGTGGTCCGCCGCTACCGGGATGGTGACGAGCTGTTCTGGGAATATGTAGACGGCTCCGTGACCCGGATGGAGCGCTTGTGCACCCTGCCTGCGGAAAACAAAGTGCCCAAGCCTCGCGGCAGGCAGTTCGAACTGTTCTAAAGCGCTCGTGCACTAACCCCAAACCCCTGAATACTGAAGGAGATGCCCATGCTCAAGGAAATGTGGGTCGACCGAACCGATTATCACCACACTCGAGTGCTGCAAGGTGATCTGCCAACACCCGGTGAGGGCGAGATACTGGTCGCCATCGAAAAATTTGCCATGACGGCCAACAACGTGACTTATGCAGCGTCGGGAGACATGTTCGGTTATTGGCAGTTCTATCCCACTGGCGAAGACCCATGGGGCAAGGTGACTGTGTGGGGTATTGGGGAGGTGGTTGAAAGCCGGGTCGAAGGTATCTCCGTGGGCGAGCGCCTTTACGGGTTCTTTCCCATGGGCAGCCATGTGGTGATGGCACCCGCTGAACTCTCAGAGCGTGGCTTTACCGACGCGATGGCCCACCGACAAGCATTGCCTGGCCTCTACAATCACTACGCGCGAACGCAGGCCGAGCCTGCTGAGCTCCAGCAACTGGAAGATCAGCGATGCATTTTCTTCCCGTTGTTTATGACCGGATATGTCATTGCGGACCTGTTGCTCGATAGCGATTGGTGTGGCGCTCAACAAGCGGTGATTGGTTCCGCCTCTTCCAAAACCGGCTTTAGCGCGGCTGCTTTTATTCGTGCGGCGGGATTCGATGGCACCATGGTCGGACTCACGGGCGAGCAGAACGCGACTTTCACTGAGGGGTTGGGTTGCTACGACCAAGTGATCCCTTACGCCCGACTAGAAACGCTCAGCAACCAGCCTTCTGTTTATATCGACATCGCCGGCGACGTGGATGTGCGTTCCCGTTTGCATCGCCACCTTGAAGATCGTGCGGTCAAGACGCTATTGGTGGGCGCAACCCACTGGGATCAGTTCGCCAAGTCCGTTGATGGTGGCGCGCTGCCCGGCAGTGAGCCCGAGGTGTTCTTTGCCCCGGCTCAAATTGAAAAGCGAGATGCTGAATGGGGCCGTGGTGCGATGATGAGCAAGGCCTATGCGGCGAGCATAGCGCTGGTTCAACAGCTGGCACCAACGCTTGTCATGGAGTCGTATTCTGGTGTCGAGGCCTGCGACGCGATCTGGCGGGCGCTTCTGGATAATCAGATCTCAGGTCAGCGCGGCATCATGATGTCTTTGCAAGCGGAGGCCTGAACTGGCTCGCGTCGAGTGCTTCGCTAAACCATTGGCGGGTAATCGCAGTATCTAGCCGCAATGTCGACGGAAAGGGCCTGCAGGCCCAGTTAAGAGGCATCGTGACGCGATGAAAAAACTCGCTTTTATCCTGCTGGCGGTGGGACTGCCTTTGGCCGTTACCAGTCTTGCTAACCCCTCAGGTGCAACCATTAACGGCTGGCCCGCAGCGGCGACATTGGCCTTGAGTGCCTATGTGATCCAATGGCTGGCTTTCATACCCGCCCGGCTTTTTCAGACCGAGCGTTTCTATGACCTCACTGGCAGTGCGACGTATATCGCGGTCACGCTCGGTGCTGTTGCTGTGGCTTCTCAGCTCACCGGTGCGCAGTGGTTGATCGCGCTCATGATTTTTATCTGGGCGGGGCGTCTTGGCAGCTTTTTATTTCGCCGTATCCACGCGGCGGGCGGCGATCAGCGCTTTGACCATATCAAAGTGTCCTCGCCACGCTTTTTTGTTGCCTGGACACTTCAGGGCACCTGGGTAGTGATGACCAGCTGCGCGGCGGTGACCGCCATTCTGAGCCCGGAGCAACCATCCCTCGGCCCCGTTTATATCGTTGGCGCGGTGATGTGGGCCATGGGTTTTGCCATGGAAGTCATTGCGGATCGGCAAAAGTCGCGCTTTAGGGCGGACCCGGCCAACGCTGGTCGATTCATCAATGTCGGCTTGTGGGCTCGCTCCCGCCATCCCAACTATTTCGGCGAAATCCTACTTTGGGCCGGCATTGCAGTGATGGCCATACCCTATCTATCGGGCACCCAGTGGGTAGTGATGCTGTCGCCGCTATTTGTTTACGCCCTGTTGACCCGCATCAGCGGTATACCGACATTGGTGAGGCGGGGTCAGGAACTATGGGGCGATGACCCGGCGTACCAGGCCTATGTCGCCAATACACCGCGCCTGCTGCCGCGCCTGCGTTAAGACTCTGTGAAGGGCGCTTTCAGACTATCGTTCAGTCGATGCTCAGCCCGGTGAAGTCACCTGTGTCGCGCCACTCGGCGAGAAGGTTAAAGAAGGGGATAGGCCCCTCACCATAGGACACCATCTGCTCGAAGTGCTCACGCGGCTTGCCTTCGTTGTTGTAGTAACCCGGTGTGCAGGTTTCATCGCCAATAATCCCGCCGCGCACCCCTTTGTCGAGAATGGTCTGTACCCAGCCGGCCTCTGCTTCAGCGCTGGTCTCTACCACTTCTTTTTCGATCGCGAGCGCATGACCCACAATGTGAGCGACGTGGGTCGCGACCTCGTCGAGCATATGGGGGTAGTTCACGGTGAAGCCGCCCTGGATCGTGCTCATCAGGAAGCAGTTGGGGAATCCATGGATGTGCATGCCGTGCAGCGTGCGAATGCCGTCGGCCCATTTGTCACTGAGTGACAGGCCATCCCGACCGTAAATCTCAAAGCCGCTGACGCGCTGGAAACCGGTGCCAACCTCAAAACCTGTGGCGTATACGATGCAGTCCACGGGGTACTCCACGCCAGCCACGACCACCCCGGATTCCGTGATCCGCTCAACACCCTGACCCTCGGTGTCGACCAGCGTGACGTTGTCCCGATTAAAGGTCTGCAGGTATTGGTCATGGAAGCAGGGTCGCTTGCAGAACATGCGGTACCAGGGCTTGAGCGCTTCCGAGGTGTTGGGGTCTTCAACGAGTGCTTCGATCCTCGCGCGCAGCTCATTCATTTTTTCGAGGTTCGCGAGATCCATGATGTCGGGCAGGCTCAGCGCTTCGCCTTCCTGACTTTCCAGATAGAGCCTGAGCATCTTGCCGATCAGAGAGGTCCAGCCATCGTCGACCAGGTCGATTTCCTGTGGTTGGCCCGAGACCAAGGCATTGAAGTTGTCCATCCGCTCTCGCTGCCAACCCGGCTTGAGCTCGGCGGCCCACTCCGGGTCGGTGGGTCGGTTGTCGCGCACGTCGATACTCGACGGGGTCCGTTGGCAGACGTAAAGATGCTCTGCACTGGCCGCAAGATGCGGCACGCACTGCACTGCCGTAGCACCTGTGCCGATCACTGCGATGCGCTTGTCAGCCAGCTTGTCCAAACCGCCCTCGGCTGTGCCGCCGGTGTAGTCGTAGTCCCAGCGACTGGTATGAAAGGTATGGCCCCTGAAATCATGGATCCCCGGAATGCCTGGGAGTTTGGGGCGATTCAGCGGCCCACTGGCGAGTGAGACAAAGCGAGCGCGGATGACGTCACCGCGATCGGTGCTGACCAACCAACGACGTTCGTCTTCGCTCCAGCGTAATTCTTTCACCCCGGTCTGAAACAGCGCGCCGTCATAAAGGTCAAAGTGCCTGCCGATAGCCCGACTGTGCTCAAGAATCTCTGGCGCATGGGAGTACTTTTCTTTTGGCATGTAGCCGAGCTCTTCCAGTAGCGGCAGATAAATGTAGGACTCCACATCACACTGCGCGCCGGGGTAACGGTTCCAGTACCAGGTGCCGCCAAAGTCGCCGCCCTTTTCAACAACACAAATATCTTTGACGCCGGCTTGCCGAAGTCTCGCGCCTGCCAGCAAGCCCCCGAAGCCGCCACCGATAATCAGCGCATCGACGGCTTTGTCGATGGGGTCTCGCTGAAATCCGGGTTCTACGTACGGGTCGTCGGCGTAGTGCGCCAAATCCCCGGCGATTTCGGTGTACTGATCGTTGCCGTCTTCGCGGATGCGCTTGTCACGCTCCGCGGCATAGCGGTCTCGAATGGCCTCGAGGTCTTTGAGTTGTGGTCGTTGCTGTGTCATGCAGTGTCTGAGTGCCCGGTGTTGGTTGCGCCAACCTATACAACTTGCGATGAAAAACCAAGAAAGCTAAGTGGATGCGGTGCGGGTCTCTTTTCGCGCGAGGCGCGCATCAAGGAGCGCGGTGATCGCCAGTATGAAGAGCCCCAGTAATAGGCGCAGGTCACCGAGATAAATCCGTGGCTCGATGGGGTAGGCAATGGTTTTCTCGAGGCCCGCCAACTTGAAATCGTGCCGCGCGTAAAACTCGGGATTGCCGATAATATCGATAAACGTTCGCCGGCTGCGATACCGCATGATCGCACCGTCTGACCACGCTTCGGCTCCCTCGATGCCTAGAAGATCGAGACTGTCGGCTACCGACTTACCGACCACAACGGGGTGACTGGCGCGGGAAAGCAACGCGGGAATCATGTGCTCCATGTATAGGTCGACCAGCGTTTGCCCGTCGGCATCAGGCGGTGCGCCCTCCACTGGAGGCGGATTCTTCGCCAGATCTACCGCGTTGAACATCAAAAACTGGCCACCCGTGTCATTGCGGAGAAACTCAAGCAGCGCTTCGCGAGCTGAAGAGTGTGCGCCAAGGTCGCGGTTTTCAGTCCGCTCGATGTACGCCTGTATTTCGGCTTCAGTCAGTGGACCACCAAAGTCGGTGTACCAGCTGACGAACAGCGCGTAGAGCAGCACCGAAACTAGCCAAATTTTGCGTCTTGATGTCATGTCGGCATTCTCCATAGTGATTGGCACAGTGTCTGTCGAAGTTGCTTGTGCGCGGTGCCTGCAGGGTGTGTCCGTAATAGATACTAGTGAGGCGCGGCTGTCAGGTTTACTCTAGCAACCGTCAAATTTGACACGCCACAGCGGTGTCTTTCTGCGACCTTGACCCGGATGCGCGCTGGGGCAGAGGCATTTTCGCAGCATAGTGACGATCTCTTACAAACACCCAAGCGCTTACTTATTGGCACTAATTATGCCAATATATAGATCGCTTCAAGACGCCGCAAGGAGTGCCCACGATGTCTCTCGAACCCGTCCAGTTGGTGGGGGGTACCGGCTCGCCCTATACCCAGAAGATGGTGGCGTTACTGCGTTACCGACGCATCCCTTACGCCATTACCTGGGGCCAGCCTGAAACAACGTGCGCGGCACTGGGAGTCGAGGCACCCAAGCCTACCTTTATGCCTACTTTCTTTTTCGAAGAGGGCGGCGAGCTCACAGCGCACTGCGATTCCACGCCGATTATTCGCAGGCTGGAGGCTGAGCATGCCGGTCGGTCGGTGTTGCCAGAGGATCTGGCCCTCGCCTTTATCGACTACCTCATCGAAGACTTCGCCGACGAGTGGTGCACCAAGTACATGTTTCATTACCGTTGGCATTTCGAGGCGGATGCCGACAACGCCGGCACCAAATTGCCGCTCAGCATGGACGTCTCCATGCCGCAGGGGCAGTTTCAGCAGTTCAAGGACTACATCTCCCAGCGACAGATTGAGAGACTGTGGGTCGTGGGTTCCAACGAGGAGACGGCGCCCATTATCGATGCCAGCTATCGGCGATTCCTCGCGGCTATGGAGGCCCATCTCGCTAACCAACCATTCATGTTGGGCCGTCGTCCGGGTGCGGGTGACTTCGGCCTGTTCGGTCAGCTCAGTCAGCTGGTGGGCTTTGATCCCACGTCGCGGGAGATTGCCCACGCGGTTGCGCCGCGAACGGTCGGCTGGGTCGATCGCATGCCCGATGGCAGCGGCCTGATGCCCAAGGACTCAGATTGGGTCGCCATTGAGGATCAGCCTGCGAGTCTCAGGGGATTACTCGAGGAGATCGGGCGGGTCTATACGCCCGCGCAACTTGCGAATGCGCAGGCGGTGATGGCGCAGGAGAAAACCTGGGAATGCGAAATCGATGGTGCGAGGTGGCATCAGCGGACCTTCCCCTATCAGGCCAAGTGCTTGCAGTGGACCCGGGATCAATACGGGCAGCTATCGACGGCTGATCAGGCGCGCGTCGATAGTCTGATTGCCGGTACCGGAATAGAGCCAATGTTGGAGGGTGTTAAATGAGTGCGGCACCGATCAAAAATCGAGTCACCGAGATCACGGGTACCGACTACCCCATTATTCAGGCGCCGATGAGCTGGATAGCCAGAGCCCAACTCGCCGCTGCAGTCTGCAACGCCGGTGGCCTGGGCATTATCGAAACCGGCTCCGGCGAGCTCGACGCGATCCGCGGCGAGGTCCTGAAAATGCGCGAGCTCACTGACAAGCCCTTTGGCATGAATGTCGCGCTCGCCTTTGTGAAAGGCAGCAACTTCATTGACTTCGTAATCGAACAGAATCTGCCCTTTGTCACCACCTCTTCAGGCAGTCCCGCGATCTGCACCGAGATCTTCCAGCAGGCAGGCATCAAGGTGTTCCACGTCGTGCCCACGCTGGATATGGCGCTCAAGGCGATCGATTGTGGGGTGGATGGCCTGGTCGTCGAGGGCGGCGAGGGCGGTGGCTTCAAAAACCCAAGCCCTGTCTCGCTGATGGTGCTGTTGCCACTAATCCGCTCGCGCACTGATATCCCGATTATTGCCGCAGGCGGCATCTGCGACGGGCCTTCCATGGCCGCCGCGTTCGCGATGGGTGCCGAAGGTGTGCAAATGGGCACCCGTATGCTGAGTAGCGCCGAGTCGCCGGTTCATCAGAACTGGAAGCAAGCGGTGGTCGAGGCGAAGGAGACCGACACGGTGTTTCTCAATCAGCAATCCCGCCCGGCATTGCGGGCACTGCGCACCGAGCGCACCGCGGCACTGCAGCCCCTGGGGGCCTTTGATTTCCGCGAGCAGTTAGCTGGCGTGCAAGAGTTATATTTTGGGGGCGACATGGAGGCAGCGATTCCGCTGTCCGGCCAGGTGGTCGGGCGCATCGATGCGGTGCAGCCCGTGGCTGAGGTGATTCAGGGCACTATCACTGGTTTTTATGAGTCGCTGGCACGGCTACAAGATTACTCGCGCTAACGCCGGTTAATTTGCGCTTCGCGCTCATCATCGGGAGTTGAGCTGCGCTTTCTTATAGTGACGGACGGATGGAGCAATCTCTCCACCCCGAGCGACACCATTAGTAACAGGAGCAACGAATGGGTTTTGAGGTAAGCGATCAGGTTCGTGCATTGAATGCGCAACTGCAGCATTTTATGGACGAGCATATTTATCCGCGCGAGCGTGAATGGCACGAGTGGTGTCACGACCCGGAGCACCTCTGGGAAGTGCCCACTTGGTACGACGAGATTCGTGACAAGGCCAAGGCCGAAGGGTTGTGGAACCTGTTCCTGCCCGAGGAGTACGCGCCCTGGAGTCCGGGTCTGACCAACGTCGAGATCGCGCCCCTCTTTGAGACCATGTCCAAGGTCATGTGGGCCCAGAGTGTCTTCAACTGCAACGCGCCAGATCGCGGCAACATGGAAGTGCTCGCCAAGTACGGCACCCCCGAGCAGCAGGAGCAGTGGCTGAAGCCGCTGCTAGCGGGGGAGATTCGCAGTGCCTATGCGATGACCGAGCCGCAGGTGGCGTCATCGGATGCGACCAATATGGAGCTCGAGATCCGGCGCGATGGAGATGAGTACGTGCTCAACGGCCGCAAGTGGTGGACCACCGGCGCGGTGGGGCCGCGCTGCAAGATCATGCTCGTGATGGGTAAGTCCAACCCTGAAAATGACCGGCACCGTCAGCACTCGACCATTCTAGTGCCCCGCGACACCCCGGGCGTCAAGCTGGTGAGAACGCTCCGCGCCTTCGACAGCCTGCACTCGCCCGGCGGTGAGGCGGAGCTCTTGTTTGAAGATGTTCGAGTCCCGGTCAGCAACATGATCAAAGGTGAGGGCTGCGGTTTTGAGATTGCGCAGGGGCGCCTGGGGCCTGGCCGTTTTCAATACGCCATGGGTTTTGTGGGAATGGCACAACGCTGCCTAGAATTGATGTGTGCGCGGGCTCAGGAACGAGTTGCCTTTGGCGAGCCGCTCATCAAGAAAACATCGATTCAGCATGAGATCGCGCGCAGTCGTTGCGACATCGAGCAGTGCCGGTTGCTGACATTGCAGGCGGCGGAGGTCATGGACCGCGAGGGCCTCGACGGTGCGCGCCCCTATATTTCGATGATCAAGATTGTGGCGCCCAAAATGGCACAAGAAGTTGCCGATCGCGCCATGCAGATTTTCGGTGGCATGGGCGTGTGTCAGGACACGATGATCCCCGAGGTCTTCACCATCGGTCGCTTCTGCCGCATTGCAGACGGCCCCGACGAGGTTCACATGTCGCAGTTGGGCAAGCTGACCGCCCGTGAACTGACGCCCTGATAGAGGCCCATATCATGATCCGTTTACTACCCAAGCTGTTACTTCTGATGTTGAGTGCCATGATCGCGTTGCCGGGTCACGCCGAAAACGAGTTGGCCGGCTACTGGCAACATGAGAGCGATCCGGTGTGGATTGAGATGCAGCCCGAAACCAGTCAGGGGGTCATGGTGCGTAATGACAACCGACCGGATCGCGTGGGCTTTTTGGTCGTCACCGACCTAAAAGCCAGCGATGACCCCAATGCATGGTCTGCGCAGGTGTTCGCTGCGCGATTGGGTGAGTACCGCACAGCGGACATTACTCTAGCGGCTGATGACCGCATGGTTTTCACGGTGAAGGTTGGGTTTATGCGCCGTTCGGTGGAGTGGCGCCGCGTATCAGAGGTGCCGCCCGCGTCCAATGACGAGTAAACTCTCGATCCGACACCAATAAAAATCGAGAACGCGTCATGGGTAAACGTTTTGTTTTTGCTGCCAGCTTGCTCGCGCTAATCACCGCTTGTACTGAAGAAGTCGGCCTGCTCGATGAAAGCCGCAATTTTGGTGGGCGCGGGGGCAACTCGCTCGAGCCGGTGATGGATATTCTGGATCGCACGCCGCCACCCGCGAACCCGCTCCGCAACGCGTATTTCGGTGACCTGCATGTGCACACGGAATACTCCTTCGACGCCTATAACTTTGGTACGACCGCCACCCCCTATGACGCCTACCGGTTTGCTCAGGGCGAGGCGATCGAACACCCGGCGGGTTATCAAATCCAGATGGCCACACCCCTCGATTTTTATGCGGTGACTGACCACGCCATGTTTCTCGGCCTCGCGCTGGAAGCGGGCGATACCACCACGCCGTTTTCCCAGTTCGCCGTGTCGCAGCCGCTGCATAACCTGAATGCGGAAGACAACATGGGCGAGCTGAGTCTGGTCACTCGGCTCGGCAACTTTGCCTCATTCATCCCCGATACTTTGGCGGGCATCCTCTCGGGAGAGATCTCGGAAGAAATGGCCATCGGAGTGACCCGACGGGCTTGGGCGGACATCATCAATGCGGCTGAGCAATACAACGATCCCGGGCATTTCACGACCTTTGTGGCCTACGAATACACCTCGTCCACCGACGACGTGGGCAACCTGCATCGCAACGTGGTGTTCCGCGGCGCAGACAAGTTGCCGGCCGTACCGTTTTCCCGACTGAACTCCCAGAACCCTGAGGGTCTCTGGGACTGGATGGATACCCTGCGCGGACAGGGTATTGAGAGTCTGGCGATTCCCCACAACTCAAATGGCTCCAACGGGCAGATGTTCAAGCTGGTCGACTGGGCAGGCGACCCGATGGACGACGCTTATGCGGATCAGCGCATGCGTAACGAGCCGATTGTTGAGATCACCCAGGTCAAGGGCACCTCTGATACCCATCCGCTCCTGTCACCCAATGATGAGTGGGCGGACTTTGAGATCTACAAGTTCCGCGTGGGCACCAGCCTACACAGCGAAGAGAAGGGCAGTTACGTCCGCGAGGCGCTGCTGAACGGCCTAGCGCTGGAAGCGCAGGGCGTGAAGAGCCCGTATCAGTTTGGCTTTGTCGCGGCGAGCGATACCCACGTGGCGGGCACCAGTGACGACGAGGAGACCTATTTCTCCAAGGCGGGCCTGTTGGATGGGCTGCCCGAGCGGCGCGGCTCGGTGCCGGTGGATACCATGTATGGTCTGTTCGCACGTTTCTTGGCCCCAGATACCTTGACCGAGGTCGATGGGCGGACTTACACCTACGGTGGTGGCTTCGAGAGTTGGAGTGCCTCGGGTGTGACCGGTGTCTGGGCCGAGGAGAACACCCGGGACGCCATCTACGACGCATTCCGGCGTAAGGAAACCTTCGCCACGTCGGGCCCACGCATGCGGGTACGATTTTTTGCGGGCCACGACTACGCCGCGGATATTCTGGAATCCGAGACCATGATCGAAGAGGCCTACGCGGGCGGTGTGGCGATGGGCGGCGAGCTGGCCAAGACGTTTGATGCGCCGCGGTTTGTCGCTTGGGCCAGTGCCGATCCCCGTGGCACGGCGCTACAGCGCCTGCAAATCATCAAGGGCTGGGAAAAGGACGGTGAAACCTATGAGCAGGTCTACGACGTGGCGTGTTCAGACGGTCTGATGCCTGACCCCAATACCCACCGCTGCGGTGATAACGGTGCCCGGGTGAATATCTCCGACTGCAGTATCACCGAGGGCGTCGGTGCCGCCGAGTTGAAAACTGTGTGGCAGGACCCTGACTATGACCCGGACAGCCGCGCCTTCTATTACGTGCGTGCACTGGAGAACCCGACCTGCCGATGGTCGACCTGGGATGCGATCCGTGCCGGCGTTGAGCCGCGTCCCGATTTGCATACCACCCTTCAGGAGCGAGTCTGGAGCTCGCCGATCTGGGTAAAGTAAGTGCCGGTGAGATTACGGGTCGACGCGATGCGCTTTGATGCGCAACCGACGCGCAATGGAGTGATCGGATGAATCAAGCACTGCACCTGCCGGCTTACCCGGTCACCGATGACTGTATTGGTGGCGTTGCAGAATTTGAGCATACCCAGCCCTGGATTTATGGACTCGATAACCCCTACTTGCACGGTGTTTATGCGCCGACCACGCTTGAGCTCAGTGAGACCGGCCTTAGGGTAGAGGGCGAGCTGCCTACAGACCTCTTGGGCACCTACTTCCGCAACGGCCCGAACCCGATCCACCAGCCGGAAAACCGGTATCACCCGTTTGACGGTGACGGCATGGTGCACGCCGTCTCGTTTTGTGAGGGTGAAGCGGCCTACCGCAACCGCTATGTAGAGACTATCGCCCTGGCTGCAGAGCGTGAGGCGGGGCGTTCCACATCGAATGGGGTCATGGGTCCCTTTGATTTCGACGCTTCACCCTTTGGTATCAAGGACACCTCCAATACCGATCTCTTTTACTACGCAGGCGGCCTAATGACCCTGTGGTACAACGCCGGTCATCCCTATCGCTTGAATCCCCAGACGCTGGAAACCGAGGGTTACTTTGAGCTTGAGGGCAGGAGCCATCGTCGGCTGTCGGCGCACTCCAAGGTCGATTGGACGACAGGGGAGCTGCTGTTCTTCGATTACGGCGATGAGCCACCCTACATGACCTGCGGTGTGGCAGATCCTTCTGGCAAGCTCTTGCATGAGACGGAGATCGACCTGCCCGGCCCGCGGTTGCCTCACGACATTGGCTTTACGTCCAATTACACCATTTTGCACGACCTACCTTTCTTCCATGACCCGAAGGTACTCGAGCGCCATAGCATGAGGGTGCTGACCTTCCATCAGGATATCCCGACCCGCTTCGGTTTGATTCCGCGCTACGGTCGGGGTGATGAGATCCGTTGGTTCGAGTGTGAGCCCTGCTACATCTTGCACGTGAGTAACTGCTGGGAAGAGGGCGACTGGGTGGTGATGGACGGTTGCCGATCGATCAACCCCATGCCTGCGGCTACCAATGGGGAAGGCGAGCTCTCGCACATGCTGGCCTATATGCGTCTTGAGGCAAATAACTACCGTTGGCGCTTTAATTTGCGCACGGGAGAAGTGCGCGAGGGCGACATCGACGACCTCAACACCGAGTTCAACAAGGCCAATCCTCTCTATGCCGGCGTGAAAAGCCGTTATGCGTATCACCAGCGTATCCCGCTGCTGAAGGAGGGCGGGCATACCCTTCGCTTTACCGGATTGGTGAAGTACGACAATGAAACCGGCTGTCGGCAACAGTGGGATTACGGTGAGGGTGTGTATGGCAGCGAGGCTGTGTACGCGCCCAAGATCGGCGCGACGCGGGATGATGCCGAGGACGACGGCTATGTGGTGACCTTGGTCACCGACAGCACTGACTGGTCATCCCATTGTTTGGTGTTCGACGCGACCGATGTCGCGGCGGGTCCCCTGGCCCGCCTGACCCTGCCGCAGCGGGTACCTTTTGGCTTCCACGCGAGTTGGGCGCCGGGTATCTGATCTGTCGCGCCGCTGAGGCTCAGATTCTGAAGAGCATCAGCGCGGCCACCAGCACCATCAAACCTGCCGCGACCTTGTTCAAGTTGGCGAGGTGCCGCTCGGTGGTGAGGAATCGCCTGAGACCGCTCCCGCCCGTGGCATAGAGCGTCATCGAGAGAAACTCCGACGGTAGCATCACGCCCAGAAACGCGGCGAGCTGCTGTGGCGTTGAATATTCGACGGACATAAAGCCCGGTAATAACGCAATCATGAAGCCCCAACCTTTCGGGTTCACCACTGCTGTCACATATCCCAGGATGAGCAACGCACTGGCCGACAAGTGCGGTTGATTGTCACCGCCCGTGAAGCGGGCAGGTTGCGTCCACAGCCGGTAAGCAATCCACAGCAAGTAACTGCCGCCCACCAACGCCAGCAGGGCGAAATACATCTCTGATAATGACTGGATCCAGGCGAGCAGGAGCACGCAGGTTGAGACCACCGTTGCGACGCCTGCTAATTCACCCCACATCATCCACAGCGTGCGACGGTAGCCCTGTGACAGGCCCAGCGTGAAAGCCAGTGTCATACACATGCCGGGGGTGAGCGAGATGGCGGCGATCGTGGGGATAAACACCCACAACAGCTCCGGATTCATGGCGAGGTACCCTCAGTACTTCAGCAGTAGGAAGAGCAGCGCCAGCAATTGA
>Ga0255781_10001554_pt1 | contig 18760 bp, 9 predicted proteins | sample 101ome_21_FD_179979 | JGI IMG/M metagenome (GOLD analysis project Ga0255781, IMG submission 179979) | Coastal salt marsh microbial communities from the Groves Creek Marsh, Skidaway Island, Georgia - 101413BT metaG (version 2) | ecosystem: Environmental > Aquatic > Marine > Intertidal zone > Salt... | reverse complement strand
TTTCAGTCTCTTCCCAACCGAAAGCACCTGACATATCTTCTTCACCAACATATCTTCTGAAACCTAAGGCATATGGGTCTTGTGCCGTTCTCGTAGCAGCAACGGTTTGGTCAGTTGTTTTTTTCGGTGAAACATGAGGGTCAATAATTGGAATTTTAGAACTGTTCATCGTTCCGTCAAAATCAACCAATTCATCAATCTCTCCTTCAGTTTTTGACGTTAGTTCTTCCCACTCTTCGTGAGATTTACAAGGCATAAAACCACCATCGTATTTGTGAGTGCCCTCACAACCTATTTCTTTAGCCTTCGATAAGGCTGCGGATTCTTTTCTGAAGTTGTTAGACTTAATCATATTCATTTTTACTATAAATACAACAAAGAAAGTATTTATCATAAAAAAGGGAATGGCAGGTCAGAACATCAATAATTATAATTTCAAAAGGTTCAAGGTGAGATTAGATACAAGCGAGTATTTTGATATTACTTTGGCATCTGACGAACGTGATTATGACGACGAAGTAATCTTTTCAAAAAAGGTTATTGGTATTGACGATGGTAACCGTCTTCCAATCAATTTTGACCTAACAAATACAGGTACTACAACACAGCCAAATTTGTATTGGGGATTACCTAATACAGGTAATACTTTTACCTCTACAAACTACTACAACCCCAATAATGAAGACTTGAGTTGTTACACAGGATTCACAGGTTTATGTGACGCTGGACTTACCATGATTGATGTGGGTATGTTTGACAAAATTACAGGTAATACCCTATACTATTCAATGGGTGTTTTCTCAGGAAAAACACACGACCCACTATACCATGATAGAAGGATGAAACTACACCCTGTGGGGTCATTCACAAACCAACCTAATCATAGATTTTCAGGTAACACAGGTGAGACAGTATATAATATCGTAAACAAAACTGATAGTGCTGTTGGATATCACCAAGAATTATATGGTGGATTCTTCCAAGGTTTTTATAAATTACATGGTTACGATTATGAAATTTTTCCTGAAAGAGTAAATAAGGGTTGGACGATGGAAACACTTATCAAACCACGTCAGGTTGATGAGTATACTTTGATGGACCGTCAACAATACCTCAATGATGTGTATCCTAACAACGCGGGTACATTCTTCTTCTTTGGTGCAAGAGCCGAAAACAAATTTTATCACCCTGCCAGTGGTTCAGTTGAAACCTACAATGATTTTTCATGTGACTTCGGTGTGACTATTAGTGGTGCCACAGTTGAGGAGTATAAAAGAGTAACGAGTGGATTAACCAACTGTTTTAAGACTTGTAAATGTGCAGATACAGGTGTTACGTCATCTAATTGTTTCAAAATTTATCCGACAACCGCAACGACTGTCACCCGTAATAATGGACTACAATGTAGAGGTTGTGATGTAAAATGGACAGGGGAAACTGAAGACCCTCGTTTTGATATTCTGTCTAATGGGATGTCATTGAGATTAAGTGGTGACCCTAAAAACCCAAAACTATGTGTTAAGTACATCAAGTACACTGGTGATTGTGTTACCACAGGAACATGTGAAACGACTGGTTTAACATATACATCAGGGTATTGTATCAACGAGATATGTTCAACTGCTGGTATCTATGATGTTTGTGGATACCCTATCAGTGAGTCTGAAAGAACCTTGGAAAGATGGGTAATGTTATCCGCAGTATTCGAAAGATACAAATATCTTGAGGATTGTGATTTATTGAATGTCGGTGGGTTAGGAGATATCCGTAAGGAGGTTTATACGGCCACTACTTATGGAGTTTCCACTAACCTTATTCAACCAGGTGGTTTGAACGATTTGAAAGTATCAGAGATTCAATGGACACAGAAATGGTTGAATCAAGTTGATGACCGTAGAGGGGTGTTAAAATTATATGTGAATGGTTACCTTTTCATGGTCATCGAAGATTTTGAAGAAATTATACCTCATGAATTAAACACAGAAAAGGAAAAACAAATCGGTGTACCTTATACAATCTCATGGGGTGGTGGTACACAAGGTTTGAGAGAAAGTTTAATTCCTTCAGGGTGTACGGCATTTGATGGTCCGTATATTCAAGACCCTGAATGTATGCCAAATGAGACACTATCTGCAACTTCGATGAATGAGTTACAGACAAATATAGAAATGGAACCTGCGTTCGGTGGAACATTTATGGGTGGTATCTCAAAGATGAGATTCTACACTGAGCCGTTAAGTTCTCCTCAAGTCCAACACAATTTTAGAATCGAAAGAGATGTTTATAATTTGTTTGATTTCTGGTGTCCAAACTGTTTGGAAATACTTACTCAGTGTTACTTTGATTTCAATGTTGATTTGGAAAGTTGTGACTTTGACTTCATTGCCAATGATATTGCATGTAGTTTCGGGTTCAATGTTGTTGATATTGACTGTGAAGCATACTTCAATGTTTTACCTGCAAGTCCATCACCAACACCTTCTGTTACCCCATCAATATCTGTGACTCCCTCAGTGACCCCAACCTTATCAGTAACACCAACTTTAACTCAAACAATTACTACAACACCAACACAAACACCTACCGTAACTCAAACTCCAACAATAACACAAACACAATCACCTACAGTGACTCAGACACCTACAATCACACAGACACAAACTTATACACCAACACAGACACCGACTGAATCCCAACCTATTGAGACGGTTATTAGTTTAAGTACTTCAATAAGACGTAATGGTGGTTCGTCTTCAGGGTTTACAAGTATGGGGGATATAACCACAGTTAATTCTTCTATTTGTCTGTTTGTAAATGACCCGAGTGATTACACATTTGGTGGTTCATTACATAAGATTAATACATTATCATTACAGGTGGGTTCACAAGTACGTAGATTTACCGATAATAATTTAGTACAGAATTCAATTTTAATTTATCAAGTACAACAAGGACCTACGCCTGTTGGTAGTGATTATTGGTTCGTACAGACAGATAATGATGGGTATGTAATTACGTACCAACAAATGAATAATTGTACCACCACTCAGACACCAACCCCAACAATAACGCAAACAAAAACACCTACCCCAACACCGACCACACCTATTAGTCAGATAACTATAAGTTACAACTATAGTTTAGGTATGGGTTCAATTGATTGGTGTGGTAAGAGTTTAAGTCAATTAACAGATGCTACTTGTGATGCGGTATCAGCCAGCTATCAAACTAAAACGTATTATGGAACAACTATATCTGTTGGTACTCAATTTATTGGTACCACAGGTCTTAGTCAATGTATGGTAACTAATAGTAGGTACCCGTCAAACAATTTATGGACTGATGGGGATACGGAGTACATTATTGAGACCGACTCAAATGGTGTGGTAACAAGATATGAAAGCTTTGTAGTTTGTACCCAATAATCAATATAGAAAAGAGTATTTATAGACTGTGGAGTTTTTTATAAAAAAGAATAGTACATTACCAAAGCTACAAGTTGAGGTTATTAAAGAATCAAGGAACGGGTATAACCAACTCGATTCTCTTATTTCTGCTTCAACGGTAACCTTCTCAATGTATGATGTTGAGACGGGGATGTACAGAATCGCCAATTCTCCTGCAACAGTAAAAGAAAAGGGTGATGGGTCAGGTTATGTTGTTTCGTATCAATTCTCTAAAAAGTTTACAAAAAAGATTGGTAGGTTTAGTGGATTTTTTACTGTAACAAATAGTGAAGGTACTTATAGAATTCCTTTAGAAAATCAAATTTTTATTACAATTGCAGAATCCTTCGCAGACTCAGAAATGTGTTGTAGAAGAAACAAGAGAACAAACTTCATTTCTCTAACTGCCGATTACACAAGTGGTTCTGTCGTTTCATTGTATACTGCAACTGCGGAATTACCTGTTGATACTCAAGTTGAAATTTCATTCACTAACACCATAGTAATGTCTGACGGTAACAATATTGTCAATAACATATTAGTAATCATAGAAAAAGGACAAAGAGTCGGTACCTACAGTTCAAGAGTCAACAGAAATTATAATTTAGTCACTGGTGAAAGTTTCTACAAAGATATCTCAGTTTCTACTACAACAGTGTCACCTGACTTTAGATTTGTGGTTGAACCTAAGTTTGAGTTTGAAACCACATTAACACCAACACCAACATCAAGTCCGACACCTACACCTACTACAACTCCGTTGGCTTCAAATACCCCAACACCGTCAGTTACTCAAACATTGACGAGTACTCCAACTATATCGGTAAGTAAGACACCTTCTGTTACTCCAACAATAACACCGACTGCAACAGTAACTGTCACTTCGACACCAACAAGTACTGCTGGTGTTACATCAACTCCAACTCAAACTATAAGTCCATCGGTGACTCAAACCAACACTGTTACTCCTTCAGTTTCGGTAACTTCAACTGTTACTCCTACTCAAACAATCACGAGTACACCAACAATTACACAAACAGTTACTCCTTCAGTCACTAACACACCACAACCAACAGATACGCCAGCTCCAACTAATGATTTGACAGCAACACCTGTAGGTACTGTCACCCCAACAATAACTCCGACCATTACTGCATCTATAACACCAACAGACACTCCAGCCCCTACAAATGATATTACCGCGACTCCTGTTGGTAGTGCGACACCTACTATCACCCCTTCAGTATCTGTTACACCGTCAGTCACTAACACACCACAACCAACAGATACGCCAGCTCCAACTAATGATTTGACAGCAACACCTGTAGGTACTGTCACCCCAACAATAACTCCGACCATTACTGCTTCTATAACACCAACAGACACTCCAGCCCCTACAAATGATATTACCGCGACTCCTGTTGGTAGTGCGACACCTACTATTACCCCTTCAGTATCTGTTACACCGTCAGTCACTAACACACCACAACCTACTGTTACCATATCTAAAACAGCCACAAATACTCCAACACCTACAGTTTCTGTTAGTGTTACTCCATCGGTTTCTGTGAGTCCAAGTTTGACTCCATCTGTAACATCTTCTGTGACTCCGACGGTCACAAATACGAATACTCCAACTCAGACTGTAACCGCATCTGTTACTCAAACATTGACACCTACGAACACACCAACACAATCTGTAACCCCTTCTGTGACGAGTACGGTTACACCAACAGTTACTAACACTAACACCCCTACTCAGACGGTGACTGCATCTGTCACTTCATCAGTAACCCCAACAAATACTCCAACACAATCTATCACACCATCAGTAACGAGTACAGTGACTCCAACAGTTACAAATACTAATACTCCGACTCAGACAGTGACTGCCTCTGTTACTTCATCTGTGACTCCTACAAATACGCCAACATCAACAGTCACTCCTTCTGTCACCAGCACGGTAACACCGACGGTTACAAATACAAATACACCAACTCAGACTGTTAGTCCGTCGGCAACTCCAACATCAACACCAACCCAAACATTGACATCTACACCTACTCAGACATTGACGATGACACCTACTAATACTGCTTCGGTAACTCCGACGGTATCTGTATCTGTTACACCACCTTCAAGTCCGACTTCAACACCAACATCTACGGTGACCCCAACAATTACAGCCTCTGTCACTCCGACAAGTAGTGTAACACCAACGGCTACACCAACAAGAACTGCAACGGTAACTCCTACGAATACTCCAACACAAACTGTGAGTCCATCTGTTACTCAGACATTAACTCCATCTAATACTCCTACGAATACAGTAACTCCTTCAGTGACAAGTACGGTAACACCGACGGTTACGAATACAAATACACCTACTCAGACTGTAACGGCATCTGTGACTCAGACCTTAACACCTTCTAATACTCCTACGAATACTGTAACACCATCGGTTACTTCTTCGGTTACACCTACTGTAACAAATACCAATACACCTACACCGTCAATCACATTATCGGTAACTCCGTCTGTTACCCCTTCTAATACTGCGACGAGTACACCAACTCCATCAGTGACTTCTTCTGTAACGCCAAGCGTAACGAATACGGTTACACCGACTTCTTCAGTAACTCCAAGTAGTACACCAGGTTCTACACCAACAAATACGCCAACGAACACATCAACAGTTACTCCAACTGCATCAGTGACGGCATCGGTAACTCCGACGGTTACTCAGTCTGTTACTCCAACATCAACACCTCAATCAACAGTTACACCGACAATTACACAATCTATCACACCAACAGATACACCAGCACCGACAATGGATATTACTGCAACACCGATAGCTGAAACTCCTACAAACACACCAACTGCTTCTGTAACACCAACACCTTCTAACACACCGGTACAACAAAACTTATTGGTGGACGATTTAGGTAATTATATTGTAACTGACGATACAGACTTCTTGGTGATGTCTACGGGTCCTGTACCTTCACCGACACCAACTGCTACTGCGACAGTAACTCCGTCATCAACACCTGCGGTTACTCCAACGGTTACTACTACAGTAACACCATCTTCTTCGCCAACTCCGACGGTTACACCATCGGTAACAAAAACAAGTACACCAACTCCGACAAATACTCAAACAGTAACTCCGTCTTCTACACCGAATAATATTATTACATCTAATTTACTTGTTAATTTAGATGCCCGTAATACTTCGTCATATGCCGGTACGGGAACAAATTGGGTAGATTTACAAGGTAACTATAATGGTACATTGGTAAATGGGCCAACTTACAACTCGACAGACAAATCAATTGTAACTGATGGTGTAGACGATTATATATTACTTAGTAGAGTGGCGGGTACTGGTACTGCAACACAATCATTTACATATGAGTTGTGGGTAAATCCTGACGATTCTGATGGTAACATCATGTCAATGTCAGAGTCTAATCCTCAAACGAATTGGAACATGCCACCAATCGCAGCAGAGGCTGGTAGATTCAGGGGTAAGATATGGCAGAATAATTACTTATACTCAACAAATCCTTTTGTTCAAGGACAATGGTATCAAGTAGTATTGGTTTGGGACCACACTAATCAAACACAGAGCATTTATATCGATGGTGTATTAAATGATTCTCAAACGGGTGTTTCATACACTTCAAGTGGAAATGATAATTACATATTCTTCGGTCAAGAAAATCCAGGTGCTGACAATACAGGTAATTTCAGGGGAGAATATGGAGTTATTAGGTTGTATAATACTGCATTAACCGGCACTCAAATTTTAACTAATTACAATTCCACGTCACCAAGTTATATACCACCAACACCGACTCCAACACCTACACAGACAGTAACCCCTACAATATCTGATACACCAGCAGTTACACCGACACAAACAGTAACTGCATCTATCACACCATCTAATACGGTGACACCAACATATAGTCCAACACCAACAACGACCCCAACTAATTTATATTCATTTAGTACGTTTACTTTCAATACTGGTGGAGTAACAAACGGTAGAACAGGTCCAACATTAGAACAATTACAGACAGAATATAACTCAGAACCTTGGACTCAAGATACCAACTTCTTAAATGTCGTAACTCAAGGTTATCAACTTTGGACGGTACCTCAAACAGGTACTTACGAATTTGAAGTAGCGGGTGCACAAGCGGCCTCGGTAACATATCCATCATCATCTGCAGGTGGTAGAGGGGTAATTGTTAGAGGTAGATATAATTTGACACGTGGTGAAGTTGTAACAATTGCTGTTGGACAAACAGGAGCACCTGTCGTTAGTGTGACTTCATTTAATGGTGCCGGTGGAGGTGGTGGTTCATTTGTTGCGTTGAGTGGGACTGCTTTATTTGTTGCCGGTGGAGGTGGTGGTGACGGCGCCTATTCAGGTTCAGAATCAGGAACACTATATAACGGTTTAGATGCGGTAACAAATGTAAGTGGTACTACATCGGTATTCGGAGCACCTGCAGGTTCAGTAGGTAATGGTGGGGAATCACATACAAATGGAACTACAACTTCTGCTAATTCATATGATTCAGGTGCCGGTGGTGGTTTCTTGAGTGGTGGTGAAAATGGTGACGGTACTATATCAAACAACCCAACAACGTTTGACGGTGGTGGAGGTAATGGATTTAACACTAACCTATTAGGTGGAGGTCGTTCAACACAATACCAACAAAGTTCAGACGGTGGATTTGGTGGTGCCGGCGGTGGTTCCCCTATTTGTGGTGGAGGTGGTGGCGGATACACCGGAGGTGGTGGTTCATACCGTAACGCTAACCCTCGTGCAGATGGTGGTGGTGGAGGTGGTTCTTTCATCAATAGTAACGCCACCGATGTCGCTACCACTGATGGGCAATATAATTCGGAACCTGATTTCAACGGATTACCAATCACTGATTTAGGTTCATATAATAATGGTAACGGTTATGTGACTGTGACATTAATAGGATAAAAACTATTTATAAAATAAAAAAGAAATGGCAAACTTAACAATAGAACAACTTACATCGTTTACAGGTACCCCACAAAGTACTGATTTAATTATCATTCACGATGGTACTAACGCCAAAAAAATAACTTATGGTGAGTTATTCAATAAAATCATATCAGGTTCCACAGAATTACAAGCAGATGGTTCACAGTTTAATTTGACTGGTCATATCATTCCTACAGTGAATAGTCAATATGACTTAGGTTCTGCTGAGTATAAATTCAGAGACTTGTACTTGAGTAGTAACTCCATTCATGTAGGTGACCAAACCTTAAGTGAAACCAACATTGATGACAGTATGGAAATCAAAAATATTTTAATCCCTTCATCTTCAAATTCAGAAGGTAAGAAAGGTGATGTTGTCTTTGATGAAACACATATGTATGTTTGTATAGATACAAATTCGTGGAAAAGAATTTTTTTAGATTCTAATTGGTAATTAATTGAGGTATTAAGGTATTTATTATAGATGGCAAACGGGATTAGGTTTACAAGTGATAATTTAAGTGGTGAAACGGTACACATCACATTTACTGCGGACACAGGTTCGACAGTAACGGACTTTGGTGTGGTTACCCTTCCTGCCGATTTGACTACCGACTATTTCTACGGTACTTACACTATCTCAGCACAAACTTATGAAGCCACTTACGTTTATGTAATTGACCACCCAACACCTACTCCTACACAAACACAGACACCGACACCTACGGTCACTATAACACCAAGTGTTACCGCATCGGTTACACCGTCTTCTACACCTCAGGCTACTGTCACTGTAACACCATCAACAACTGCAACATCCACACCAACACCTACTCAATCGGTTACACCTACAGTTTCTTTATCAAGAACACCAACATCAACACCTCAATCAACGAGTACACCAACAGCCACGGTGACTGCTTCTGTTACTTCAACACCAACAGTCACGATTACATCTACACCAACAGGTACTCCAGTTGCAACATCAACAAGTACACCAACGGGTACACCAGTTGGAACTTCAACACCAACCGCAACGATTACTTCAACAATAACCTCTACACCAACATCAACACCTCAGACTACTTCTACACCAACACCTACAGGCACCGCAGCGGTTACCCCAACTCCAAGTATCACATCTTCTCCGACGCCAACAGTTTCAGTATCTGATACACCAGGTGCAAGTGCAACACCAACACCAACTATTTCTACAACTCCTGATGTTACTCCAACAAATACGCCAAGTAGTTCAGTTACACCATCTAATACTGCAACATCTACTCCGACTAACACCCCAACTCAAACACCAGGTGGTACTGCTACTCCAACACCATCAGTAACTGCGAGTGTATCAGTAACACCAGAGGCAACAGCCACGAGTACACCGACAGGAACTCCAGGTGGTACTTCAACACCAACTCCAACAGCATCGGTAACTGCATCATCAACACCACAGTCTACACCGACAAACACTCCAACTCAGTCAGTGACTGCTACGGTAACACCAACAGTAACCCCATCGGTATCAGTTTCAAAAACACCAGGTTCAAGTTCTACTCCAACTCCAACTGCATCAGTAACAGCAACGTCAACTCCACCTGTGACTCCAACACAAACGCCAGAAGGTACTTCTACTCCGACTCCAACGAGCTCGGTAACACCTTCGTCAACACCACAGGCAACATCAACAAGTACTCCAACTCAAACACCTGGAGGTACTTCAACTCCAACTCCAACATCGACAGTTACATCAACTGTTACTCCAACACAAACACCGGAGTCAACTTCAACACCTACACCAACGGCCACTCCACAATCAACTTCAACAAGTACTCCGACCCCAACAAAAACTGCGACTTCAACGGTAACACCAACTGCGTCAGTAACCCCAACAATATCATTTACACCAACAAATACTCCTTCACCAACAGTGTCGGATACACCTGGAGTATCTCAAACTCCAACACCAACAGTATCGTTTACACCGACAACTACATCTACAGTGACACCATCTATTTCGGTAAGTCCAACAAACACACCTACAAATACAGCAACATCTACACCAACAAATACTCCAACTCAGTCAGTAACTCCGTCAACCACACCTCAGGCTACGTTGACACCGACAGCTACTATTACGCCAACGGTAACTTCATCAGTTACTCCTACGGTAACACCAACAAAGACACCAACAAGTACACCAACTCCATCCGTAACTTCATCAGTAACACCTACGGTTACTCCAACAAATACACAAACAAGTTCGGTGACACCAACAGTATCGTTGTCAAGAACTCCAACAAATACACCGACTCAATCAGTTACACCGACTAACACACCTACAAGAACTGTAACTCCAACTGCATCTGTGACTCCAACATCTTCAGTGACTCCGTCACCAACGAGAACTGCGACAGTTACTCCTACTGCATCGGTAACACCTACGGCATCTGTAACTCCAACTGCATCTGTGACTCCAACATCTTCAGTGACTCCGTCACCAACGAAGACACCGACTAATACTCCTACTGCATCTGTAACACCTACTGCGTCTGTTACTCCAACTGCAAGTGTTACTCCGACATCGTCAGTAACACCTTCTAATACGCCACAAGCAACAATAACACCATCACCAACGGGTACACCACCTGTGACACCTACATCATCAGTAACACCAACAGCACAAGCCACATCGACACCACAACCTACACAAACATCAACACCGACTAACACGGTAACACCATCGAGTACACCAGCGGTGACACCAACACCATCTACGTCGGTAACACCTTCAGTAACGCCATCGGTGACACCTTCAACGGTGTACCTCCCAATGTACTTCTCAGCTTGTTGTGACTCGCATGTTTATAGAATCTACTTGACCGGTGCTGAGTGGGATGCTATTATGAATGCTATGGAAGAGGGTAACCCATCATTATACTTAGAAAATCAAACAAACTTTATTGATGGTTGTATCGGATTTATTGGTCCATCATACGAAGGTAGCGTTACAGACTTAGGTAATAAAGATGGAGACTTCTTAGCTGACGGAGGACAACCATGGACAACTACAGACCCATTATTTGCAAGATGTTCTATTTGTGAACAAGCATATCCATGTGTTGAATATAAATTTATAATTCAAGAAATAACTTACTTTGACGGTAACTGTACCCCTGGTGGTACTCAAGCCTCAGCAACGTTAGTTTCAGGATTCCCATCAGTACCAAGTATTGGTGAATACTGTTCAATAACATCCAAGGGTGGTGATGCACCTGCTTGTTGGCAGATTATCGGTTTAGATGAAAGTCCTGAACCAGCCACTTACGAAATTGATGTTGTTGGACCTACATGTTCATTCTGTGCATTACCAACACCAACACCATCACCGACACCGACGAGAACACCAACAAACACACCACCACCAGTTTCTCCAACAAGAACACCAACACCTACGAGAACGTCTACACCAACACGTACACCAACTAAGACACCAACACCAACACCTTCACAGTCCTTATCACCGGTGACGATAAGTATTAACTACACAAGTGCGACATGTGCAAGAGGTTTTGCTAATGTATACGTGAACGGAACCCTTCAGTCATCATACACGGCATTGGGTAATGGTAATGACTCCTCACAATCAATCCAAGCATATCCAGGTGATACAATCCTTTACTACATTGAGAGTCAAGGGGTATTGGGTTCAGGATGTCAGATTTATGGAGAAACTCAAGGTGTGGGAAGTGTCACAGGACAGAGCGTATCTTCAATCTCGGCAAACAGTGGATTTACACCACCAAGTGATTCTCAGTCATTCACACTCGGTAGTAGTAACATCACAATTAGTTACGACTTTGTACCACAAGCATTATAGAAATAATAACTTAAAATATAAAACCCCTCTTCGGAGGGGTTTTTCTTTATATGGATATTTATAGACATGGAATTCTTCATAAAACAAAATAGTGAACTACCAATCCTTAAGATGGGTGTTGTAAGAGATGGAAGGACAGATTCGTGGAAACTGTTTGACTCAGACTTAGACAATGCAACCATCCGTTTTTCTATGAAGGAAGAATCCACAGGTATTCCAAAGATTGTAATGAATAATGCATTCATCACAGAAAAGTTACAAGAAAATCCTGACTCCCCAAAAGAATATTACATATATTATAAGTGGTCTTTGAGGGATACAAAAAGAAGAGGTCGTTTCATCGGTGAGTTTTCAATCATCAATTCAATGGGTGAACTAATCGCCCCAATCAGAGAAAATCTTTACATCAATATCATTTGACAAGATTAAGATTCCTTCTTATTATTTCCGTAGTATAAATGTCAAAGAGTAATCACATCATTACGATGTGAGTATAATGTCTCAGACGAAAACAAAATATTATGGTATCACAAGAAGTAATTGAAGAATTCCTATTAGGGGAGGACCCTGAAAAGTATATTGTAGCGTTAGAATACGACTACCGTTCAGGAAAAATATTCAAAGTAATTCAAGACCCTATTCAGGGCAAACAAATTAAATCAGACACATTTATTCCATTTGCATGGGTTGGAGACCTTCATGGTAAGAAATTCTATGGTGGTTCTAAGGCGGCACAGAAACAAGCTATGTCCACTCACGGAATTCTCATTGAGAGATTAGAAACTCATGGTGACGAGAGAATGGAAAAGGGATTAAAATATTTGGTGAAGACCACCAAAACATATTCAAATTTGGTAAACTTCTTCAAAGGTGGAGGATTGGACCCATGGGGTAGAGATAACTCCAACGACATTATGATTCTTCCACCAACAGAACAATACCTATGTCAGAAGGGTAAACGACTCTTTAAGGGCTTTGATGAATACGATGAGGTTCACAGATTTGTATTCGATATTGAGACCACAGGTCTTTCACCTGAGGACAGTCATATATTCCTTATCGGAATGAAGGACAACAAAGGTTATGAGAAAGTGATTTCTGCCGAAAATGCCGATGAAGAAAGAGAACTAATCATCCGTTTCTTTGATATTATCAATCACCTTAAACCGACTCTTATCGGTGGGTACAACTCAGCATTCTTCGATTTTCCGTTCTTGATTCGTAGAGCGGAGATATTAGGTTTGGACCCGAAAAAGATTATCAAAACACTAAATCCTGAGGTTCAGTTCAGAACAAAGGATGGTATCCTTAAACTTGCAAATGAAATGGAAGACTACGTTCAGATGCAGATGTGGGGTTACAATGTGGTAGATATAGCACACGCAGTTCGTAGAGCACAAGCCATCAACTCAGACATTAAGAGTTGGGGTCTTAAGTATATCACTCAGTTTATTGGTGCAGAGAAGGAGAATCGTGTGTATGTTCAGGGTGATAAGATTGGTAAAATCTATTTTGATAATAAGGACTACTACTTCAATCCTAAGTCAGGTGGTTACAAAGAAGTCGGAGCACCTGGTACCGAAAACCTTTTGGAAAGATTCCCTGGTCACTATGAGAAGGTCAATGGTAACTACATTATTGAACGATACCTATACGATGATATTTGGGAAACAATGGTTGTAGATGAAGAATACAACCAAGCAAACTTCCTTCTTGCTAAGTTGGTACCAACTACCTACGAACGTCTTTCTACTATGGGAACCGCGACACTATGGAAGATGATTATGGCGTCGTGGTCATATAAGAATGGATTAGCAATTCCTGCAAAGGGGGACAAAAGACCGTTTACTGGTGGACTTTCTCGTCTTCTTGCAGTGGGATACTCTACTGATGTGTTAAAACTTGACTACTCGTCTCTATACCCTTCTATACAGTTGGTTCACGATGTGTTTCCTAAGTGTGATGTTACAGGGGCGATGAAGAGTATGTTGAAGTATTTCCGTGATACTCGTATCAAATACAAACAACTCGCAGCAGAATACTCATCAACAGATAAGAAACTATCGTCACAGTATAACCGTAAGCAACTTCCTATTAAAATCTTCATCAACGCATTCTTCGGTTCATTGTCGGCACCTCACGTATTCCCATGGGGTGATATGGATATGGGGGAACAGATTACTTGTACTGGTCGTCAATACCTACGTCAGATGATTATGTGGTTTATGTCTCGTGGTTACAAACCTTTGGTAATGGATACGGATGGTGTGAACTTTTCCGCCCCTCCTGGTCGTGAAAAACATACCTACATCGGTAAAGGTCTGAACGGATTGGTAAAAGAAGGTAAGACATATTATGGAACTGAAGCTGATGTTGCTGAATATAACGACATCTTCATGAGAGGTGAGATGGGTCTTGATACCGATGGTGTTTGGCCGTCAACAATCAATGTGGCTCGTAAGAACTACGCACTTCTTACAGAATCAGGAAAAGTAAAACTTACTGGTAATACCATTAAGTCTAAGAAACTCCCAACTTATGTTGCTGAGTTTTTGGATAAAGGTCTTCGTATGTTGTTAGACGGTAAGGGTCATGAATTTTTAGAATATTACTACGAATATGTGGATATCATCTATAATCGTCAGATTCCAATTTCTAAGATTGCTAACAAAGCTCGTGTAAAACAAACGATTGCGGAATACAAAGTTCATATCACAAAAAGAACAAAGTCAGGTTCATTGATGTCACGTCAAGCACATATGGAATTGGCTATGAAACACGATTTACCTGTTGGTTTGGGAGATACAATCTACTATGTTAATAATGGTGAAAGAAAGTCTCACGGTGATGTTCAGAAAAAGAAAGACCAAGTGGTTCTAAACTGTTACCACGTAGATGAAAAGGATATCACCGAAAAACCTGACATGTTAGGTGAATACAATGTTCCTCGTTACTTGGCGGCATTTAACAAACGTATTGAACCTTTGTTGGTTGTTTTCTCCACTGATATTCGTGATGAGATTTTGGTAGAGGACCCGTCACAAAGACCATTCTTCACTAAGACACAAACAGAATTGGTAAGAGGTTATCCTCGTCGTGAAGGGGACCAAGATACGTTGGAAGAAGTTTTGACTATTTCAGATGGTGAAATTTCGTTTTGGAATAATGTTGGTATTGACCCATACTACATGTATGTGGATGGTACAATGGAATTAGTGGATGGAGAGTATGTTAAGAAGAATAGAGAACTTATGAGTTCTTCAGTCCATCAGACGACATAATATACCAACCTTGTCCAAGAAATCTTAATTCGACAGAGGCACCTCTTTCGGTTTCAATTTGATTATATTCGTCATCTATCAATTTGTCACTATAGATTGTGACGTTTGTCATAGATTTAATTGTTATGTGGTCAGTGGTTGTTTCATCTAAAGTTACAACACACTGTTCTACGCCTTTTACAATAATTGCGGCTTCTCCTTTTGTTGTGTGTGTTGAGTTTGTGCAAATAATAGCATCAGAAGTTTTAATTTCTTTTCCATTAACGATTTTTGTTACAGGATAACTTTTAAAAATTGCCATATTAAACTATATAAATCTGACGTGGAAGAGCTCTGTATTGTAGTTGTTTGTTCAGACTTTCAGCTTGATTTGCCTTAACTTCCATCATTTTATCAGGACGGAGTCTTTCTAATCTCATTTTTAGTTCCTCTTCTAATTTGGACTTCTCGTCTTTTGATTCACTCAATAATGAATCGTATTCTAATTGAAGTTCAGAATCAGGAGTTTTAAGATTACCGCTAAATTTACCTCTTACTCTACCTAATGTTTCTTTGACGTAGGCGGTAAACCATCTACGAACCCAAGTTTGTGCGGGTGAGTTAAGTTCATCCCATCTTAAGTTATCTAAGTTAACGTCAGAAGGAAGACGAACGATATCGGGGTTTTCGGCTAAACAAGATTCCCTATCATCTGTTTCGTAATACCAATACCACACACGGTATTCGTTGTTTGCTATATTACCAAAATCGAACTTACCACCTGGTACATTATAAAGGTGGACTGCTTTTTTACCTTCAGGAAGTGCGGTTACTCTATAAGTAAGTTCACCACCGATAAGTCTTCTTTTGATATTGATGTCTTGCATCCTCAATAAGATATCAAATGCTGGTGTAACGAAGTAGTTACCTTGACCACCCATTTGTGAGAAACCGGCACCACCACCGAGACCGATACCACCAAATCCTCCGAAACCACCCATGAATGGGTCGAAGAATGCGGCGTCTAACTCTGCTCTTGTAAACCATAACAATTCGTTAAGTTCACGACCGGCAGGGATTTCATAAATCTGTTGGTTTCTTTGTAGGTCGATGTAGTCCTTTTTAAGAACTGAATCTCCACCAGCTTGTAGGCCAACAATCTTAGAATAAGCGTAAGTGTATTGTGTTTCCCAATCTAAAGAACGAGTAATAAGTGCTTTGGCAACAGATTGAGTATCTTGATTTAGTCCGTATAGAGATGTCCATTGAGACTCAATTAACCAATCATTTACATATTGAGAATAGTCTTCAACAGATAATTCCAATAATGAATCCATCATCTCATCTTCAATCTCAATACCTCTAAGAGGAGCACCAAGAAGGTGACGAATTCTCGTATAAAGTTTGGTTCTTTGTGGTTCTGTAATAATTGACATCGCGGACTTTTATTTATAAATATCCAGTAAAGGTCATTTATTTAGGATTTACCCAACTATCTACAGGGAAGGTAAATCTACCATTAACAATCTGTGTATCGTCGTTTTTGAATACGATGGTACCTTTGGAGTCACTGTGGAAAGCAATATAGTCAGTTGAATATGGTTTTACGTTACCTGTTCCATAAACTACGATTCTACCTTCTTCTTCATCGTGACCGTTGAAAGGTTTAATTTGGATAGTTTTAGTTTGACCATCAATTTCAACGGTAGCATCAACTCCACCAATCATATCGTCTTTACCTCCGAGTTCACCCACTTTGAATACCTTCTTTGTATCAAAGATATCCTTCATGTTTACAACCGCTTTGAGTTCTCTTTCATCCCCGAACTTATTTGACTTATCTAATGAAGCCATAATTGTTTGGAATGTTGCAGAATCTTGGTTGAAAATACGGTGTCTGAACTGAACCATGAGGTTAATCATTCTTTGAACTTCGTATAGTTGACCTTTGAAGTCCTTATCTATAAAGTTCAATGGGTCTTGTCCGTAGTGTTTTAGAACTGCATTGAGGTCGTTAACCAAGATACAGAACGCACTATAGTTGGTGTTTAGTTTGTTGATTACCGAACGACCAGGTTGTTCAAAGTCGTAGATACCTGACATCTGACCTTGAGCGTATTGGTTTTTATCATAGTAGAAATCAGAGAATACCTCTTTTAAGATATCCATGATAGCATACATAAATTTCTTCTTCACCTGAGGGTTTTTGTTGAATATCATTCTGTATGTATTCACCTGTTTTGGAGAACACCCACGTGATACACCTTCAGTGATAAGTTCTTTTACCACTCTTGATTCGTTTAGTTTACCCTTTTGAAATTGGTCAAACTGTTTGTTGACGAATGACCAGTTGATTACATCAAAGAAGTTATCAACGTATTCGTCCCTTTTGTTTTTGTATTTTAAGTAGTAAGCGTGTTCCCACAAATCCAACCCTAATAGTGGAATACCACCATTTTTCATGGTGTTCATCATTGGGTTATCTTGATTTGAGGTGGTCATTACTTTTACGTCACCACTCTTTGTTAATACCAACCATACCCAACCTGAGCCGAATTGTTGTTTTGCTTTGTTCTTAAATTCTTTTTTGAAATTAGCGTAAGTCTTAAACTTCTTCTTAATCTTATCTAAAACAGGACCTGTTGGTTCTTGTTTTTTTGGTGATAACATTTGCCAAAATAGTTCGTGGTTGTAAGCACCACCCGCGTTGTTTCTGATGGTTCTGTTGTAACGAGATATACCTTTGATAAGAAGTTCTAAATCTAAGTCTTTGTCTTTGACTGACTTCAGAGCGTTGTTGAGTTTCTTAATATACCCTTTGTAATGTTGATTGTAGTGAACATTCATTGTTTCTTTGTCAATGAATTGGCCTAATGAAGAATAAGAATACGGTAACTTAATTGCCGTTATCCTTTTCATTTTCTTTTCTTGTTCTTGAATTATTTCTTTTTTTTCAGAATCCGAGATTTGTTTTTCTATCTCATGGATTCTTTGTTGGCTTTTTTTGAATTCCATACGTTTTCATTTTCTTATAAATAATATCGTATGGGAAAATATTCTTACCTTCTTGAAATTGTATTTAAGATTTCCTCTACAATGGTTCCTTTGTCCACGTTATCACCCATAACTGTTT
>Ga0255781_10001550_pt1 | contig 18785 bp, 16 predicted proteins | sample 101ome_21_FD_179979 | JGI IMG/M metagenome (GOLD analysis project Ga0255781, IMG submission 179979) | Coastal salt marsh microbial communities from the Groves Creek Marsh, Skidaway Island, Georgia - 101413BT metaG (version 2) | ecosystem: Environmental > Aquatic > Marine > Intertidal zone >... | reverse complement strand
TGGAGAAGCTGGAGTATCAGGCAGTAGTGTTGATTTACTACTCGATGATTACTACAGACAGATGGGTAATTACCAGTATGCACTTACAAGGGAGCAAGGGTTCCAAGATGTAGCTTACGGATTCCAAACCCAAAGTGCGATTACTGGCAGTCAGCAAACACAGATTGGTATTAACCGACCCGTCAATGCACCAAGCTTCCTAGAAGCAGCAACATCAATTGGTGCATCTATACCACAAGGCATGGCACAAGGATACAGCATAGCACAAGCACGAGGATCACTTACCTAATGGCACAGAGAAGAAGAATATTTCAAGCAAGTAGGGAGGAAGTAAGCGACCTTCCTGTACGAGGATTAAGTCCTGCCAATGTTGTAGGAGGTCAGTACAGAGTTGCAGTACAACAAGCACCTGAGAGTGGTTACACTAAGCTTGCCCGATCATTGAGCAATGTCAGTGCAGGACTGCAAGCATACGCCAGTGTAGCGGATATACAAAGGCAAGAAGGTGAGCGGCAGGGACAGATTGATGCAGCTAAGGCAGACTTGGAGATAGCACAGCAAGAGTTGGATGTCGCAGGGCAAAAGTTAGTGGATCAAGGGTTAATGCCTAAGTCACACCTACTTGGATACCAACGAGCATATCAAGAGAATATCGGCAAGCGGTTTGTGCGGTCTTACATGACCAATGTAAACAATCGTTGGAACGAAGTCATTGACCCAGAAGCAGATGATTCAGTCATCGACAAGATCCTTGCACAAGAACGTGAGAAGATCATACAGAATTTCAATAAGAGTCCAACCGCATTGCTTGGCTTTACAAAGAATGCAGACGCATTTGATTACCAGTACGTCAACAAGGCAGTAACTGCAAGGGACAAGTCAGTACGTCAGCATAACAAGTCGCTGATCGTAGAGGACTTAAACAACCAATACTCTGCACAAATGCAGGATAAGGAAGTGCCTCCTACTGTAACTGCTCAAGCGATCAAGGCTAGAGTGGATCAACTTATCGAAGCAGGTAGCATAGATAAGTCTGAGGCAGTAGAAGTAATTTGGAATAGCGTAGCAATGCCGACTGTATTGGGAATCGCTTCCGATAATCCTGATCGTGCAGAACAAGTATTGGACGCATTCCTTGATATAGACCTGACAGGTAAGGGAGGAAGACTTGGCAATATCAATCGTGAAGGTGCTTGGGTAAAGTCAAGGGCAGTAGAGTTGCGTAATCGCATTGATACGGAACGGGAAAGGATACAGCGTGACGCACCAGACCTTAGCGATATTATTCTGCAAGATTATACAGGAGCAGTCATTTATGTCTTAGATGGTATTCCACCAGTACCAAGAAAAGATCCATCTACAGGTGCAGGGCCAGATGTAGAGAACTTCAGCCCAGAAACTTTAGAGGCAGTCCAAGAGGTTACCCGTGTTTTGATTGCTTCTGGTATGCAAGCAGACGAAGCTGGATCTGAGGCAATTCTAATCTTAGAAGAGAGAGACACCAATAGGCTCTTTGAAAGAATGCGTTCAGGATACATGCGGGATGAGCGTACCCGTGGTGCGTTCCTTGATGTTGTTCCCAACATGAATAACACCATCATCAATATAACCGAGAAAGGAAATTATGTTATTCCAGAGGATGAGGCTGAGTCATTAGTGAATGACTTCAAGGATGTCTTAAAGTCAAATCCAACCGCAAAAGCAAATGAGTTTATCAATGCTTTTGGGATTATGGATCGAAATGTCAAACAAGCAATAAGGAATGTCCAATACAATGTAGAGAGGCAGAACTGGTATACAAATACCGAGGTGCATAAAACTCGTATTGAATGGGTCGAATCAACACTTAAATCCACACTTGGAGAAATGCAACCAAGCGGAGCATTAGCATCAATTAGTAACCTGACAGAATTACAGAAGAGACAACAATATTTAAGCGAGGCGTATATTGCAGAGCAAGAGCAGATGTATACAGAGGAGATGCGTAAAGCTTCACTAATAACTACAGACAAAGAACTATTCAAGCAAGATGATAGCGATGGTGATCAGAAGCACAGGGAGTTGCTTGATAAAATTAAAACAAACTACAAGGAGTATTTTGAGAGGCGATCACAAGAACTGCAAGCCAGCAGGGAGAAAACAGGCGACCGTTTTGATCCTGTTGAGCCACTGACAAAGAAGGATAATAATACGAAAAAGAAGTTTGAGGCAGCAATTAAGCCATTTCTCAGTGAAGAATATTTAGCAAGGAAAAGTCTGGGTTATTTTGATCCTGGTCAAGTAAGTTCTAGACCTACAGAATTAGGTGCTATATATCAGCGACTCAAACAAGCACCAACAAGAACAAACGCATTTGCATATCTCAGAGGATTGGAGCAATTAAAGAAGGATGGTAAGATTACAAAGGAAGCTACTGATCTGTATGATGATTATATGGAGATGATGCGGACAACGTATGGGTATTCTGACATTTCAGAAGTGCCAAAGGGTACTGAATTACCTTTAACTGTTCCTTACTGGAGTAATCAGGATAGTGTAGAGAAATACATCCAACGAGCTGCAAAGCAACTGGAGTCATATGAAAAACAGAAGCACACGATTCGAGAACTTGATAGGTATCCAAACCTTATTGAGTTATTTACTAAGTTAAATATTCCTCCAGATAGGGATATATTAACACAATTTTACGATACACAGATGACGCTTTTAGAGCAGAAGGAATAAAATATGTCGAGTCTATTTGAAGAGATGCAGGATTACAGGAAGTCTCGGCAGGTACAGGAAGTCACCCCTATTACCGAGAGTCCTACACCTATCCTGAATCGACGCATTCAACCTACTCCCTTGAGTGAGGCACGGAATGATCCATACACACAGGAGAATGCTCCTTGGTCAGCAAGAGGTGCTGCACTTGGCGTAGGGCGAACATTAGGCAGGATTGCGATTCGTCCAGTAGAAGATATTTACAATGCAGCTAACGAGGTATTTCAATTTGGCGAAAAGGCTGAATGGGATGAAGCGTTATTTGGAGATCCTGTAAACAACGCAGAGGAGATTGCTTCCGAGGTAGGTAGCTTTTTAGTTACCTTTTTGCTTCCTGGTGGTGCGATTGCAAAAGGTGTAACCGCAGGTGCTAAGGCGGCAGGAGTTACCGCAAAGACAGCAAAGATTACAGCAACTCTCAGTAAGACAGCGAAGGGTAGGAAGGTTTTAAAATACACTGCCATTGGTGCGGAGGGTTCAATCGCTGGTGCAGTAGCAGATTACCTTAGTTCAGATACAGGAGATGAAACAGGATTAGATGCTATTCGCACAAGGCTTATGGACACAATGCAGGGTGCTGTGATTGGTGCAGGTCTTAATGTAGGTGGTCACTTTCTGAGGCGATACGTTGGTAACAAGATTCAAATCCTACGGGCAAGGAAAGGATTGGCTAAAGCAATCGAGAAAGGTGCAGATCCAACAAGGGAGATGGATAATCTTGGAAAAGCACTTAAAGAGGAGCAGAAGCTAAAGGGTGATGTCTTCCAAGAGACATTAGCAATGGAGAACATGGTTGATAATATCGACATAGATAATCTTGGTAAACGTAAAGCAAGGGTGATAGATACACCAGACGGGCCAAAGGTTACAACTCCTGCACGGGATATAGAAGACACATTACCGCCACCTAAAGAAGAGGTGATGGATGAAGTCGATGAGGAGATGTACAAAGCAAAGGAAGAGTTGCGTATTTTTATGAAGTTGGGGCAACCATTGTCTGACCAGATCAATGACTTGGTAGCTTTAACAAAGAGTTGGAATAGTAAATTTGATCCAATCTTCGCAAAACTTACAGCACAAATAGATGCACTTAAAAACAATCTTCCCACCCCAGAGCAGGAAGCAGCACTAAGGGAAACAATTATTGGGATGGAGTTGCGGTTGGAGCAGCACAAGGTACTCATGGAGTATCGAGCAATCGCTGGTAACATTGCAGGGAAAAACCTACGTGCAAATCGTGGGGATGGAGCAGACTTCTCAAAACCATTTGAGTACAAAGAGGGTGCGAAGAAACGTATTGCTGCAATTGATGCACTCTTGGACTTCATTAAAAAGACCAGACGTGGTGAAAACATTAACCAGGATTTAGTGGATGAACTGCAAACCAAAATCACCACCATTGACCAGATTGCAAAAACTGGAAAGCTGGATGTAGGTTTACGTAAGACACTTGAAGACACACAGGAGTCAGCAGCAAAGACTATCTGGGAGGAGTACAAGAAGGAAATCACAGAGGATGTACTGAAGCACCTAACACCATCAAAGGTAGGACAGAAGGCTTTGTTAGATCAATTCTCTAAGAATGTATCTAATGCGATTAAAGCCATTCCTGATGTAGCAAAGGAAGAGAAGGTTGTTCGCTCCGCACTTGAGGAGATTGAAAACCTCATGGCAAATCCTGAGAAGATCAAGGAAGGCATAGAGGAAGCAATCGCCAAGATCGGGAAATCAGAGCTATCAGAAGAGGTTAAGGAGAAAGCTATTGCTAAACTCTCAGAAGTGCTGGAGGGGCAGGTAGCTAAAGGATTTTTTGAAACATTACCATCATCACGAAAGCTTGTAGACACACTGATAAAGCAACAACTGGACAAGTTGGGTGTTAAAATTCGCAGAGCAGTCGCCGAAGGGAATGAAGTAGAGTTAATAGAGGAAGTGGTTGCATCTATCAAAAGCATGACAGGACTGCCACCAGATAAAGCCCTAAGACTGGAGGAAATGGTGCGTGACCAGTTAGGCGACACAATATCTGACATACGTAATGCGACCATACGGAAGTTTATCACAAGCGAACTTTATCAGAAATTCATGCTGTCTGGCGAGATTGCGGAATTGGAAGACATGGCAGGAAGACCGATCAATGAGATCAAAGAGTACCTCATGTCAGTCGCTAAACAACGCAAGCAAACTCCTGATGACATAAAGTTTCTACGCAAACAACGGGACGCAGCAAAGGCAGAGTTGGAAAAGCAGGTAAATAAAGAATACTTCGTAGAACTATTGAAGCGGCTCAACGATATACAGGAATATCAAACCAGTACCATGAGTCCGTTTGCATTGACTATGCACCTATTGGAGCAATGGAGGTATAATGTTGGGTTGCTGCAATCCTTTAAGACGTACCTCATAGGCCCAGTCAGTGCCATAACTATGCTAGGTGTGCAACCTATCAAGGAAGCAATCAAGACATCCTATAAGACCTTCAAGAAGTCAGATGAGACAGGGTTCGCTAAATTAGCACAAAGCTTACGATATGGGGTAACTGAACTGACCAGCACTTATGAGTATTTTGCTAACTTTACAGACAGTTGGCAGTTGATGAAGAACACATTCAGGAATCGTGGTTTCTCTGTGTTTAATCCAAAGTCTGTCAATAGACACGTAGAGTATGTAAGCAATGCGATGGACAAGAATGACCCTACGCAACTTATGTTTAAGGACAGAAAGATGCTGAAGGAGATGATACGCATGTATGGCGATGATACACCAATCGTCAGGAATAAGGTGCGTAAATTCTTTGACGATCTTGCAGATGGGACACCTGAGAATCTTCTTGGCAAAGCAATGGATGTGATCTTTTCCCTGAGTCAAAGGGTTATGGGAGCATTGGATGACCCTACCGCACTACTGGCAACGAGACGGGCATTAAGAGCAAGACTTACAAGGGAAGGTCTTAGTCAAGGTTTAGATGGTGAAGACTTAGCAAAGTACATACAGGAAGGATTTGAAGATAATATCTCAAGGGCTGGTGGTTATCCAATGTGGAGAGGCGTGGAAGAAATGCATGAGATTGAACAACTGGGTCTGGCAGTTTCCTTCCGTGCGGATTACACAGACCAATTCCTGAGTGCAACAGCACGTTCATTTGCTAACTGGTCAAGGCATGGGCATGATGCCCATACAAACGTAGCTAAGATTGCAGCTCGTTGGTCAGTGCCATTCATTAAGACACCAACGGCAGTGCTTCAATTTATGGTTGATAATTTTCCTCCGATGGCAGCATTGCGGTCTGTTAAGTTTGCAGCAAAGCAATCTCCATTACATGAGGCAAAGAGGTTAGCAACAGAGAGGCTGGAAGATGCTATCAATATTAAGAGCAAGGCAGTCACTAAGTCTCAACGTGAGGCAGCAGAAGAAGCGATTGCTACCCAGAAGGAATTACTTGAGGGTATAGAGGATAAGCTATTTGAGTACGGTGCAGAAGTACACTCAACACTTATCATGGCAAGTGGGTTGGGCATATTCCTAATCTATTTAGCAACACGGGGTGATATAACAGGCTCAGGAGCATACCTACCCAAAGATATGCGGGAGAATATGCGACGAGGTGGATACAAATTCAATTCCATCAAGATGAATGTTGCAGGGAAAGAATATGTTGTCGATCACACAAGGCTTGAGCCATATACCGCATACTTATCAGCTTATGCAGACTTAACTACATGGTTGGCTTTGAGGGATCTTTACCCTGAACTAGAAGAGGACATCAATACGCTTGGTGCAATGACACACCAGTATATGATTGAGCAACTTGGTAACAAATACTTTGTAAAGGGGCTGTTTGAGTTGATACGCCCTATGGTGGATGAGGAGTTTACATACAAAATGACAGCAAGTTCCTATCTTGAGTCATTATCACCCAGGGCATTAAGAGAAATCAATCTAATCAATGAGGAGTTTGAAAAGCAGTACGTCACCGCCGCTGATAAGCTTTACCATCGAATTACTGGACTCTCTACAGGTACATACCTTCGCAACGCATTAGGAGAGAAAGCTGATAGGAAATTCTCACAGGAAGGCATTATTAACTTCCTTAGTCCTATTACTATAGAGGAAGCAAAGTCTGATCCAATCCTTGGTGAAGTCAGTAAATCATGGGGCAAGATTGGTTACTTGCGGGAGTATAAAAAAGAGGGCATTCAAACAAGGGATTACCGCAATGAGGAAGGAGAAACCTTGTATAACCGCTGGATGGACTCTATACAATATAAAGCACAACGAAAAGACTTAAAGCAGTTATTTCAAATGCAAGAATATAAAGATGCACCACCACTTTCCGATGACCCCCAAGTACAAACTAAGGCAGACCTAATCAATAGCGTTATCCGTTGGTACAGAAATGACGGATGGGAGCGATTAAAACGAGATAGATCTTCAAAGTCCTACTATAATACAGACGGAAACTCATGGAAAGATGACATTGGCTATAAAGAATATAGCCCCAAAACTAACCCAACACTTGAAGAATTAGGAGCATTTTAATCATGGCAATATTCATAGACTACACAGGCGACGGTGTAACGACTGACTTCGATTTCAGTTTCCCATACCTACAAGAATCACACGTCATCCTTGACATTGACGGCACACAGTACGACACATCCAGTACAGGCGGAACATATACATTTACCATTGAGTCGGGGCCACTTGTTAGAGTAACACCTGCACCTGCAAGCGATGCGGTTATTCGCATATACCGCAACTCAAGAGGATTAGATAATGATGACCTCGATCCCTTATATGACTTTACTGACGGTTCTGTTGTTACTGAGGATCAGCTTGATGGCATATACTTACACAATCTGTACTTGGCACAGGAAAGCACACAGGAAAAGATTAACAGCATAGGGGCGGCAGCAGGCAGTGTATTGATTTACGATGCCACTAATTTAAACTGGAAGGTGTTGCCACTAAACCTACAATACGACTCTACGAATGACACGGTAGGGATTGGTGGTGCGGCAGCAACCGACTACAAGCACAAACTACATGGCGACCTGCTTGTTGAGCAAACGGGAACCGCTAACGGTGCTGTTGTGACTATTCAAAATACCGATGCCACAAACGATGATGCTGTGCTGATTCTAGCATCACAAGATCCAAAAGTACAGCACTATGATTTAAACGGATCAACTGATAAGAAATTCTTTTTAACAAAGTATGGCGATGGGACTTTGACTTTCATTGCCCAAAGTGATGCAGGCTATGAAAAAACAAATATCCCGCTAAGGTTGGTAGAGAATGGCTCAACTATTCTTGGGGGAGAGTCATCTGATGGAGTTATTGGTGGTTATACACATACAATCTATGGTGACATTATCATGCAAGATGATAGTGCTGAGGCTACACTTACCGTACAGAATACAAATGCAGGAGCAAATGCAGCAGTGTTAAGACTTATTGCTGATAACCCTACAGTAGTTTGGAATGACGATGGTGGAGCAGTAGACCAAAAACTAATGCAAGTCGGATACGGCTCAGGATCAATGGATTTCGCTTTTTATAGTAATGCAGGTTCACCTTATGCGATTCCATTACAGTTGACTACGGATGGTTCAGCGGGTGGAGTTAAGCTTAATGGACTTCCGACATCTGACCCTGCTGTAGCGGGGCAGTTGTGGCGTGATGGCACAGACCTTAAAGTAAGTTTAGGATAATGAGCGACAACCGAAAGAAACTAGAAGAACTCCACACCGTAATCTGTGAGAGTCTTACGGAATCCATCCAACTCATGAAAGGCATGGAACCCAAAGACCGCAATGCAGCACTCTACAATGCAGCAATCGGACTACTCAAGAACAGTGGCGTAAAGGCAGACGTGGAGGATGATGACAGTGCGGCAAGGGAACTGCTGAAGTCACTACCATTCCCGTCACAAGAAGAACGTGAGCAGGATCAGGCATTCGGATAAGTGAACGTAGCACCAGAACTGAAGGACTTTAAAAACTTCCTGTGTCTGATATGGAGGCACTTGTTGCTACCTGACCCTACGCCGATACAATATGACATTGCTGACTTTATGCAGAACGGGCCTAAACGCTCGGTAGTAGAGGCATTCAGAGGTATAGGGAAATCCTGGATATGTTCTGCATTTGTAGTACACCAACTGTACCTTGACCCATCGAAGAACATTCTGGTTGTATCAGCATCAAAGACACGGTCTGACGACTTCAGCACCTTCACCTTGCGACTCATCAACGAGATACCTATGCTCCAGCATCTTCGCCCAAAGGCAGATCAGCGGTTCTCGAAGATAGCATTTGATGTTGGACTTGCTCCACCTGCACACGCTCCATCCGTTAAGTCGCTTGGCATCACCAGTATGCTTACAGGGAGCCGTGCTGACATCATTGTTGCTGACGACATCGAAGTGCCGAACAACTCCATGACACAGGGAATGCGGGACAAGCTGGATGAGCAAGTGAAGGAGTTTGATGCTATTCTAAAACCTCAAGGCGATGTACGTGTGATCTTCCTTGGTACTCCACAATGTGAGGACACAATCTACAGCAAACTACAGAAGAGAGGCTACACCGCCCGTATTTGGCCTTCACAGTACCCTTCACATGAGAAGGCACACCAACTATACGATAACTCACTAGCACCCTTTATCGTCGAAGGTATCACCGATAAGACCATAGGTAACAGCACAGAACCAACACGCTTTCCTAGTAGCGACCTTGAGGAACGACGACTTAGCTATGGTAACAGTGGATATGCACTGCAATTCCTACTCAATCCGAGGCTGAGTGATGCAGACAGATACCCGCTCAAAATTAATGACCTGATCGTTACCAACATTGACAGCGAGCTTGCACCACAGAAGCTAATATACGCACAAACACCCGACAACGAGTACCGTGACCTGCCTTGCGTTGGCTTCAATGGTGATAGATTCTACCGACCCGAAAGCAGAGTCGGTGATATGATACCATACACAGGCTCAGTATTGGCGATTGACCCGTCAGGTAGAGGACGTGACGAAACAGGCTATGCGGTGTGCAAGATGCTCAACGGATTTATATACACGCCTGAATGTGGAGGCATCAAAGGTGGCTATGAGAAACCAACACTGATCGAACTTGCCAACATTGCGAAACGCAACCAGGTAAACAAAGTTATCATCGAGGCCAACATGGGTGATGGTATGTTCACGGAACTACTAAAGCCTATCCTCAATAGTATTTACCCATGTGGCATTGAGGAAGTGCGACACACAAGAGCAAGCGGAGGTAAGGAGCAACGGGTCATTGATACGCTGGAACCTGTTCTTGCACAGCACAAGCTTGTGATCGACCCGCAAGTAATCAAGCATGACTACAATACCATACAAGCGTATCCAGTAGAGCAGAAAGCATCTTACTCATTGTTCTATCAACTCTCAAGAATCACCAAGGACAGAGGCTCATTAGTGCATGATGACCGATTGGAAGCATTGGCAATGGGAGTGAACTATTGGGTACAAGCAATGGCTCAAGATCCTGAGAAGAAAATGCAAGCCCATAAGAAAAAGCTACTTGACAGGGAGTTAAAAGATTTCATACGAATGGCCCAAGGACGCAAAAAAGGACAAAGGAAAGCGTCGTGGATAACACTATGAAACAGGCAGAGGAATTTGACTTAGGATGCGACGACATCCTGCCACCCTACTACGATGCACAGGGAAAGAAATACCCGTCACTTGAAAAGCTTGTGGATGCTGGCGTACATTACTTCTACTCACGCACAGGCAAGGACGGATTGCCACGATTGAGACGTGATGGTAGAGGTAATACGTTTTCCTACAGACCTAAAGAGGATGAGGAATAGACTTTAGGCACACTGCCTATACTGGTTATATGTATCGAGTCGTCGTCGCAGAGGATTAAGCAACCCTGTGGCGGCGGCTCATTTTATGAAAACATATACTCGGAACCCAGCACCTGACTAAAATTCAATGAGCCAAAAGGAACATCAATCTTGCAATCAAGTGCTGACTCCATCTCGGCAAGCCAATCAGTATCGTGATATGTCTCGTGGACTTGCTGGCGTATCGCATGATTTAATTCCTCACCGTCACCCGCACGACACATGTAGCAATCATGTACTGTCATTACAGGTACATTACATTGACCCACTACGTTATGCACCAATGCAGCATCATGGGAATGCACAAAGTTTGGAGCAATAGCCCTACGCTGCTTACCCATATCAATCTTGCCGTTACTCCTGTACTGACTGGTCTGTATTGTCCTGCCATTGAACACGGTACTGACCCGTGTATTACGCATACCACATAGCCCCTGCATCACAGTAAAACTACTGGGACTTTTCCATTTCAGCGGCTTGTCATTCACTGCATCTCGTAATGCTTGCTGTAACAGGTACACATTCCTGTAAGTCGGCTCGATGCACTCCAAGATGACGTTACGCAATTCCTGACATGCTGGAAACAACTCAGTCGGGAATACATCCTGTCCCCTGTCGCTCTTCAGGAAGTCATCGTAATGCAGCATCAGGTTATTGATGTGACTGCGATGCGTAACGCCATTGGGAATACCCATTATAATATGCTTCATCACGCTACGATCCAACCCTACCTTCAGCCACCCATCTGCATACTCCAAATCCCTGCGTGTATATAGTTGCTCCTTGGTTAGATCCATTGCGTAGGTGTAGACATCCTCTGGGTAGTCATTACTCGTCACGTTCGTCAACCTCGCCAAGTGTTTGTCCCTAAGTATCAGGCTCATCATTTGTGACCCGTTACAACTACCGTCCATACTGATTGGTAGTTTGGAGACGTAATCTTCACCCTGCTCAATGACTCCAGCCCAATCCAAGCAGAAAGCTAAGAACATCCATGGTTTGTCTGCACCCTGCCACCAGTTGCAATCTTCAGGACTGTAAATGGTATTGCGTATGCCAGTCTCATTGTCCTGTACCCATTGCACACGTTCTGCCTTGCTTCCCTTTACACCCCACATGTTCGCACCATGAATAGCAAGCCACTCCTTGCCCTTAGCACCAATCCGCTTGCCTTCCCTAAACTGATACAGTGCCTTGATATACTCAACACTCTGTGGCCCCATAGGATACGTGTAAATGCGTCCCCTATAGTCCATGTGCATTGGGAAGTACACATCATGCCCTTTAAGCCTTGTCGCCTCTCCTATGCCCCGTAACGCCTTTACTTTGTGATACAGGATGTCGTCGTTCTTCTCGTGGATCATCCTGCGTTGCCGCTTCCACTCTAATCGCTCCTCAGTATTCAGGTTCACCCAATCATGGTTGTATGGTAACTCGTAAGGTGTATTGCGAGGTAGCTTGCCAATCTCACGATCACTCTGGAATCCCCAACGCACCAAATCAAGTACATCCTCATTCACTTCCCACGCCGTGCTCTGCATATGATTTATAGCCTGCACTGCTGCATCACCCACTTGACAGAACTGTATGTTTTTCATTCCTGTTTGGCGACGTAACAATCTGCACTCCTTCACATGGTACGCCCCACCAGTCATCGCCTGCCACTCTGGCGGTTCCTCCACTACTGGCATCAACACAGGATGCAGCATTGCCTCATGCTCGTTGAACCTACGAATCCAATCCAGTAATTCAGGTGTAGCTTCCACGAGATAAGTAGTATACCCCCCACTGGTTTCCCTACGGTTCTGTTCGTACTTTCTCACGAATCCTGTTTGGCGACGTAACAATTCAAAAACCCAACCTCCAAACTGCACTTTTTCGGTCATGCTCCACGGTTTCAAGCCCAGGGCCTTGTCACCTCCCGCTTCTCTGATTAACCTTTTCATATGCAACTGAAACCCACTCTTTTTGACTCTTTGTACTTTGCTTTGTATAGCTTGCCAGAGATCTTTGTGCTTACGTTTGAGATATGTGGCCCTATACTCCATTTCCAACTCCTCGCCTATGTCATGGATCAGAGTCGAGTACTTCTTTACCTGTGTGACTCCATTGAGAACGCATTCCAAAGCTTTTAAGGCTATTACAGACGGCGATAAGATTTCCTTGGTATATTTATACCAAACGGGTTTGAAGCGGCCTATTTTATAGCTTGAAAGGTCTCGCTCTATTTCACTGGAAAGGTTTGTCAGTTGCAAACAAGAGAGCCGCACTCCATATGAAGTGCGGCTCTCGAGATTAGCTTTGGTTAGTTTGTTGTTACGTCTGGATTGCTTCGCCTTCCCAGCTTGTCTCATTTCCTGGTTCAAATCCCTTTGCATGTTTCATGAGATAGAAACACCAGAGGGCGAATATGACAATGCCTATTCTCATCTCAACTCCTTTCTTGATAGTGGAGGTGGGCTTGGTGTAGTCCAAACCTCAAAACCATCTGCAAACCTCACGAAATGCCGATATCGGCCAAAAGTGGAACTCCACTCGCGAGATAAGCAAATGCCTATCTCGCGAGTGAAATATTTACGGTAATAAAAACCTCTGTTCATTTCAAATCCTTCCAAGCAATTCTAACCAGCCAAAAGGCGATTGCGAGATTGTAGGTGATGAATAGCCCGTTTAAGATTAGATCTATCATCTCCAATAAACCTTTTTGTTGTGTGGCAGAATCTTGATTTTTCCGTTCCAATATACTGCATCGAATATTTTCCCTTTGTCGTAAAAATGAACACAAGACAAAGGATTTGCATTCAATGCATTCAATGCTTCTTTTTTCGTTGGATAGATCTTCATTGCACAAACATCTCCCAAAAAATCTCCACAAACTCCTGTGGCTCTTTGTCCATCTCAGGAGATATTTCGAAAAGATCTCCATTTTGATGGATACGAGTACCATCTTCAGAAACAAATGAGTTCAATAACTCATTCCAAACTTCCCAATAGTACTCCTCATCAGGAGAACTCAAATGAATCCAGTTTGCAGAATCAAATCCATTAACCCTCTCCTGGAATTCTTTTTCTTCATCAGAGAGCATTGAAACAAAATCTCTGGGAATATATACTCCCCTTGCATCACTGAGGATAATGCTTACATGATCCAATAAACGATTAAAAACCAGTGTTCTCAATTCGTCCTCTACCTTTTCAAGGTCGATAGGAATCAAAACTGATGGCATTGAACAATAGGCCAAATCTCCATCAATTACCCAATCATCTGGATTGTCAAAAAACTCAGATGGTTCCCCTTCAAATTGGATCTCAATTTCCTCAAATGGAATAATCACGGATTTGTCATCTCCATAGTAACCCCACTCCCGTGGATCTCCCGATGCAGAATCCAATATCCAACGAATGTCCTGATCATCCAACATCAAGGCAGAGAACTCAAAAAAGAGATCCTTCACTTTCTCCCCTGCAAACTGCAAAGGATCGTCGAAATGAGAGAAATAAGCATCGGCAACATTTACTGCCTCTTGCTCCATTGCTGTTTCAATAGTTAGTTTGTTTCTGTTTTCTGTGTTCATAGTTGTTTCTGTTTTCATGTTTTCTGTTTTGATAGTTAAAATGTTGATACGATTATTCCCTCATTGAACTCAATCAGTTGCCCGTGATCTTGGATATGGGAACGAATCCAATCATCAATCACCTCATCGTCATCAAGTTTATCATAATCAAGATCGATTCCTGCTTGTTTCAATGAATAGTTTAATCCAGTTCCGTAATATTCACACAACCAAGATTGCAACGATTCATATTCTGAGTAGTTACAACCAATTGCAACTACATCCAAGTCAATCTCCTCTCCAAGATCTTCTTCAAGATCTTCAAGATATCTTACCATTGCAAGGGAACCAGCACTTGACCAGTTTGCGTTTTCATTATTAAGCAGCATGTCCGCTGCCTCGTAGGTGTTTAGTGTTATTTTCATTTTTATAGAGGTTTAGTGTTTTAAGAATAATACTCCAATAAGTGCTCCTCTGCTTCTTGGAATGATTCAAAGCCAGTAGTTTCGACAACGGCTTGGATACCGTCATCAAATATATCAGGATCAAAAGTATCCAAGTAGTTCTGAATAGTACTTTCTTTCTCAATAACGTACTCCGAAAATGGAGTGTCAACTTGTGTAGACCATGCTGTCACTTGGTATATGTAGTATGGATTTTTCATTTTTTATAGAGGTTTGCAGATTAATATCCGAGCCACATCAGTACTTCCTGAGCATCGTAAGATTCCCTATCGCCCATATCATCAAAAAACTCATCAGGATCAGCAATCCCGTGATTGTGGAGCTCGAGCAAGGCCCGAACTTTTGTAATAGTAGTGCCCTCAGCACTGTCATAGTAGGTTATATCATTCATTTTTTATAGAGTTTGCAGACCGCGTCATTGCAGCACTGCATGTTTAAGAGAATGCACAGAATTAACATTTTCAAAAATACCGCAAGAAAGAAAACCAGTGCTGTTGGAATTGCCAGTGTAGCTGGATTGCAAGGTGTAGTTACTGTGTAAGGTGTAGTTGGATTGATAGTTGTAGCTGGACTGCAGGCTATTGTACAAAGTGCAGTGAAAGACTGAGTGGAAGACTGAGTGACAGTGTGAATGCAAACAAATAGGATGACACATAAACGTCTCGATCCATCCAGCCAGCACCACCTGGCACCACATCCACCTTGCCATGTTGCTGGATGTTTGCTGGCAGTTTTCGGTTGATGCTGCAGACCGCCATATATTAGACAAAATACACTATAATACGCGCATGGGGGGAAGTGGCGGCGCACACACGTTAATACTGTACCTCACATTTTTGCACCATTTTCATTTGGAAGTAATGTTCGGCTGTGAACTCACCCGCATTTTTGCACCATTTGGCCTGTGTACTAAGCAGTACGTGTATGGTGCTGCAATGTTCGTTGTACGTGTACCTACTGTGAGTGTAGATTCATCTACGTTGCACTACGATGAATATCGAGTGCGTAAGTGACTTAGCCGTGAGGTAGCGGTGTTCCTTTAGCGAACGAACAAGGTGCTAACGTATAGTTGATGGCGTAGAGACATATAGGAACGTAGACCATCCTATACCTTGCCAAGAACGGCAGTGGTTCTTGGAGTGTAACTAGGAAAATAATTCCGTCAAGCAGATATTGTGTCTGTTAATTTACTCAACAATGTCCTCACTGCTTTTTCTGCGGTTTGTGGCACTACTCCATTGCCGAGGAGTCGAAGTCTGTCCACCCGACTGGTAGTCCCATTAGTTGCTCCACCCAATCTGGATTGAGTTTTGGTGTTTGTGTCGCATCCTTTGCTACTGCCCCTGTTAGACTTACACCTCTCCCTCTCTTGATGCTCGTCTCCGCTTTTTCGTGACCTCCTACTCGCGGAGTTGGCCACGACTCTTGGTTCTTCCCACTCGTACTGCTCTTCTCCTGGGCAAGCGGGCCAGAGTGTTTCTTTGCTGTTAAAGATAAATTCATCCCCCGCATTTTCGCCTTTGGGCTTTTCCTTCTTCTCTCGAAATTCTCTAGACTTTCGTTTCTCTCTGCGACTCTTGGAGTCGGCCAATTCTTTACCTGGCTTCCTAGTCGCAGTATTTTCTTTCCCCCAGAAATCTGATAACCATCCGAGTTTGCTGCCTCTGGTGTCATCCATCCCAACGATGAACACCCGCTTCCGTTGGTGGCTTGCCCCGACTTCAGCCGCTGAGAATACTCCCCACGTACACTTGTAACCTGTTCGCTCCAGCTCTCTAAGGACATGGAGCAGAACCGGAGTCCCTTCCGGGTCGTTCCATCCACCTCCTTTGAGTTTGCTGCTGATGATTCCTTCGACGTTCTCAAACACAACCATCCCTGGTCGAATAAGTCCAACTGCCTGTCGGACATGGGGCCAGAGGTGTCTGGGGTCGTCATCTGCGGCTCTTGCTCCTGCACAACTGAATGGTTGACACGGGAATCCCGCACTGAGGATGTCCACGCATCCTCGAAATCTCCATGCTGGGAATGTTTTAAGATTCGTCCAGACAGGTGCTGAATCCAGCTCACCCGCTTCCATCTTTGCGACCAAGTTCGCTGCTGCGAAGGCTTCGATCTCCACATGAGCGATCTCTCTGACTTTTGGCCAAACTCTTCTGAGTCCAAGCCCAATTCCGTCATATCCTGAACAAAGGGAGAGGTGTGTAATTGTTTCGGTAATATCCACATTATGGTTTTCTACTGCCATTCCCATTGAGTTCTGTACTGTTCTACAGTTTTGGTGATTGCGTCCCATTCATTCCAATCGAGGGTAATTTCACCTGGTTGTAGTTTTTCTCCTGTTTCAGTGGTGAGTTTGATGCGAAGGAAAGATCCTGTTGCATTATCATCGGGGCCGACTTCGATGCAATTGAAGATGGGGTTATTGAGGTATTCGGCTTTAGGGTCTTCGTTAATGAGGGAGATTTTGGTAATTACTTGTTTCATAGTTATGGTCTGGTTCTCTTGGTGGTGGGGTGGTGTCATGTGTTTAATTTTTGTAGGAAATTCGACACGTCAGTAGCAGTTTGTTGCAAATGGCGATGCAAAGCTTCAATTTATTGTCCATAGTGCTTGACATCGTGGTAATAGTTTCCGAAAAAGCAAGCTTACAAAGGAATTAATTATGAATATACTGGAAGAAAACGAAGAGAGTCATGACCTTACCTTCGAGGAGTTGTGTAATGTACTGGATGTAACCTGTAGAGCTAGTGGCATACCTCCATTAGAGTCTATTACGGCACTTGAGATAGTGAAGCATGAGTTAATGCACGAAGTAACCACAGTAACCAAAGTAACCAGCAAGTGATATGACAACTTGGCTTAAAACCCTACACATGTACTTTTGGGGCATTGAGTTTGGTGTTCGCAAATCAGAGATGGACGCACTGGCAAATGGCACGATGTTTGATACTTGGTATCTTGAGGTACGTGCAGTGTGTGAACATAGACCTAAGCTGCATTATTGGACAAAGATGGTGGCAGGTTGTGAGAAACACTACCTTAATCTGGGAATCCTTGCAGTGTGTTGGGGTTCTGACTTAGTGGAGGTTTAATATGGATAATCTACTTATGGCAACTTTCAACGCTTACGACCCAGACGAGGTGCGTAGGTATGCACAGGCATTGGACGTACAGGTGGCGTTGAGTAACTTTACGGAAGAGATGCGTAGTGTGCGTAAGTATGATGGTGAACAGTGGGAAAAGATGACAGCAGAGGATATACATGAGATGTTCTATCATCATGTCGGTGAGTATTTGGATTAACTAAAGATCAAACAATGAATGACGATAAAGCAATAGAGTTACTGAGAGAGGTGATGCGTTTCCGTAAGGGTGAAGGTAAGTATGACTTTAGTAAACTAGAACCATACGATGAAGCCAATGCACTTCAGGATGCTTGGGATTATATTGAGGTTAGGATACAGACATTACTATATGAGAGAGACACTTACAAAGATCCTTGGACGTGAACCAACACTGCGTGAGTGCCAGGCGTATCTCAAGTGGGTGCGATTGCGTAAAGAGTACCCTGAGTTAGATATGTTTTTGTCACGAGACTGAAACCACACCACTATTGACATAGCGTAGTGTATATGCAACATTAGGCAGCATTATGGAAGAACTCACGCTAAGGCAGAAGCAGGTAACGCAACTGATCGAGGCAGGTCTTTCGCAATATAAGGCAGCAAAAATACTAGGAATTAGCCGCCCTTCAGTCCAAGCATCGTTATACCAAGCGAAAGCAAAAGGCTGGAAGAAGTCTACAGGAGATGCCATCACTCCTGACAAGATGCAGATGCATGGACAGTCTGTGCTGTATGGTGCTGATGGTGAGGCAAAGTTAGCATGGCATAAGTATAGCCCAGAACGTGCATTCAGTGCTGACTTTGTAGAAGGGTTGGTGAATCGGGTGAAGGATCAAGGATACTTGCCTAAGAAGCAACCACCACGCAAGTATGCTCACGATAGCATTTGTGCGGAAATCTGCACCTATGATTTGCATTTCGGGATGTATGCTTGTGCTGACGAAACTGGTGATGCGGATTACGATACTGAC
>Ga0255781_10001545_pt1 | contig 18829 bp, 19 predicted proteins | sample 101ome_21_FD_179979 | JGI IMG/M metagenome (GOLD analysis project Ga0255781, IMG submission 179979) | Coastal salt marsh microbial communities from the Groves Creek Marsh, Skidaway Island, Georgia - 101413BT metaG (version 2) | ecosystem: Environmental > Aquatic > Marine > Intertidal zone >... | reverse complement strand
TTGCGGGGGATCAGGTCGCCGGTGGTGAAGTTGCCTTCGCGGAAGGAGATCGAGATCACCACGAGGAAGGGGAACATCACCAGCGCCAGAAAGATCAGCATGAAGCCGTGGGCGGCGATTTTCTTGACCAAAAGTTCGCGCTTGTTTTCGACAATCATGGGTCAGGCCTTTCGTGCGGCGCGGCGCATGGCCACGAAATTGGCATAGGCGATGATCGAAACGAGGACGAAGATCAGCAGTGTGATCGCCCCCGCCAGACCGAACTGCGTGCCAGAGTCCATGAAGGCGATGCGGTAGGTGAAAGAGCCGAGGATATCGGTTTTGCCTGCCGGAATGATGGTGCCGGGGATGTCCGGCCCGCCACGGGTCAGGAGCAGCACCAGCACGATATTGTTGAAGTTGAACGCAAACGAGGCCAGCAGGAGCGGCAGGAACGGCGGGATGATCTGTGGCAAGGTGATGGTGAAAAACACGCGGATCATGCCAGCGCCTTCGAGATAGGCGGCCTTTTTCTGCTCCTGCGGGATGGATTGCAGGAAGCCCATCGCGAGAAGCATCATGTAGGGATAGCCCAGCCATGTGTTGACGATCAGCAGCATTGAGCGGGCCAGCGTGCCGTTTGTCATCCAGTCGGGGCGGATGCCAAAGAGGGCCTCCAGGATCAGGTTGATCTCGCCAAAGTTCTGATTGAACAGGCCTTTGAACACGAGGATCGAGATGAAGGCAGGCACCGCGTAGGGTAGGATCAACAAAATCCGGTAGGCGGCTTTGAAGCGCAGGTGCTCCCATTGCAGGATACTAGCGAGGATTAGGCCAATGGCGAAAGTGAGCGCGACGGAAGCCACGGCGAAAACCACCGTCCAGAGGAAGATCGCGCCCATCGGGCTGCGAATGCCTTCGGATGTGAGGATACGCTCGAAGTTGCCGGTGCCGATATTGGTGCGCCAGCCGGGGGCGATCTGTTCGCCTGTTTCATCGACGTAGAAGCCAACCTCGTGATCGGGATTCAGCAGGGCGCCGGTTTCGACGTTGCGAAGAATGTCGTTGTTGAGCAGCTCGAATTTAGGGGTGATGGGCGCGAACTCGCGCAGGCCGGCATTGCGCAGGCTGGTGCCATCGGGGAGGATCAGCTCGACCTCGGCCAGACCAGTGCGCAGGGCGATGGCGGCGCGGCGCTCTAGCAGTTCGGCAGGCGAGGAGCTGACAGCCTCGGCCGTGGCGCTGGCGGGGGTGCCATCAAGCGCCAGTGGTGCGGAGAGGAAGCCGCCCGTTTCGTCACCGAGATAGACGCGGTAGGCATCGCCTTCGGGCGCGACGGCAAAGGGGACGGCGGCGGATTTATCGACGACTTCGGCTTGCAGGATGACCTCTTGCGCGCGCTGGAAGGTCAGCAGGTTGAACGAGCCGTAATTCGTGAAGCCGAGGTAGATTGTGTAGAGGATCGGAAAGACCACGAAGAGGACCATCGTGGCGATACCGGGGAAGATGAAGCGTGCGAAGTAGAAGCGCCGCAGCCCGAACACAAAGAAAAACACCAGCGCCACGATCATCACCAGCAGCCCAAAAAGCGGCTGGCCCACCATGTAGACGGTGTAGGCGACGTAGATGAGCGTCAGGGTGCAAAGGGCGACGAGCGCCTTGCCTGCGATCAGGCCCAGTGGGCGGGATGCGGGTGGAAGGGCTTGGCTGAGTTCCGACATGGGCGGCCTCGAACTTCGACTTGGGGAAAGGATCGGACGGGGCGCATAAGCGCGCCCCGCCCGTATGGGGAGGATTACTCGCCCAAGATACGCGCTGCGGCGTCGTTCAGAGCATCAGCCGGAGCCTGCGCGCCGGTGGTGATGTTGGTCAAAGCCGGACCCATAGCGGACCAGAACGCGCCCATTTCAGGGTTCGACGGCATTGGGATACCGACGGCTGCGTTTTCGAGGGTCGCTGCGACTTTCGGGTCGTCCTGTGCAGAACCGGCGGAGATGTCAGCCAGTGCGCCAAGCGAACCTGCGGCGTTCCACTGGGCGAGGCCTTCGTCGGTCAGGACGTAGTTTTCCAGCAGTTCAACGGCCAGATCCTTGTTCGGGGATGCGGCGTTGATCGCGGCGGAGTAGACGCCGAGGAAGGCAGGAGAAACAGAGCCGTCAACGGTCGGGATCGGGGCGACGCCCACGTTGATGCCAGCGCCTTCGTAGCCGCCCCAGCTCCACGGGCCGTTGATGACCATTGCGACTTCGCCGTTGGCCATTGCGCCGTCCATGACGCCGTAGTCAACGCCCGGAGGCAGAACGCCATCGTCAAAGAGGGACTTCAGCACTTCGGCGCCTTTGATTGCGCCATCGTTGTTCACGCCGGTGTCGGAGCCGTCATAGGAGCCGTCGACCTTTTGGAAGGCGTAGCCGCCGTTGGCCATCAGCATCGGCATGGTGAAGTAGGTGTTGTTGTAGTCCCACAGGATCGGTGCGACGCCCTCGGGGGTTTCCAGCGATACCAGCTCTTCGAACGTGGCAGGCGGGGTGGCGATGATGTCTTTGTTGTAGACGAGGCCGATGGCCTCAACCGACACCGGATAGCCCCAGATATCGCCGCCAGCTTTCACAGCGTCCCAAGCGGAATCGAGGATGCCGGACTGGAAGTCAGCGCTGGGGGTGACGGGGCTGATCAGGCCGCCGGCGGCCCATTCGCCAAAGCGGTCATGCGCCCAGAGAACGATGTCGGGGCCGTCGCCGGTGGCGGCTGCCTGCTGGAACTTGTCGGTCAGCGGGTCTGCGACTTCGACAGAGACTTCGATGCCGAGATCGGCGGTGAACTGGTCTGCGACGACCTGGAGGTTTTCGTGGCCCTTGTCGCCACCCATCCAGATCACCAGCTTGCCCTCTTCGAGGGCGAATGCGGGTGCCGCGGTGGACATCAGAAGGGCTGCGAGGCCCAGTTTCTTGGTGAGTTTGGTCATAGGTATTCCTCCCTGAGTAACCATTTTGCCGTGCCGTGCTGATGCTTAGGCGACGACGGTTTCATCCTCTTTCTCGAGGGACAGCGTCCCGTCTTCTTCGAGGTATGCAAAGCCGAAGGCGGGCAGCGAAATCTGTCCGTTCGACATGCTTGCTTGCGCCGGACCGGCGAGGGTCGCCGTGCCGGAAATATCGAGCACCTGCGGGGTATCCGATAAATTGAAAATGCCCGTCAGCGCGCGGCCTGCGTGACTGCGGCGGATGCCGAGGAGCGGCTCGGGCAGATCGTGGAAGCTGGTGGTGCCAAGGCGCAGCTCTTCGCGGGCTTTGCGGAAGGCAATCGCGCTTCGGTAAGTGGCAAGGACGCTGTCGTTCTTGCCTTCCTGCGCGGAGACGGCGCGGGCGGCTTGTTCGGGCTTCACCGGCAGCCAAGGCGTGCCGGTGGAGAAGCCCGCATTTGGCGCGGCGGCATCCCAGACCATCGGTGTGCGACAGCCATCGCGCCCTTTGTATTCGGGCCAGAAATCGATATTGGCGGTGTCTTGTAGCTCTTCAAAGAGGATGTCTGTCTCGGTTTGGCCGAGTTCCTCACCTTGGAAGATGCCGAGCGTGCCGGGGAAGCTGGTGAGAAGGGCGATGGATTGTTTGGCAACCGCATCGCTATCGCCGCCTTCTGGGGTCCAGCGGGTGACGTGACGCTGCACGTCATGGTTAGAGAAAGACCAGCTGGGCCAGCCATCGGGCGCGCGTTTCTGGAAGGTTTCGATGCAGTTGCGGAAGTGGCGGGCGGTGTGGTCGTGGCTGAGCATGGCGAAGGAATAAGCCATGTGCAGCTTGTCATCGCCTTCGGTGTATTCGCCCATCACCTCGACCTGACGGTTGCCCATCTCGCCCACTTCGCCAACCATCATGCGGGCGGCATATTGATCGGTCAGCGCACGCATCCGGCGCAGAACATCGAGGTTTTCCGGCTGGGTCTTGGAATGGATCTGGTCTTGCGCCTCGTAGGGGTTGTTGGGGAAGGCGGTCCATTCGCTGGGCGGGTTGTTGCGCAGCTTTTTGTCATGAACGTAGAAGTTCACCGTATCGAGGCGGAAGCCGTCGACGCTGCGCTCTAGCCAGAAACGCATTGTATCGAGGAGTGCATCGACGACATCAGGATTGTGGAAGTTCAGATCCGGCTGCTCGGTCAGGAAGTTGTGCATGTAATATTGCTTGCGGCGGGTATCGAACTGCCACGCGGAACCGCCGAAGATCGAGAGCCAGTTATTCGGCGGGGTGCCGTCCTGCTGCGGATCGGCCCAGACGTACCAGTCGGCCTTGTCATTGGTGCGGCTGGCGCGGCTTTCGGTGAACCAAGGGTGCTGGTCGGAGGTGTGGCTGAGCACCTGGTCGATGATGACCTTAAGCCCCAGCGCGTGGGCTCGGGCGACGAGGGCATCGAAATCGGCCAGATCGCCGTAGAGTTCGCTGACATTCGTATAGTCAGAGACGTCATAGCCCATGTCGCGGTCGGGCGAGGTGAAGAACGGCGAGAGCCAGATCGCATCGACGCCAAGGGAGGCGACGTGATCAAGGCGGCGGGTAATCCCTTTCAGATCGCCGGTGCCGTTGCCGGTATCGTCCTGAAAAGAGCGTGGGTAGATCTGATAGATCACCGCGTCGCGCCACCATTCCCGCATTTGAAACCTCCCCGAAACAGAATCGAAACCCGCCCACCATTTGCGAGCGATTCGGCGAGAACGTAACAAACTTCGATAATTTTTCAAAACGATTTAAATTTGTGTATTTGCTCATTTTTAGCGATAAAATGGTTTTTATTGCTTTGATGGTGGCGAATCATTACTGTGCAATTTTGAAACGTTTTGAAAGTTTGGAATGGCGACGCTTAAGGACATAAGCTCGGAGTTGGGGCTCTCGGTGGCCACCGTCAGCAGAGCGCTGAATGGTTTCCCCGAGGTCAATGCCAAGACCCGTGCCAAGGTCGAGGCGACCGCTATGCGGCTGGGATACCGGCCGAACCGTACGGCGCAGAGGCTGGTGACGGGCAAGTCCAACATGGTGGGCATGATTGCCAAGCTGAATGCGGATAACCTTGCCGATCGTACATTCCTCGAAACCCTCACCGGATTGACGGCCGCCTTGGCGGAGCGGGATGTGGATTTGGTTCTTTCCGTGGATCAGGGTGACAACCCTGTTCTGGCCTATGAGAAGATGCTCGAGCGGGGCATCCTGGACGGGTTCATCCTGAATGCGCCGATGGTCGATGACCCGCGCGTGGCTTTTTTGCAGGAGCGGGGTGTCTCGTTTGTGGTGCATGGGCAGACAGCGGATGATGTGGCCTATCCGTTTTATGGCATCGACAATAAGGCGGTGAGCCGTGATGCGGTGCAGCTCTTGGCGGCTTTGGGCCATCGGCGCATAGCGCTTTTGAATGGTGTGCGGGATTTCGCCTTTGCGCAGGACCGCGAGCGCGGCTTTCGGGAGGCGATCTCGGATGCTGGCATTAATGTGCCGGAGGCGTTTATCGGGGAGGAAACCCCGAGCGAGAGCTTTGGCTATACCAAGGCACTGGAGATGCTTTCGGGGCGCAGCGGGGCGCGGCCAACGGCGTTTGTTTGTGCATCGACGATGATCGCTGCGGGCGTTTTGAAGGCGGCAAACGATTTGGGGCTGAGCGTGCCTGCGGACCTGTCGATCATTGCGCATGATGATGCGCTTCCTTCGTTCCGCGCGGTGGAGTTCGACCCGACGTTGACCGTCACACGCTCGCCGCTCCGCGATGCTTGCGTGCCGCTGGCAAACCACTTGATAGATCACATTGACGGGGCGGAGGGGCGCGGATTGCAGACGCTCATTCGGGCGGAACTGATCGTCCGCAATTCAACCGGCCCCGTACCAAAGGGAGGAAAAGATCCATGGCGCTAGACACGGCAAACCAAAGCGGGCTGGCTTTGGAAATCAAGACATTGCGCAAGAGCTACGGCGAGGTGGATGTCCTCCACGATATCGACGTGCAGATGGCGGAGGGCGAGTTCCTTGTGCTGGTCGGGCCGTCGGGTTGCGGGAAATCCACGTTGCTGAACTGCATTGCGGGGCTGGAAGAAACGACCGGCGGGCAGCTGTTCATCGGTGGGCGGGATGTGATCGAGGAGCCACCGAAGGACCGTGACATCGCGATGGTGTTCCAGTCCTATGCGCTCTACCCAACGATGACAGTGGCGGAAAACATCGGCTTTGGCATGAAGATCCGCCGCGTACCTAAGGAACAGGCCAAGGCAAAGGTCGATGAAGTCGCGAAGATGCTCCAGATCGAGCAGCTTTTGAACCGCCAGCCGAGCCAGCTTTCTGGTGGCCAGCGGCAGCGGGTGGCGATGGGGCGGGCGCTGGTGCGGGAGCCGAAGCTCTACCTCTTTGATGAGCCGCTTTCGAACCTTGATGCCAAGCTGCGGGTGGAGATGCGCGCCGAGATCAAGAAACTGCATCGGACCACGGGTGCCTCCATTGTTTATGTGACCCACGACCAGATCGAAGCGATGACGCTGGCGAGCAGGATCGTGGTGCTGAAAGACGGCTATGTGCAGCAGATCGGCACGCCGCAGGAGATTTATGAAACGCCTGCCAATACGTTTGTTGCCGATTTCATGGGTTCGCCGCCGATGAACCTGATCCCTGCACAGGTCACTGATGCGGGTGTGATGCTGGACGGCACGCCGCTTCAGGTGTCGGTTCCGGGTAATCCGGCGGAAGTGATCGTGGGATTGCGGCCGGAGCATATCGTAATTGATCCCGCATCGCCGTTTTCGGTTACGCCGACATTGATCGAGAACACCGGCGCGGAGTGCTATGTGGGATTCGAACTGAACGGAAAGCCGGTAACGGCGCGCGCTCCGGGGCGGATGGACGAGTCGCGTGCCGAGCCGATTCCGGTGCGGTTTGTGACAGAGAGCCTGAGCTTTTTTGACAGCGAGAGCGGTGTTTTGCTGCGGTGATTGCGCTTACCTTGCCGGTAAGTCTTTGAAAATAAAGGCCCGTGCTAGTTTGCGCGGGTCTTTTCTTTTGACGGTAGATTTTTTGGAATATGACGCTTTTTCATAAAACTGTTACATAAGTTTTACATAAGGGTCACTGAGCGGGCTTAGGCGTCGCCCCAACGGTCCCCCATGTGGGGGCCGGAAGTTGGAAAACAGGAGTGACTATGTCCACCTTTAAACTGTCTGCTTCGGCGCTCGTAATTGCTGCCGTATCCGCCACCGCCGCTGCTGCTCGTGACAACGTGCAGGTTGCCGGTTCTTCGACCGTGCTGCCCTATGCATCGATCGTAGCCGAGCTGTTCGGCGAGAACACCGATTTCCCGACGCCGGTTGTTGAATCCGGTGGTTCCTCCGCTGGTCTGGCCCGCTTCTGTGAAGGCGTTGGCGAAAACACCATCGACGTTGCAAACGCTTCCCGCGGCATCCGCGAAAAAGAGATCGTTGCTTGTGCCGAGAACGGCGTGACCGACATCATCGAAGTCCGCATCGGCTATGACGGCATCGTGTTCGCAAGCCAGTTGAACGGCCCTGCTTACAACGCCTTCACCCCTGCCGACATCTATCAGGCGCTGGCCTCTGAGCTGCCGGTTGACGGTGCAATGGTTGCCAACCCGAACACCACTTGGGCCGACGTGAACGGCGATCTGCCTGCTGAAGAAATCATCGCGTTCATCCCGGGCACCAAGCACGGCACCCGTGAAGTCTTTGAAGAAAAAGTTCTGCTTCAGGGCTGTGAAGACACCGGCGCATGGAATGCGATCCTCGAAATCAATGGCGGCGACGAAGATGCAGCTGAAGAAGCCTGCATGAACGTGGCTGACGATGGCCGCTCTGTGGACATCGACGGTGACTACACCGAGACGCTCGCTCGCATCGACGCGAACCCGAACGGCATCGGCGTGTTTGGCCTCGCATTCTACGAGAACAACACCGATAAGCTGAAGGTCGCTACGATGAACGGCGTGATGCCGACGACCGAGAGCATTGCCGCTGGTGACTATCCGGTTTCCCGCCCACTGTACTTCTACATCAAGAAGGCACATATCGGCGTGATCCCGGGCCTGAAGGAATACGCTCAGTTCTTCATGGTTGACGAAATCGCTGGCCCGTCCGGCCCGCTGGCCGCCTACGGCCTCGTTGCTGACCCCGAGCTGGCAGCAACTCAGGCGAAAATCGCCAACGAAGAAACGCTGAACTAAGACCAATCGACGGGGGGCGGAACCGCCCCCCGTCATTTACATCGGAGTGACAATGTCCGACCTGACAATCTTTGCGCTGACACTCGCCATTGCCGTGGCGGGTTTTGTTTTTGGGCGCAGGCGTGCCGTGGTTTCGGCTTCGGGTGATGTGCGCGCGTTGCATTCGCTGCCTGCCTATTACGGATACAACACGGCGCTTTGGGGGCTGGTCCCCGCATTGCTGGTGCTGGCAGTGTGGAGCGTGGTGCAACCGCTGATTCTGCAAGTTGTCGTGTCTGGGCAGTTGCCGGACGCGCTGATTGCCGAGGCGGGCGCTGTCTCCCTCGTTATGGCAGACGTGGCGCGTGTGGCGGACGGGCTTGATGCGGTGCAAGCCGCCGGTACGCTGGCTGTTGACGCGCTTTCCAACCTCGATGCCGGCAGCACGGATGTGCGGGCGCTGTTGGGCGATGTGGGCGTTGCGCTGGGCGCGGATGTGCGGCCCGAGGTGCTGGAAGCGGCGCAGAGTTATCGGGGGCTTGCGGGCAGCGCAACGACGGCGAAATGGCTGGTTGTTCTGATCCTCTCGCTCATCGGGACGGGCTGGGCCTATTCGAAAACGGATTTGAACCTGCGCGCGCGCAATATCGTGGAAAGCGGTGTTCTGGCGCTTCTGATTGGGGCGGCCAGTATCGCGATCTTGACGACGCTCGGGATTGTTTTGTCGTTGATTTTCAACACGGTTGAGTTTTTCCGCCTGTTTCCGGCGACGGATTTTTTCTTTGGGACAACTTGGCAGCCGAGCTTTTCGGGGCGGGGCGGCGCATCACAGTTGGGGATCATCCCGCTGATTTGGGGGACGCTCTACATCTCCTTCATCGCGCTGGTCGTGGCGGTGCCGACGGGGTTGTTTGCGGCGATCTACCTTTCGGAATATGCTGCCAAGCCGGTGCGGACGGTTGCCAAGCCAATGCTGGAATTGCTGGCTGGTATCCCGACCATTGTTTACGGTCTTTTCGCGCTGCTCACGGTCGGGCCGCTTTTGGTTGATATCTTCGGTGAAGGCGGCTTACTCGGTGTGGGCTGGATGAAGGGCGGCACGGCGGTGATGACGGCCGGTCTGGTCATGGGGATCATGCTGATCCCGTTTGTCAGCTCTCTGTCGGATGACATCATCAATGCAGTGCCGCAGGCGCTGCGCGACGGGTCGCTGGGGCTTGGCGCGACGAAATCTGAAACGATCCGGCAGGTGGTGCTGCCTGCCGCGCTGCCGGGAATCGTGGGTGCGATCCTTCTCGCGGCGAGCCGCGCGATTGGCGAGACGATGATCGTGGTGCTGGGCGCGGGTGCTGCGGCGCGGATGTCGGTCAACCCGTTCGAGGCGATGACCACCGTGACCGCGAAGATCGTGAGCCAGTTGACCGGCGACAGCGACTTTTCCTCGCCGGAGGCGCTGGTGGCCTTTGCGCTGGGGATCACGCTGTTTGTCCTGACACTGGGGCTGAATGTGCTGGCGCTCTACATCGTGCGCAAATACCGGGAGCAATACGAATGAGCGAGACGCGCAAATCCCTGTTCACCGAGGACGCCCAGACCAAGGCGCGGAACCGTGCGGAACGCCGGTTCAAGGGCTATGGTGTCGCTGCGATTGCGGCGGGATTATTCTTCCTGCTGGCGCTGCTGACGACGATCGTAAGCAACGGTACGCGGGCATTTACCCAGACCTTCCTGACCGTCGATATCGCGCTTGAACAGACGGTGATCGATGAGGCGGAGGCCTCTTTCGTCAAGACCTCGAAATACAAGGCCATCGTTGGTGCTGCGATGGAGGCTGCGCTGGAAAAGGCGGCGATCCCGACCGATATGGATCAGGCAGCGCTTTTGAAGATCTTGTCAGAATCTGCGGGATCCAATCTGCGGGAGTTCGTATTAGCGAACGAAAATGCGATTGGTGAGACTGTCAGTTTCAATTTCCTGACCTCAAGCCGTGTAGACGGGTATATGAAAGGTCGCGTCGTTCGGGCCGATCTGGAGCGGGACAAGAACCTCGATGCCGCGCATCTGGACCTTGTTGATCAGATGATCGACGCGGGGCTTGTCGAGCGGAAATTCAACTGGGATTTCATTCTTGGAGCCGATGCATCCGAGAGCCGCCCCGAGCAAGCCGGCATCGGCGTGTCGATGCTGGGCTCGTTCTTCATGATGCTGGTGGTGATCGGATTGTCGCTGCCGTTGGGGGTGGCCGCGTCGATTTACCTCGAAGAGTTCGCTCCAAAGAACCGGCTTGTTGACCTGATCGAGGTGAATATTGCGAACCTCGCGGCGGTGCCGTCGATTGTGTTCGGTATTCTGGGTCTGGCGGTGTTCATCCAATTTGCGCATCTGCCACAATCCGCGCCCTTGGTGGGCGGCTTGGTCCTGACGTTGATGACCCTGCCGACGGTGATCATTTCGACCCGTGCATCGCTCAAATCGGTGCCGCCGTCGATCCGTGATGCGGCGCTTGGGATCGGTGCCTCGAAGATACAGACGGTTTTTCATCAGGTGCTGCCTTTGGCGATGCCGGGTATCCTCACCGGCGCGATCATCGGCGTGGCGCAAGCGCTGGGCGAAACTGCGCCGCTGTTGCTGATCGGGATGGTGGGTTATATCGCCACCAACCCGCCGGATGGGATCGTAAGCGGTTTCATGGACCCGAACTCGGCCATGCCTGCGCAGATCTATGAATGGGCAAAGCGGGCGGATCCGGCTTATTATGAACGGGCATGGGGGGGTATTTTGATCCTTCTGGCCTTCCTCTTGGTGGTCAACCTTGCCGCCATCATCCTGCGTCGCCGGTTCGAGCGGCGGTGGTAAGGAGCGTGATGCCATGTTTGACCAGAGAATTGCAGAAAGAAAAACAGCCATGGCCGAGACCAAGATTGCCGCCCGTAATGTGCAGGTGTTCTACGGCGAGACGCACGCGATCAAGGATGTGAACGTGGACATTGCCGACAAGACTGTCACGGCATTCATCGGGCCTTCGGGCTGCGGGAAATCCACCTTCTTGCGTTGCATCAACCGGATGAATGACACGATCGATATTTGCCGCGTCGAGGGGGATATCCACCTTGATGGCGAGGATATCTATGACGCGCGGGTCGATCCGGTGCAGTTGCGGGCAAAGGTGGGCATGGTGTTCCAGAAGCCGAACCCGTTCCCCAAGTCGATCTATGATAATGTGGCCTATGGGCCGCGCATTCACGGGCTGTCGCGCTCGAAAGCGGATCTGGACGAGATCGTGGAAAAGGCACTTCGCCGCGCCGCGCTGTGGGGTGAGGTCAAGGACCGTTTGCAGGCCCCCGGGACGGGCTTGTCAGGCGGGCAGCAGCAGCGCCTGTGTATTGCGCGGGCTGTGGCGACGGAGCCGGAAGTTTTGTTGATGGATGAGCCGTGCTCGGCGCTTGACCCGATAGCCACGGCGCAGGTCGAGGAGCTGATCGACGAACTCCGCGCGCGGTATTCGGTGGTCATCGTGACCCACTCCATGCAGCAGGCAGCGCGGGTCAGCCAGAAGACGGCGTTCTTCCATTTGGGCAACCTGGTGGAGTTTGACGATACGGACAAGATTTTCACCAACCCGGAAGACCCGCGCACGGAGAGCTATATCTCTGGCCGGATCGGGTAAGGAGCAGAACAGATGAACGAACAGCATATTGCCTCGGCCTATGACCGCGATCTGGAAGAGATTCAGGCGCTCGTCACCAAGATGGGCGGGTTGGTCGAAGAAGGGATCCTGAAAGGTTCCGAGGCGCTGCAAAACAGAGATGTCGAGATGGCCGAAAAAGTGCGTGCCGGCGACAAGGCGGTCGATGGGCTGGAAATGGCCATAAATGAAGCCTGCCAGCGGGTGATTGCGTTGCGGGCGCCGGTGTCTTCGGATTTGCGGACCATCCTGACGGTGTTGCGCCTTGCCGGTAGCCTTGAGCGGCTTGGTGACTACGCCAAGAACATCGCCAAGCGGACAGTTGTGCTGGCTGAAAGCGGCCGTCTTGACGAGCCGAACGGCGCGCTTCGGCGGATGTCGCGAGAAGTGCAGGAGATGCTGAACGACACGCTCAACGCCTTTGTACGCAGGGATGCAGTGCTCGCGGAAGCCGTGCGGCAGCGCGATATGGAAGTGGACCAGATGTACAATGCGCTGTTCCGCGAATTGCTGACCTTCATGATGGAGGATCCGCGCAAGATCACCATGTGCATGCATCTGCATTTTGTCGCGAAGAACACCGAACGGATGGGTGATCTGGTGACCAACATGGCGGAGCAAGTGATCTATCAGGTTACGGGTGAAATGCCCGATGATGTGCGGCCAAAGGCCGACGATACTGCCTATGTCGGGAAGGTGGAGTAGCGCCGGTGTCACATTTGCAGCCACTTGTTCTGGTTGTTGAGGATGAGCCATCGCAGCGGGAAATCCTCATTTATAATCTGGAGTCGGAAGGCTACCGGACGGCGGCTGCCGCCAGTGGTGACGAAGCACTTGAGCTGATCGCCGAAGAACTGCCGGATTTGCTTGTCCTCGACTGGATGTTGCCAAACGGGTCCGGCTTGGAAGTGTGCCGACAGGTCAAAGCGCACACGGAAACGCGGGAACTGCCCGTGATCATGCTTTCGGCGCGTGCGGAAGAGGCTGACCGCGTGCGGGGGCTGGATGTGGGTGCCGACGATTACGTTGTGAAACCCTATTCAGTTTCGGAGTTTCTGGCGCGGGTGAAGAGCCAGTTGCGCCGCGCGCGGCCCGCGAGCGTTGGGCAGGTCCTGACCTATGAGGATATCACGCTTGATGCGGAAACCTACAGGGTGTCGCGGGCGGGTAGCCAACTGAAGCTCGGGCCCACCGAATTCAGATTGTTGAGCACCTTCATGGAAAAGCCCGGCCGCGTGTGGTCGCGCGAGCAGCTGCTGGACCGTGTCTGGGGGCGGGACATCTATGTTGATACGCGCACTGTGGATGTCCACGTCGGGCGCTTGCGCAAGGCGCTGATGGCACACGGGGGAAGCGACCCTCTGCGCACGGTGCGCGGCGCGGGCTACGCGCTGGGTTAAGGGCGCACCGCCAACTGTATTGGCGGCGCGCGTGGTAGAGGGTGGCTAGGCCTTAGTCGTCGTCATCATGGTCGTCACGCTCGTCGTGATCATCATGATCGCGCTCGTACCGATCGTCATCCCGATCGTCGCGGTCATAGCGGTCATCATCCCGATCGTCACGGTCGTAACTGTCATCGCTGTTACTGCTCAAGGAGCGGCGGTTTTCGTACCGGTCGTCGTCGCGGTCATCCCTATGACGGTCGCTGCGGCTGGAGCGGCGTTCGTAGCGGTCATCATCGCCTTCGTCGTCGTTGTCTTCGGCATGGACGCGCTCGATGCTGCGGATGCGGTCACTGGCGCGGCCATCGTCACTGCGTTCAACCGTTTCGGAAAGAACCGCGCCGGTAACGCTGTCGATGATAACCGTGACTTCGCGGCCATCGCTGGTATAGCCTTCTATCTCTGTCCGGCTGCTGCCACGGCTTACGCTGAAATGGGTGAAGCCGTCACCAAAGAGGCTGTTGATCCGGTCTTGCACGAGATCTTGCGCAGAGGCGGTTGTGGCAGCGATTGCGAGGGCTGCGGCTGCGGCAAAAGTGAATTTCATTGTCGTCTCCAATTTGTCTCGGCGCTGGGTGCGCTTGATGACAGACACATGATGGAAGCCACGGAATTTGAAATATATCAGGGGTTAAGAAGGCCTCATTTGTCGCGCCTATAACCACGGTTTAGGCTGGCAAATGACCTGTTTCAGGGGCAGTATCGCGAGTCTATGGCACGGAAAGATCATACAGGTATCAACGCCACCGTCGCGACGGTCGTGATGTGGGGCATGGGCCTTGCGGCGTTGTTTTTCCTTCAGGATGTGGTGCTGGATATCAGCAACCATCTCTCGGAGCGGGAGGGGTATGGCGTGGGCGATCTCTTGCACTTGGTGTTCGAGATTCTGTCGGTCGTGCTTTTGGCGAGCGGTATGACGCTGCTGTTCACCTATCTGCGGCAACTGCGTGTGCGGCACGAACGTCAGGCGCAAGTGCTGCGCAGTTTGCGCGAAGATTTTGACGAACATGTGCGATTCCGGTTCGAGGAATGGGGCCTGACGGGGGCTGAGGCCGATGTCGCGCTTTTGCTCTTGCGGGGTGCGAGTACGGCGGAGATCGCGCAATACCGCAAGTGCTCCGCGGGGACCGTGAAGGTGCATTCGCATAACCTGTTTCAAAAGGCTGGCGTTTCGTCGCGCGTAGAGCTGATGGGGGTCTTCCTCGACGAGTTCATCGAGGTGGGGATGCAGGCGGAGCCGGAAACCGCTGCGCGCTGAGCTGGCAATCCAATAGCAGGGGCGCGGGGTGACGCGGGCCGGTGGTGGCCCGCGCCGGGGGGTGCTTTAGGCGGCGACCTGAAGGGCCGCGATTTGCTCTTTGGCTTTCTTCATTGCCGTTTCTGCATCAACCGCCATGCGATCTGCCGAGACGAACTCGACATCGGTAATCCCGATGAACGACAGGATGTGGCGCAAGTAGCCGCTGGCGAAGTCGATCGATGAGCCGGTTTCTGTGCCGCCAGAAGCGAAGGCGATGATGGCACGCTTGCCGCTTAGCAGACCTTCGGGACCGTTTTCGGTGTAGCGAAAGGTGACACCGGCACGGGCGACGAGGTCGATCCATGCTTTCAGGTTTGCGGGAACGCCGAAGTTGTAGATCGGCAAGCCGATTACCAGCGTGTCAGCGGCCTTCAGTTCCGCGATCAATTCGTCGGAGAGGCTGAGCGCCTCTTTTTGGGCATCGCTGCGTTCGTCGGGGGCGGTGAAGTTCGCGCCAACCCATGCCTCATCGATCAGCGGCAGGCCACCGGCAAGGTCACGCACGGTGATCTCTGCATCCGGGAAACGGCCGACGATCTGGTCTGTCAGGTCGCGGCTGACGGAGTTGCTACGGCGAACGGAAGCGTCAAGGCGGAGGATATGCTTGGTCATTTTTTGATTTTCTCGCTGAGAGTACGTTAATGACCGATAGATGGCGCTGCGCGACTGTGCCGAAAAGGGCCGAAACTGCGGGAGAAATGCGCGAAAATGCACAGTATTTTCGCTTGAAAATACTGCTGGTAGAGCCGGTTTTTGCGCCGCATCTCTGGGTGGTAGGCGCGCATATAATCGTGCTATTGCAGAGCATTACAGCGCGTAAAGCGCGGCTGCATCTGGTCGGATCACAAGGAAGTTTTTTGAGAGGTTTTGGTGGAGCCTAGGGGAGTCGAACCCCTGACCTCTTGCATGCCATGCAAGCGCTCTCCCAACTGAGCTAAGGCCCCATCCGGGTGCAGAACACCGTCTGCGTGCCGCTCTCTAAGCGGCGCTCAGGGCGAGATCAAGTGGAAAATCCCGCCCCAAAGCGAAAAAATCAGGTGTCGTCGTCGTTGCTCGCGACGTCGCCGATCTCGTCGAATGAGACGGTGTCGTCATCGTCGTCTTCGAGCACATCATCGCCCAGATCAACATCCGCATCGTCATCATCTTCAAGGATCAGATCGTCCTCGTCCGCCGTTTCCTGCTGCGCTTTGGTTGTCTGCGCATCCGCGGCATCCGCGATCATGGTGCGGGACTTGCCGTTTTCGATGGTGACCACTTCGCCCGTATAGGGAGAAACGATCGGATTGGCGTTCAGGTCGTAGAAGCGCTTTCCCGTGGTCGGGCAGATGCGCTTTGTACCCCATTCTTCTTTGGGCATGGTTATCCCTTCACTTTATGTCATGCACTTGCAGTGGATCGCCGCCAACTGCCATAAGCCGAAGGAGGTGTCAAAGGCTTTGACGCCGGTTTTCGGTAGAAGGCGCATATGGGCCGATATGTTTTGCATGGCAACCCCCCATTGGAGGTGAATCTGCGCCATTCGGCGCGGGCGCGGCGGCTTTCGCTACGGGTTTCGCGGCTGGACGGGGCGGTGACGCTGACATTGCCGCGTGGCGTTCCTGCCGCGCAGGGAATCGCTTTTGCCGAGGAAAGGGCCGATTGGGTGCGGGCACAGGTGGCTCAGATCGGGCCGGTGGAGCGGGTCGGGATTGGCGGTGCGCTGCCGTTTGGCGGGGTGCGACACGAGATCGGCCAGTGGAGCGGACGGGGCGTTCGCCATCATGCGGGGCGGATCGAGATCGGCGCGGGGGTACGCGCGCCGGCAAAGGCGGTGCAGGGGTTCTTGAAGGCGCGGGCGCGTGATGCATTGGCGGCGGCAAGTGACCGTTACGCGGCGGAACTGGGTGTCCGCTACAGTGCGCTGAGCCTGCGCGACACCCGCAGCCGCTGGGGCTCGTGCTCCTCCGATGGGCGGCTGATGTATAGCTGGCGGCTGGTCATGGCCCCGCCGGAGGTGCTGGATTATGTGGCGGCGCATGAGGTGTGCCACTTGCTGGAAATGCACCACGGCGCGGCCTTCTGGCGGCGGGTGGAAAGCGTGATGCCGGATTATGTCACCCATCGCGCATGGTTGCGGAGGGAAGGGGATGCGCTGTTGCGCATTCGGTTTGACGATTGACCCGAGGCGCATTCCCCCGCAGAGATAGGGCATGCTAGTTAAGACCAAACAGAGCGATCAGACGGGTGTGGCGCATGAGCGGGTGTATCGGGCGCTGCGCACGCGGATCATGCATGGAGAGCTGGAACCGGGGCAGAGCCTGACCCTGCGCGGCTTGGGGAGGCAATTCGATGTGTCGATGACCCCTGCGCGCGAGGCGGTGCGGCGGCTGGTGGCAGAGGGGGCGTTGTTCCTATCCTCATCGGGGCGGGTTTCGACGCCGGAACTGACCAATGAGCGGATCGAAGAGCTGGCGACCGTGCGCGCGCTGCTGGAGCCGGAACTGGCGATGCGGGCGCTGCCGCGGGCGCATTTCGCGCTGATCGAGCGGTTGGAGACGATCAATAACGGTGTCAGCCAGATGGTCGCGCGGCAGGATGCGTCGGGTTACATCCGGATGAACCTCGAATTTCATCGCACGCTTTACCTGCGGGCACAGGCGCCGGCGATCCTTGCGATGACGGAAACCGTCTGGCTGCAACTGGGGCCGACGATGCGGGCGCTCTACGGGCGGCTGAAGCGCACGGAGCCGCCTTATCACCACAAGCTGATCATCGCGGCGCTGAAGGCGGGTGACGAACCGGGGCTGCGGTTGGCGGTGCGGACGGATGTGACGCAGGGCTTGCGGATGCTGAAGACGTGAGGGTTAGTTGGCGCCGAAATTGCGGAGCCGATTAACGTTGGCCGCGATTTCGCCAAGGTGGCGTTCGTCGGTGCCGCAGCAGCCTCCCATGATATCGACATTGGGAAGTTGGAGGGCCACCTCGCCCATTTGTTGACCAAGCTCGACCGGATCGCCATTTTCCAGATGGCCGAGCTTGCACAGAGCGACCTTTTCCATGCGGACGGCATTCGGGCGGATGTAGCGGAGGCGGTTGCGCCATGCGCCCTGATCGGCGAGGGCGTCCGCAAATTCGAGCGGATGCGCGCAATTGGTGCCGAACCATGCCGCAGCGCCATTGTTGCGTTCGTCGATCACCTCAATGGCCTCGCGCAAGCTGGGACCGGAGCGCAAGCGGCCCACGGATGTGAGCGTCAGGCTGACGCCAATCGGAATATCGCAGCTTTCGGCGGCGCTCCATTTCCGCCAGTTTTTCGGCGGAATAGCCCAGTTTTGCGCCCCAATCGGGGCTGGCGCGGTAATCGTGGCCGAGGATCAGCATTCCGGTGCCATGTTTTTCAGCGGCATCGAAATAACGACAATACATCGCGCGGACGATCTCGCATGCCTGCGGATCATCAAACAGCGGTAACATTGAGAATTCGGGTAACTCCAAGCCCCATTTGTAGAGGAGTTCCGTCTCGCCGCCACCTTCGGTCAGGTAGAACTTGTGCTTCAGTCTTGGGGGGAATTCGCGTGGCATAAAGCCATTTTAGCAGATTTGCGGGTTTTTCGCGAGTATTCAGGGCTTCCTGCCTCCGAAAAGCAAACGGGCCGCCATAGGGCGGCCCGATCAAAACAGTCTGCAGGCGCGATCAGGAGTGGATCGGGCCGTCGCCGCAGGCCAGCGCTGCTTCGCGCACCGCTTCGGAGAAGGTCGGGTGGGCGTGGCAGGTGCGGGCGATGTCTTCGGCGGCAGCGCCGAACTCCATGCCGACGCAGATCTCGTGGATCAGGTCGCCGGCTGCGGGGCCGATGATGTGAGCGCCGAGCACGCGGTCGGTTTCCTTATCCGCGAGGATTTTGACGAAACCGTCACCGGCATGCACCGCTTTGGCGCGGCCATTGCCCATGAAGTTGAACTTGCCGACCTTGTAGGCGCGGCCTTCGTCCTTCAGCTGGTGTTCGGTCTTGCCCACGGAGGCGACCTCGGGGTGGGTGTAGATCACGCCGGGGATGACATCGTAGTTCACATGGCCTGCCTGACCTGCGAGCAGCTCAGCGATGGCCATGCCTTCGTCCTCGGCCTTGTGGGCGAGCATGGGGCCTTCGATGGCGTCGCCGATGGCGTAGATGCCTTTGACGGAGGTGGCATAGTGGCTGTCGGTCTTGATCTGGCCGCGTTCGGTCATTTCGACGCCGAGCGCATCAAGGCCAAGCCCCGTGG
>Ga0255781_10001542_pt1 | contig 18854 bp, 31 predicted proteins | sample 101ome_21_FD_179979 | JGI IMG/M metagenome (GOLD analysis project Ga0255781, IMG submission 179979) | Coastal salt marsh microbial communities from the Groves Creek Marsh, Skidaway Island, Georgia - 101413BT metaG (version 2) | ecosystem: Environmental > Aquatic > Marine > Intertidal zone >... | reverse complement strand
TGAATTGACATAGACAGGCTGTCTAGCGTGTTGCGCATGATCGACGATTTGATTTTCTGGATATCCATGACGGCGTCCGCCACTGACATGCCAAAAAAGTCGTGCGCCTCTGGATCGGGGCAGAACGACGCGAACGGCACGATAGAGCAGGGTTCGTTCATCAGGATTTCGTTGCCGTCGCCGGCCGTGCAAATTTTGCGCAGCTCCGCAATGCCGTCTCCGTCGTAGTCCACTTTGATGTAGTTTTCGACGTATAATATCTTGCGCATCGCGGGATCGTCGCGCTCGTTCATCTCGTTGATCAGGGACGGGTTGCGCGTGTGGCGTTCGACGTTGGTGTTCATGTCGTCGTGCGCTGACGCTAAGCCCTGCACCTCGTCGGCGTCGTATCCCATCGCAACTAGCTCAGACACAGTCACAATGCGGCGGTGCGCCACATAATCCGACGTCGTGATGTCTTTCGCCTCACGCGAAATCAGGAACTCTTCCGGGGGCACCGCCTCTAGCTTCACACGGCCATCAGGGTATGTATAGCTAACGCGCACGGAATGCATCATGGGCGCGGGCAGGATTTCCCCGGTCATAGGGTCAAAGTCGGGATCGCCGATAGGCTCAGATGCCACGATTGATATTTCGGCGTCAGGATCCGCGTAAAGCGCCGCCAGCGCGGCGTCATCGAGGCCGGTTAGGTCTGTTGTCTCAATGCGCGTCTGGTCGTCCCAGTAACACTTCAAAATACCAACCTTGCGGATCAGCGCGTCCTTGAACGCGGCGTGCATGTGCAGGAACCCGTTGTTGTCGCGATTGATGATGTAGTTTGCGTATTGCGTCGCCTGCTTAGCCGCGGCCACGTCTTCTGGCCCCTGGGGCGCGTATTCAACTGTATTCTCGGTGCTGTGGAAAATCCGCATCAGCGACGGCATGATCGCCTGCACGGTGTCGCGCACGTCCATGCTGACCACTTGGCTGCGACCCTCTTCCTCGTTGCCGAACGGATCGCCTCGGTAATATTCTGTCGCGGTGGCGCGTAGTGGGGACACATAATTATCCGCATAATCAATGGCGTCCTCTAGCTCCTTGCCGACAATGCCTTGCAGCTCATCATCGCTCATTGCGTCGGGGTTCATCTCGGCTTCTAGCTGCGCCGCCAATTCGGAAATTTCGTAGTCCATTATTTTTCCTTACTTGTTTGCGCGGACGCTAGACCGGCACCTGTTACACCTAGGAGGCCCGCAGTCGCTCCTGCGCCTTTAGCTATTGACCGACGTGGGCCACTATAGTCAACCCATGACGGCTTAGAGCCGCCGCCAAATTTACGCGCCTCAGTGATTATCAAATTACGCGCCTCTTCGCCAGTAATTTGGCCCTCGTCTTTCATCCGCCAAATAGTGCGGGCGACGTTTACAAACGGGCTGTTGCCGCGCAGCGTGGACGGGATCAGCGCACGCAACTGCTCCCATGTGATAGATTGCATTTGGCGTGGCAGCCAATCACCTTCAGCTTTTTCTGCTGCGCGTTTTGTGGCGTCAAAGTGCAAACCATAGGCTCCGCCAATCCCGCTATCTTTACCGCCAGTTGCCGACCAAGGCATACCCGCCTTTGGAACTGATTGCCCCGATAGACCATGCAACACCTCTGGTGCTGATGACCCATATGGCATTAGTAGGCCGCCAGCGATCTGGTGCGTGTCCGCAGTGACGTCAAAAGGGCTTTCAGGTGTTAGTATGTTGTTGAAGAAATTTCGCACCTTATGCTCAGATCCAAGCTCTTTTGAAATTGAATCAAGTTTGCCGTCACCTTCCATAATGCGTATTGCCTTAGCAATGTTGCTAAAATTTTGGTGAACTAGAGCTGCTGTGTCTCCATCTTTTTTACGCACATAGTCCAGAATATCACCTTCGGGCGAAACCTCGCGGAAAGCGTTTCCAAAATGCGCTTCATCATACGCGCGCAGCCACATTGCTTTCTTTAGGTCCGTGTCCATTTCGCCCCAAGGCGCGCCGCGGATTTCGTCGTACAAGTCAGAGCGCGTCCATGCAGTTTTTCCCGCTTTATCTGGCGCCTTTGTCTGAGATACGACATCCATCTCATTGGACCATTGTGAATTTGGGCTTAATTCGTCCATATGCTTCATCAAACGCTCGCCCAGCGCGACGTTTTGATACCAGTCCTTTTGAGGTGACAGAACAGCGAGAACACCGGCTGCTTTTTCTTTTGTAGAATTGAAACGTCCAGCCATCTCGTCAGCAATTCGGCTTGCGCCGTCGTACCACTTGGAACTGGATTCTGTTATTCCCGCTTCATCCGCCAAATCATACAAACTGATGATGTTGTCGCTCATATGCTCAATGATGTTTTCAGATGTCTCAACTGGATCCTCCGAAAGCAGGCCACGCATACCAGGGTATGTTTCGGTCATCATCTGCATGTTTTTCGCTGCGCTAGGATTGCGCAAAAACGCCTCGGTGTCAGATACAAGGCTGTCTGCAAACGGGTCCTCAGTTGCGCCTTTCCCGCTCGGCAGGCGCGTTGAAACGCGCTGAAAATCGCTAGGCTGCAATGGTTTATCTGGGGACGGTGTCATGCCTGGGATCGGGTTGCTGTAGAGCGTTGGCATTTCGCCCGGCTGTGTTAGGCGATCTTTTACGACGTTGCCTGCATAATTTACACCAGTGCTAAACCCTTGGAACGCCTCTTGCGCTGCTTGCGCCGCAGGCATACCGATTTTATTTGCGACCGCCAAAGGCGCTGCAATACCAGCCGTCCCGGATAACGCCTTACCAATCCCGCCGACAACTTGCTCCGCAGACGCACCAGGCGTTAACGCTTCCTCAAACCCCATCACGGCGCCCTCATACGACGCCTGTGGTGTAAGGGATCCCGCAAAATTTGCCGCAGGGCGTAGATTTGGCGGGATGTAGTAGTTTAGCAATTTGTTTAGCTGTGCGCGGCGTTCCTCGCCACGGCGACGCGATATAAACTCTGACAGTGTCGACATCAGTCTAGCAATCCCTTTGGTCTAAGTTTTGGTCGGGGCGACGTTGTTCCGGGGCGCAATTTTGGGCGCGGAGATGACGGCGTCAGGCCGTACATGTCCAAGCCAGAAAACTTTTTGCCGTAGTCCGAAATTTTCGTGCCAAATTTGTCTGCGGGGTCATATTGACCACCTGTCTCAAGAAACTCGCGCATCCCCAGGCGTCCGCCTAGGTGCGCCATGCCCGTCAATGCCGCCGGGTCAATGTCTACGCCTCCGACGTTCTGGCCGATGTAGTAGTCCAACCCGTTGTCGACGACGTATTTCATTATATCGCCCTCGTGCCAATCCATGACCTCTTTTTGGAGGGCGGGATCGCGCAAAAACTCATCGCGGGTGAATTTCTTTCCCGTTTCTTTCTTAAAATCTTTTAGGCGTGCATCACTGAACTGATAAAACCCCGCCATGCGACGGCCGTCCTCTAGCTCTAGCAACGTGTTGCTGATGCCGCTGCTCTCGCTGTCGCGCATTGCCTTACGAAAATCGGTATCCATCACCACTTAACCTTATCTGCCCAGTATGCCGCGGACATTTTACCCTTTGCTATGTTTTTCGCGTGACGCGCTTTAAAAGATTTTTTGCGTGCCTTTTCAGATGCCGTTTTAGGGTTTTTCCCAGCGCCAGACACGCCTTGCTGACCAAAACGTATAGTCTTGACCTTGTCGCCCTCTTTAGCCACGACGACGTGCGATTTTGTCGGGTGTTTTGGCGTTCTCTTTGGCTTGTTATAGCCAGATACGCCGACGCGAGATAGCCTAGCATCTTTTTTACGCTCCGCCATACTGACGCTCATAGTTTTTGCGATATTGCTCCGCTGACAGTTCAGGCAAGCCGTATGTCGCCTCCATCTGACGTTGCAAATCCATGAAATCTTCAAACGTCACGTCCGCCCCCAGCGGGGTTTCCGGCGTGTCAGACGCAGAGGGCGCAAGACCAACTGCAACTGGCATGTCTGGATCCATCAGGTAGTCGTAATCGTCTAGGAGCGATGCGCTGACAGCGTATGGCGCCGTATACGTTCCCGCAGCGCGGCGTAGGCGGATGTCAGGCACTGTCGGCTCGTATGCGGCCGTGTATGTACCCGCCGTGCCCTGTAGGGGCGCTGGAGGCGGAGGCGGCGTGTATCCCGCCGGACGCACACGCATTGGCCCTTCAGGCGCCGGCACTGTCCCCGGTTCGCGTGGGCCTAGCAGCCCCGACGCATAGCCAAGGATGCCAAGCAATCCGGGCATGGGTAGCGGCTTGCTGAACGACGCAGGGCCGATGGCGAAAGGATTAGGGCTAGCTGGCCCCTGTGGGCTAGTAAACAGCCGCTGCGTGAACGGGCGGTTGTCTTGTATCACTGCGGGCCTGTATGCGCCGGGGTCGTATCCACCCTTGGCGCCGACGCGGTCTAAGAAAATCCGCGCATTACCGCCGGCCGTGTCATAGCTGAAATTGCTGCGCGCTCTTTGTGCGGCTTGCGCTCGTTGCGCCTCTGATCCGCCAGACCGATTGTAAGCGTCCTGCGCGGCAATTGTGCGCGCCGTGCGGGCGTCATAATCTTGGGTGCGCTCCTTGAACCCAAGCCCCATCGCTAAATCGTCAAAAAAACCCATATTACGATTTCACCTTCTCTTCCCATCTGTAGCACTGGACCTCGACGATCTCGTGCTTCGGGTATTTGTATTGCAGGGCAGGAACCCCGTTCATCATAAAATCCACCGCACACTCATCCTCCGTCTTAAACGCTGGGCCGCCGATGGCAAAGCAATTTGCCTGGGCGCAGAGGAGGACAACCGCGGTGAACATTACATCACTTGTACCTTCCGCCGAAATTGATTTTCTGCGCCAGACTTCGCTGACCAGGTTTTTTCGGCTCAACCGTGGGTTTTTCGCCCATGATCGATTTTAGCTTTTCCTTCATGCAGCCCGTGATTTTACACGTCCGCGGCGTAGGACAATCTGCGCAAATAGCCATCACTTCTTACCCTTTGATTTCTTTTTCTTAGCCGTCTTGGCAGCCGCTTTGAACGCCTTAGCGCTCGGCGCGCCCTTACTTCCCGGCTTGCGCATCTTTTCGCCGCTGCCCTTCGCAATGCGCTTACGCTTAGCGTGGATGTTGGCATACAAACCCTTTTTTGGCATATTGGTAACCTTTTGCTCGTTATGCACATAATACATGAAAACAGGGCATAATAAACCCCGCGCCGTGGGAGATCAGCGCGGGGGAGCTGTTAGCTCTGCGGCTTGGGGGAGGAGTAAGAGAAGCCGCTGCCAAGAATATGCCTGAAAACAGTGCTTGTGTCTATGTTAACAATCGATTAACGTGGCCGCACTAAAAGAGGAGAATACTATGAAATATGGTAGCGTATGTTCAGGGGTTGAGGCGGCGACGGTCGCGTGGCACGGCCTCGGATGGGAGCCGCAGTGGTTCAGCGAAATAGACAAATTCCCTAGCGCCGTTCTGGCGCATCACTACCCAAACGTGCCCAACTTGGGCGACATGTCAAAATTTAAGGAGTGGAACGATGACCCAATTGACCTTCTTGTCGGAGGAACCCCCTGCCAATCATTCAGCGTCGCAGGATTGCGAAAAGGATTGGATGATCCGCGTGGCAACCTCATGCTCACCTACGTTGCAATTGCTGCACGATATAAGCCCAGATGGTTGGTCTGGGAAAACGTCCCCGGCGTCCTGTCATCTAACCGAGGACGAGATTTTGGCACCCTCCTCGCAGCGTTGGGGCAAATCGGGTATGGGTTCGCCTACAGAGTTTTGGACGCTCAATACTTCGGAGTGGCCCAGCGACGCAGACGTGTGTTTGTTGTCGGATACCTTGGAGATTGGCGACGTGCCGCAGCGGTTCTATTTGAGCGCGAAAGCATGTCAGGGCATCCTCCGCCGAGCAGAGAAGCGAAACAAGACGTTGCCGGAGCAGTTACTGCGAGCGCTTTTAGCGGTGGTGCGGGCGGAAGACCAGAAGGGGCAGCCGTAAACCACTTTATTCCGGAAATTGCCAGCACAATACAGACAACGTGCAACGACTACAGCCGCGCCGACGGTTTCAATATGGTCGCAGGACCACTGACCGCCGGAATGCATAGGGGTCCACGCGGCACGGAGGCCGTAGATAGCAACCACCTGATCGCATTCCCCGCCGAAATGAGCGGCACGCAGGCGGCGTCAACGCCAGAGGTGTCGCCGTCGCTATCGGTGAAGCATACGACTGCGGTGGCGTGGACGGCGTCGGCGATGGCAAACAGCTACGCCTGGGAGCGCGACGTATACCCAACGCTCAATGCGCAGATACCAAACGACACGTCCAATATTCAGTACGGCATCCGCCAAGACATGGCCGTCCGCCGCCTAACGCCAATCGAGTGCGAGCGCCTGCAAGGGTTTCCCGATAACTACACGCAAATACCGTGGCGCAACAAAACGCCCGAAAATTGCCCAGACGGCCCTCGATACAAGGCGATGGGCAATTCTATGGCGGTGCCAGTGATGCGCTGGATCGGCGAGCGCATCAAAATCGTCGACGAGATTTAAACAACACCGCGTATTCCACGCTTCAACGGGCGGCTCCATGAGCCGCTCGACGCGCTTCCGTAGGCCATTGTCGTGTGATCATTGGCCAACGCTAAACACACAGCGTCCGCGCGGTCTGGCGATGCCACGCCGCGCTTTTTCATCGCCTCCTTCGATTCCACTTGCAGCTTACCCGCGCTGGTAAAGTGATACCGGGGCGCCGCTAGCTCCGCATACAGCGCGTCATCGCGCGGCAGCTTAACGTCCATGCCCTCTAGCCACGTCTTGCACTTAAACCACAGCTCAGCGCGCGTGTTGAGGTAGGTGTCTTTCTGCGTGGCCCTCTCGGACACGTTCAGCCCACGCGCGGGCAGCCCCAGCTCGCGCAGGCGGTCCAACACCCCAGCGCCAAAGCCGTTGCTATCCACGATGATCTCTAGCGGACGCCTGGACGGCGGTGTCGCGTCCCACTCGGCCTTAACGGCGCCCGTGAGCTGCATCAAATCGAGATTTCGCCAGACCGTGAGCGGGTGGATCACGGGACCCTGCCGCTTGCACAGCACGCTGCTATCGTTGCCCTGACGGGCGACGTCCAAGCCCCAAAAGCCAATCGTCTCGTCGTGGATCTTGATATCGTTGGACATCGCATGCTCAATCAGCGACACAGGGATCACCGTGTCCTCCTCAGACGGGGGAAAGTTTCCCAGGACGCGCACATGGTACGCGGGGCTATCCTCGCTGTAGCGCCGCTTCATGTCCTCGACAAAATCGTCGGACACGCGCTTACTATCAACGCAGCTCACATGCATCGTGTACCAATCGTCGCGCAGCCGATTGTGGGTGTCGTAAAAGAACCCCGTGTTCCGCGTGGGGTTGCCGGTCAACACCGTCGTCGCATTATGCCCAGACATGGATCCGGAGGCCGCCTCAAACACGGCCGACGGGACACCGCTGGCTTCGTCGGCGATCAGCAACACGTTCTCGCTGTGAACACCGGCCAACGCCTCCGGCTGCTCGGCGCGGGACGTCCGACACGATATAAACGTGGCCTCGGGCTGGCTTTTCAACTCAATGCGGTCCGATTTAATCTCCAACAATTTATCAAAGGGGGGCTTTAGCCGCTTGGCGACATTTTTCATTTCGGCGAAACAGGCGTCAAACAACTGGGACGACGTGGGGGCCGTGACAACCGTTTTCGAGGGGACGCGCATCAGGACGTGCCAGATGGCGGCCATCGCGACCGCCGTGGATTTGCCGACGCCGTGGCCAGAACGAACGGTTATGCGGCGCTGGTCAGGGTCAGCGATGGCGCGTAGCAGCTCCTCCTGCCACTCGTCGGGCTGCAAGCCGATGACCTCCTGGGCAAACATGACAGGGTCATCACGGTAGCGCTGCATCAGCGTGAGAAACGGATTTTCAGGGGGGCGTTGTGGCATGGGGTTCTCCTAAAATTTTTTTACGGGGAGCTGTGGGGAGGTCATTGATATTTGCACCGGGTCGCCGCGCGCGAAGGGGGGGTGATTCGCGTCGATTCTGGCACAGGCATGCGCGAGGCGCATAGATCACTCCGATAATGTCGATTATGTTAAATTCCACTTCTTGAATGCGACATATAAATAAGGCGTTTGCGCGATGCATCGTGTTATTAAGCTATGCGCGGCGCGCAATGGCACAAGATATAGTGTCAAACGATTGCAATTGAACGCCCGTTCAGTTACGCGCGCGCACGCGTCCGCGTTCGTATGCCGATGCGTGTTTTCACCGTTAATCATCGCTCACGTCCTCCGCTTCTCCCTCGATCACGTCGCCAAGCAACTGCGCTGCCTGCGCGTGCAAATCGTTCACGCTTATGTTGATCGCGACGTCCTTCTGCCGCGTATCGTATTGGCTGTTCAGCTTGGACGCGATCCACTTGTCCGTGTCGACCTTTAGCCGGTCAGCGTTGACCGTCGATGGATCCGTCATCTGCGCAGTCTTGACCGCTCTATCCGCAAAGAAGTGCGCAGCCTCCATCAGCGCTGCCTCGTACCTGTCACGACGCCCAGGCGCGCTATCGAGCCACCGATACCACAGCTTGTGTCCTACGTCGTGCTGCTTGCACAGGTCACGCATTGACGTTCCCGTCGCCAGTAGCTCGAACAGGTCATCCTCGCCCACCTTATCCAACGCTGCTAGCTTTGCTATCGCTATCTCACTTCGTGCCATCTGTCTTGATCTCTCCTATCAACGCCGCATAGCCGCATATGTCGACCCAGCTATCCGCCTTATCCGGTGATTTCTTTGTCCGTGCAATCTTCATCAGCATCATCATGTTTGCCACGTCAACGACCGTGATATCCTCGTCCAGATATGACGCCCACAACGCCGCAATGTCTAGGAAGTTTTGCTTTGCGTCGCCGTAATCGTTCGCACGATCACCGCTGATCAGTCGCTCCGCTTCCTGCAATATCTCTGACCTGTTCATCTCCTACCTCCTAAAACGGTATGTCATCGCCGCCGAGATCCCAGTTGATCCGGCTATCTCCATCACGCACGACGCGTGTCACCTTTGCATCCGGGAACGAGCTGTACGCCTCGTTCAGCATCTTCTCCGTCCAATCGAACCGCAGCAACCGCGCGGCGTCCTCAAAGCTGTACACGCACCAGTCCGGATGCTTCTTGCGCAGCTCCGCCCACCCGTGCATCGCAAAGCATGTTATCCCGCCGTCAATTTCCACGCAATACGCGTGCGGCGGTAGCGGCTTGTGCCCCGCAGCCTCTGCGGTCTGCTCTAGCACGTCCCACGCCCGCATGAGCTGCGCGGCAACCTTATTCACGCCCACGACGTCGTTAGCCTCCACCAGCTCCCTCAATCGCTCGTATGCCGCTTCAAAACGTCCTGCCAGTTCAGGCGCCACCAAGCTGGGCAGCGTGTCGCCCCACTTCGCCGTCTTCTCCCGCGCTATCTTATCGAGCGGCGCCAACTGTCCCCACACGCCCGCGTTAATCACGAACGCATCCTCACCTACCTTCACATGGCCAGCCGCATCTCTGCCGCGCTGCCTTGCGTTGGTTTTATTTACACGTTGCTTAGTCTGTCCCATTGCCAGCTCCCCTTTCGCTCCTAAGTTTTACCGCACCTTGCGTGCCGCACTATTTACCGAACCCCGCACCCCCGCCGCACCTTCGTATACATATACGAGGTGGTGCGGCGGTGGCGTAACACGGTGTTTCTTCCGCACCTTCGGCACCTTTCCGCACCACGTTTTCAAGGTGCGGCGGTGTATATACGGCTGTGTATACATCAGTGCATACGCCCGTTGAATTCCGCATAGACCAACGCCTGCACGATCATCTCCATCAGCTCAATGTCTTGGCTCACGCCGTCGACGACATCGACGACGAATTGCTGATCGTTCACGTCTGGGCTTGCCATTGGCATCTGCGATGCGTCCCACTCAATCCTGCTCATCTGCTCTTCCTCGTCCCACACAATGCGCCCCACGATGCGGTCGCTCATGTGTCTGCCTCCAACTGGCGGATGCGGAACGCTAGCTCTCTGAGCTGCTCATGCATCCCCTTATCTATGTGGCCACTGAATAGCGGTCTGCGATCCTTCGCCTGATGCGCCTGCCCTGGGATCAGCGCGAACGTCTTGCCGTCGGGATCGATCTCGAACGTAATGTGCGCCACCTCGTAATGCTCACGCGGTGCGTCCGGGTGACGCCCCTTCGATTTCATGCTGTGCCTGCTCATAGCTTGCCCCTTTAATCATGTTGTCCTTTGCCCACAGCGGCTGCAAGTTTGTGTAGTGGAAACACTGGCGCTGTTGCTCTGGATCCGTCAGGTCGAACGACGCGCAAGGCCGTATGTGGTCTATGTGCCAATCGCCGTAGTTATCCCACGACATACCGGCGGTGAATTGCTGCTCAAGGTGCGCGCGTAGGTGCTTAATTGAACAACCGATCAATTCCATTGTCTTTGCGGCCTTGCGCCCGCAGTCTGCGTGGATCGCTGACCTGACGCGCGCCCTGAGCGACCCTCTCAGGCGGAAATCCATATCAACGCTTGCACGCTCCGCCATATAGTTGCGATGATATTCCGCGCCCATCTTTGATTTTGGCACCGCTCTGCGCTCCTCTGGCGTCATTGCGTTATATCGTGCGGCGCTGCGCTCTATACACTTATTGCGGTAATCTGCGTCACTTTGATACCTTTTGCGCCTGCGCGTATTTTCCGTCATCTTTAATTTATTACGATTGCGTATTTTCCACTGCCGCCTCCCATCAGCATCTGCGCAACGCTGACCGCAAAATTTCTTTTTCCGGCCGACTGTAAAAAAGTTGCAGCAACTAATTTGTTCACACGCCCTAATCATGCCCACCCCCGCAATAGGTAGTGGTCAAAGATTGACCGCCACGCGTTGGGATCGATCAGCACGGTTTCCGTCTGGCCGTCAAAAAATTGCAGCTCAATGATCCCGTGACCTTCCTCGCTCCCGTGATCAATGACGCCCCAGCCCTCGATGTTCTCCATGTCGATCTGCACCAGCTCACGCTGCCCGTTGCGTTCCGTAAATAGGTGTATCAAATCCTCGCTCTTCATAGCCCTGCCTCTTCCCTTGTGATCCACGTTCCAACGACAACCACTGGCACGTCGCGTCCGTCGCGTTTGCTCGGCCATGTCTCAGCGCGCAGCACGTCCGTCTCCATCCACTTTTTGACGATAGCCTTGCAGCGCGCTTTCTCGTGCGGCTTGTCTACGTCCAACTGTAGCACAGATGCCGCCGCATGTCCGACCCATTGCTTCGCCTGCACGTTTTGGCGATACGGCTCGTCACGCTCGGCCGCTGCCCCGACCATCTTCTGCACCTCCATCGCGTCCTTTGCTTTCACCCCGTCAAACAAGTCGGGCAGTTTAAACGGCGTCGCGACCCCGACGTATTCCCCATTGGGCAGCTCCACCCCTACCATGCGCCGGTACAGCGCCTGCGCCGCGGGCGGGGCGAGGTTTGCCTTGCCATCGTCCACACGAAATATGCCTAGGCTCTCGCCCTCTGTGACGCCCAGCTTGAGCGCCTCGTCTTGGCTGACACGGTTTAGCACGCGCGCGGCACGGGCCGCCCCGATTAGCGATCCTGCGCCCCGGACGGAATCAATTGTAGCGTCTTCGCCGTTCTGCTTGCGTATGTGGTGCGTCAGGCAGATGGCCGCGTCCGTCTCGTCCGCCACGCGTCTCACGACCGCGACCGCTGCGTTCATGGCAGAATTATCATTTTCATTTATAGACGTTGCCGCTACCCAGGGGTCGATCAAGACCAGCCCGATGTTGCACTCCTTAATTTTTTCGATCATGCGCTCAGCGATGTCGTCCATGATCTCGGTGCCTTCGCGGGTTTGTTTGGCAAACATGATGTTGATGTCGCGCCCCGCGTCCAAGAATAAACGGCCAGCGATTTCCTCGTTTGTGATGCCGTACTGCAACATCACGCCCGCGAAACGGCGCTGCATCTCTTCTAACGGATCCTCTAGGTTGATGATCCACACGTTCGTCTGCTCTCGTACTGGCTCCTCTAGCAGCGGGCGATTGATTGCCACGCTAGCCGCCTCCACCATCTGCATGGATGACTTACCCAAGCCGCCCATCGCCGCCACGACGCTGACGTAGCCGCGGATGTAGTGCGTGCCATATACCCAACGCCTGGGCGGTATCTTCGCTGGATCGATAGGTTCGTATGGCGTCGGCCAGTGCATTTCGTTGGCTAGCTGCTCGCGCTTTTCCTCTTCCACGCGCTTTGCCATCGCCAACGCCTCGCGCAGCTTCTCGTCACCGACCTCGCGTAAGTAGTCGTTGGCGTCCTTCACGTTGTCGATGCCGAGGGTATCGAACCGCACTACGCTGACCGCAATACTGCCGTCACCGCGCAGCACGTCGGCTACCTTATCAACGTCTAGGTCGGGATCCGCGCAGATCGTGACATCTGACGCCCGTGGGGCGTTGTATGTAGACATGCCCGCCTTACCGAACGTGCAGACGACGACCGCGTCGTCCTGACACGCCTGACGAACGCTGAGCGCGTCCTCTGGTCCCTCTACAATGCAAATCGGCTTACCGCATTGCGGATCGCCAATGTGCATTACATTTCCAGCCAATACTCCACGCGAATATTTCGTGATCCCATTGTGTTCGCGCTTATCTCCTTCTGGGGTAAGCAATACCGCCTGAATACCCTGCACATTACCCTCTGGGTCACGCGCCGGAAAGATAATCGCCGGACCGTCGTAAACGCTTGGGCTGAACCGCGCCACGTCTACCGCCGAACTGGCACGCAGCCCCCGGTTGTTAAGATATAGTAACGCCGGACGCGTTGCGTCCTTATTGTCGCGCGTGATAGGCACCGCGCGCTCCCACGCTTCGCTGGCCTTCTTAATCTTGTCCTGGCGTGTCTCCTCGTCGCGGACCAACATGTCCTGCGCCGCCAGACGTCCAATCAATCGGTCGAACTCAGACGTCGTGTACGGCGTCGTGTCCGAATCCTTCAGCTCCTTTGGGTTCTCGCCGCCACGCTTAAACCCTGACCCAATGGTCGCCTTAATCTCAATATCGTTTAGGCCGATTGTCTTGGCTGCGCCGTGCAGCTCCACAATGGCTGCGTCAATGTTCGCGGGCGACAAGTGTGCGTGTCTGCCCAGCGTGTACGCCGCCTTGTTTAGTGTCTCGTTTCTGCCGCCCTTTAGCGTTGCCATTACCTCGCCGACAACGCTCTCCCTCACTTTGCTAAAATATGCGTCTGACATTTATTTTCCCTGTGCGCCATTAGCGGGGCGCGCGGACGCGCCCCACGTTATTACATTTGTTAGAACCCGAAATTATCATCTCCAGCAGGCGCCGCCGCGGGCGCGGGTTCAGGTGCAGGCATAGGCGCTGCGGGCGCAGGCTGTGCGGGTGCCGCATTAGCCGCCGGCTTGTTGATCCACTTGCCGATGTTAAAACCGACGTCGTAAGACGTGCCCTTGCCGATGACGACAGGCGTTGTCGCAGTGACCTGAACCACTGGGATCATTCCCTGGTTCCACTCTGGCATCTGCTCGGCCTTGTTATACAGCTTCGCAATAAACTGACCTAGGCCATACGAATTGCCGCTGAACGTGGCCTCACGTCCGTCGCTTAGCCAGCACGTCGCCTCAAAACCGTTCTTGTGGTTTTCGCTTGGGCGTGGCGTTGGTGTTGATGGCGATGGCCACGGCTGCCAATCGCGGATACCGACGTCAATGTGTAGCCACCCGAACGTGACGTTAGCAATGTCGATTGCAAAGCCGCGGTCCATGTCGATAGGCTCATCTCCCGCTTCCGTTTTCGCCCACCAACGATTTTGCGGTAGGTTGCCACGAATGTAGATACCAGTGTTTTCTCCGTCCCCGGAACCAAATGAAATAGGCATGTGTGTCTCCTGACTTAATTTGCCGTAAATTTAAACGCGTAGTTAGGTATGCGCAGGGTTTGCAATTCCCCATACCCGTAGTCCCACACGTTGCTCTTCAACGCGCCCGCATACTGCTCTAGCGCGTATTGGACTGCCAGCTCGCCCTCGTGCAAGCTCTCCGCGTCCAATTCGTATACGCCGACGGGATAAGGTGCCTCCTTACCCACGGCGATAAATATAAACCTGTCCACCTCGTGCCCGTCCAACATCATTGTCCGGCGGTAAAACTGATCCTGGATATGATACCCAAGATTGCCCGCCTGCTTCGCAAATGCTTCAGGGCTAGGCGCGATGGTCGTTTTCAAATCAATTACGGCCGCAATGTCGCGACGCCAACCGTCCGGCCGACACCGCGTGTCCACGCCGATGACCTCATCACGAGAGAACACGCTAGCCTCGACCAACAGGTCGCCACTGAGCAGCGCCGCGGCTGCGGCATTCGAGCGCACCGCGTTCGCCATGTCAACCGCCTGATGATAGTCCGCCTCAGTTAGTAGCACCGCGCCCTCGGCGTCGGCTGCGTCCTTTTGCTCCTTCCAGGCGTTGCCCCTGCGCGTCTCTGGCCCGCACCATACGGTCTTCGATCTGTGCGGCTCTAGCACGAGCGTATGCACCGCGGTGCCCAAATCAAACGCTGCGCTTGGCTTACGCTTGGCGTGTTTGAAATGCGCCAGTGATTCGAGCGCAATTGTTTTGGCGCCCGTCGCGCTCAGCGCCGGATCGAGGTGGTATTCCTCGTTCGACATTGTCTCAATTACTGGCATTAAACTTTCCCCTTGCCATATAGCGCGATAAGCAGCGCCTCGGCCTTGTGTTCATCTTTCTTACGCTTCAATTGTGACGCAAGGTCGGGAAACCATTGCTGCGCCATCCGCCGTGCCGCGTCTTTGTCGCGTGGCAAATTTAGTGAGCGTTTCCAATTGTTAGGCGTGACCAGGGTGTACCGCGAGCGCGATAGCGCCACCGTCGTAACGATCTGGCCAAACCCATAGCCTAGCTTAAACGTGGATGACACGCCCTGCTTTGGCATCGCCTGTTGCTTTTCGATAAAGATATGATCGACCCGGTCGACTGATGTCAGAATGTCCATCAGCGCAACCACGTCGACACCGCCCTCGTCGTAGGTTGGTAAATCGTGAACCTCTGCCCACTCCTCACCAACTAAGGCAACGCCGCCCGTTCTATAGCCGCAATCAATACCGATAATCATTCTCGAACTGGTATCCCGCTGTTTTTAAAAGATCCATCAAAGCATACTCAACCATCTTTGACATAGGCGTTCGCGTCTTGTCCGAATGCTGTTGCAGCGCCTCGTAGACATCCTCGCGGATGCGTGGGCCAATTTGTTTTGTGTCTGTCATAATGTCCTCCATCTAACAGACTGTTAACATCTGACCTAGGTATGGCGCAAGAGGGTTCATTGTGATAAATTTCTAAAAAGACCGAGCGGTGAGTTGATATGGAAAAATACGGGATCGTTTTAGCAGTTTTTGTGCAGGCGGTAGGCGTCGTTTGGTATGTGTCTACGCTTGCCAGTGGCGTTGATGAAAACACCCGTAATATAGCGCGCCACGAAATCATGATCCAAAAGCTAGAAGATACGACACAAACGCAGGCTATCATGTCGGCGCGTATCGATGAAAACATCCAGCAAATCCGTTTGACGCTGGAGAAAATGGCGGACAATTAAATGGACCAAAAAGCAATGATATCTGTGCTGTTCGCGGCAGTCGTTGCGCTGATCGGCTGGAACATTTCCACGACGCATGAGCTGACGTTGCAAGTGCAGAAGCTAGAGGTCATTCTCCTGAATGATGCGTTCACAAAATGAAAAAAATCTACCGAGCATTAAAGATACCCTTTATTAATCGTAAGCGGTACATAGAATTAAAGTGTTACAGTAATACTAAATTTGATATAGATAATTGCCCTATCACGTTAAGCTCTGAATTGCCTGTCATGAAACCCGTAGGCCCTGTCAGCCCTTATGTGGGTAACTTCTCTGGGTGCTATGGCTACATTAAAGGAATGAAAAAATCTGCTGTTCTTAGGGCTTGGACAGAGGCTGAGTTTGAGGGGCTAGGGTCAGATGAGGGGATATCTTTTAATTGGGCTGACACTGCAAATGGGCTCTCCAATATAACAATACATCAAGACCCAATATATCAAAGCAACACCAATATATTAACCAAAATGACAAATCCTTGGAGGCTAGAGGAAACTACGGGCGTCCATTTTGTAACCGCAAAGCACATCACAAATCTTACACCTATGGCCATACCGTCGGGATTGCTTACTTTTAATGTGGGCCATCAATTAAATGTTTTTAATTTGGTGCATGTGTCGCAGCCTAAGTACAAAATAAAGTTTAAGGAGCCTTTACTTGCCTTGTATCCCATGTCCGATTTGCCACTGCATGTTGAATGCATCTTTGACCCCGAAAAACATGGGCAACTGAATAACGAAACCAACAGAAGGGCTTATTTCAAAGGTAATAATTTGAAATTATGCAGAAGACATGATTGACCCTTTTACAGCTCTAGCAGCGATTAAGGGAGGGATCAGCGCGGGAAAGCAAATTCACAGCATGTCGAAAGAGATTGCGGGTTTCTTTGACAGTGTCGACACCGCAAAAAAGAATCACCAGAAGAAAAAAGACAGTCCGTTTGCCTCTGCAAACGAGGAGGCGCTTGACACGTTCATGAAGCGGCAGGCGGCCATTGACGCGGAAGAGCAGCTCCGCGAAATGATCATTATGACGCGCGGGTTCTCGCAGTGGCAGGAGCTGTTGAAGCTGCGCCGTGATATCGCCAACGAGCGGCGTGAGGCCGAGCGCAAGGCGCGGATTGAGGCGCAGGAGCGGCAGGAGGCCATCGTGATCATTATGCTCGTTATTATGGGCATACTGGCGCTGGGCGCCCTTGTGGCAATGGTTGGCGGTAGCCAAGGATGGTTTTAATGATTTACGTTCTTGTATTTGTAAACCTAGTCGACGGTCAAAGCCTGCAATATTATCAAATTGGAAGCTCTTTCCCTAATCAGGTTGAGTGCAATAAAGAGCGGGCAAAGGCGTCCGCGCTATTAACAAAGAACGGCACGGGGTTGTTCTGTCTTGAGGTTAGTAGAGATTAAACGAAACACTTGGGCGGTTTTGACGCATGATAACAAAATCGTTATAATTACGACGTCTAAAAGAATTGCGGAGACATACGCACATGAACGAGCTGATACCAGACAAAGAGACATACCAGACGAATAAGCGGCGCATGACGTGGGCCTGCTTAGGCATGATGATCATATCGACGTTTGCAGTTATCTTTGACCCCGCACGCATGAACGAAGCCAGCGCCGTGTTGATGATGATGTACGGGTCACTGTCTGCGGTTGTTGGTTCATACTTTGGGTTCTCAGGAGGAACGAAAAAATGAGAAAAATCACAAGCATTGGCATCCACTGTAGCGCGACGCGCCCCAGTTGGTACGAGGGAAAATCTAACGGCCAGAAGGTCGCAGAGATCAAACGCTGGCACGTCCAGGATCGCGGGTGGTCAGATATCGGATACACCTACATCATCTGTCGTGACGGCGAGGTGAAGAACGGCCGCCCGATTGAGCGCACCCCGGCGCACGCTAAGGGACACAATAAAGGATCCGTGGGCATCTGCCTGCTAGGTGGACACGGCGGAACGCGTGACGATGATTTCTCTGAAAATTTCACGCCGGAGCAAGAGGTCGCATTATGCGACCTAATCGCCAAATTGAAGGAGCAGCACAAAATCCGAAAAATCTGGGGACATAATGAAGTGTCCAGTAAAGCGTGCCCCTGCTTCGACGTCAAAGCATGGTTAAAGGGCTAGTCATATGTTTACCCCTCTTACTTGGGGGGTGCTTGGGGCTGCCATCTTTCTTGGCGCCATCTGGTGGGGTGAGCGTGACACCGATTGGTACAAACATCGCCCGCGAGGTGGAACAAACAGCCGTGAAGCAAGAGACGACGACTTCCGCTGGGCGGGACGTGATCCAGACGGAGACGATCAAGGAGGTTGAGCTAGGCCCCGCCGAGACGGTCACAGTAAACAACCAGGACACGCCCATGTGGCTCATCCTGGTTGCGCTACTGGGTTGGCTGCTACCCACGCCTAGTCAAATGGGAATTGCTATCTGGAACGCAATTTTAGTGTTGACGTCACCACTGACTAGATTAAAACGACGGAGCGGAGGGTAAGCTCAATGTGCCGCGTCCAATACCACGGGCGGTTTTGTTGGACCCCAGTTAGCCCGACACTACTGGCCCTCCGCACGATTCTCCTCATCATGTAGCACGCGGTGGCAATTAGAGCATAGCACGATGCAACGCTCTAGCGCCTCCTTCTTAGCTGCGCCAAAACGGCCGTTGCGCACTAGGTCTGTGACGCGCTGATTGTCTGGGCTTTTTATGACATGGTGAAAATCAATGGCGGCGGGGTGCGAGTATCCACACTTAACGCAGGATAGCGTCGCTTTCCATTCCCGATACTCAATCCGCATTTTACGGCGGTAGCTGTTTACCCTGTCCTGTATCTTTCTTTTGTTCTTTTGATAGTACTGTTTTCGGTACTCTTTATTGTACGCTCTCTGGCGCTCTTTATCTGCATAAGGGATGGCTACGTCCTCCAATAAAAAAGGCCCCCGTGGGGACCTTATATCATTGTTTTTCTTGCTTTTGTAGGCCGTACCTTCGCATGTAGTCCGACACCGCTTGCTGGCTGACGCCCACGACGTCTGCGATGTCTCGGCGCGACATACCCTTGCCCAGGCATCGCTCAATGATGCGCGCGTTGCGTGGCATCACCTTAGGCTTTTCCGACG
>Ga0255781_10001538_pt1 | contig 18865 bp, 9 predicted proteins | sample 101ome_21_FD_179979 | JGI IMG/M metagenome (GOLD analysis project Ga0255781, IMG submission 179979) | Coastal salt marsh microbial communities from the Groves Creek Marsh, Skidaway Island, Georgia - 101413BT metaG (version 2) | ecosystem: Environmental > Aquatic > Marine > Intertidal zone > Salt... | reverse complement strand
GTGTCTAAACACTCGTCTATTATTTCCTGTCTAAGATTAGCGTCAATATGTGCAATGAATTGCAAACCTAAACATTCATAAACATTACCGCCAAGACCGAGTGCCAAATCATTGCCAGCTAAAAAAGTGTTGAAAAGAGTTCTAATGTTAGTATTGTATTTAGCTAAATAACAAGAAGCGTTAAAATTTTGTTCGCTTCTATAACTTCTAAATTTTGGGAGTAAAAGATCGCTACTTGTAAAGCATTTGTAAGCGGTACCATAATAAGTTGTTTTGTTGTAAGACCTTAAAGTCCTTTTCCTTTTGTAAGAAGTTATTAGACTCTTTTTAAACGTGCCTTCTAAATTCTTGCTTTCTGAAATCGACTCTATTAAAGCATCGTCACCCGCTTTTATTAATTTAGCTGTACTAGAAATTTGATCTAGAGTTTTACCTCTAGCTGGTGAATTTAAATCTATTTCACCGACAGTTGGCCTTTCGTTTGCGGTAGCTAATTCTTGAGTAAAATCATAATAAAATGTACAACCAAAAAGAGCGCACCAATCGTTTAAAACTTTTCTTAAAGTGCCAGTAAAATTTTTTCTAAGATATGAAACACCATTAATTTCAGATTTATCAAAAATGTTTATATCTATGCCGAAAAATCGACACGCTTCTTTAAGTTCAAAAAACGAATAGTCTACAGCCGCAAGATCGCAACTAGTTTTTGTGAACTTTTCTTTACCAAGGAATATGTAACCTCCGTCAACTGTATTTCCCGTAAAACATTTTTCCAGATTCGCCTCTCTTAAAAGTCTATGTGTAAATATTGGATTTATTGGGATCGGATTAGCGGGGATAGCTGCGGGTAAATCTTGAAGAAGATAATTGTAAAAATCCACGCCAATAGCATTTAATATTTGAACACCTTGAGCATTTACGGGGCCAATTTGATTATTTTGAAAGCAAGGAGGGCAAGATAGTGGAATTATTGCGGTGTTATCAACTTCACCTAATGGCTTTGTTAAAAATTTTTCATCCAAAGTATGAGTTCCTATAAGACCAATAAAAACTCTATCTAATATATGGGAACCGTCTGTTAGCTCTAGTTCTAAGGTTTTATCAGAGCTTGAAGTATTTTTTTTGAATCCTTTTACATAGCATTTTATAGTTAAATCATCTCCAATTTTTAAGTAATAAGGTGAGGTATAATCTAAATTTGGAGTAGGATCATAAATCCCATTTTGACTAATTAACCCAAGATTTAAGGAGGTTGGCTTTTCATTTATGCCAAAATCCATATTTATAGCTCTTATATAAGCAAGATTTTCGAATTTACCAGCTTCAGCACCAGCAAAACCTCTATCTTGAGAAATTAAAACACTTGGAATGTTCTGTATTGTATCTGGCATTTGTTCCTTTTACCTTTTACCACTATAAAATACACTAAAATTAATTTTTAAGTATCGAAAAAATCATTTGTATTATTGTATATATTCGTGTTAAAACCAGTTACAAAATTATTATATTTAAGCAATCCAGCGTTTGAAACCTTAAAATAGCTGTCTTCTTCTATTCTTTTTCCGTTTACCCAAACTTGCTCGTCTATCAAGCCAACTCCAGCGTTTATAAATTGACTGGCGTTTCCAGTAATCCTATTATAGCTTTCAGATATTCTAGGAAGCACTAAAATGTTGCCAGTTACATACTTATTATTGTTTTGAATTTGCGAGGATATTAAAGAAATCTCACTAGCATCTCCAGTGAAGTCCACCCCTGATAAAAGCTTATACCCATTTAAATAAATATCGCCAGTGTGGGTATTGCTTATCGTAAAATTCTCTTGGTCTATAAAACCACTCGCAGTAGCACTAGTCGTAGCACCGCCACCTTCAATAGTTATCGTGGGTGAGGACAAGAAGCCAGAGCCACCAGAGGTCAACACTAAACCAGTCACCTTTACGGTTCCACCCGCCTCACCAGTAAAAGCTGTCGCTGCGGCGTTTTCCCCTCCAGAAAATACTACGCTCGGTACGCTAGTATACCCGCTTCCAGAATTAGTAATCTCAATTCCAGTTACAGCATACCCAGAGAAAGACTCTATAATGTTTTGGTCGCCACTTATTATATCAAAAACAACCGCGTCTTGACCAGAGGAAGGTAAATCATCGAATTTTACCTTGTAGTCTACCGCCGTATCGGTTGTTATTGAAAATTGGTCTCCAGAATACTTAGCTAAACCATTTAAGAAAACGTTTAAATTTCCACCTTCGTAACCAGTGGAAGGATAATAATTATTATCTCCTAAAAATTCTGGTGTTATATTTAATTGAGTATCATAAAAAGAAGTATGAGAATATATTTCAAAATAATTTCCAGTATCAATTTCATCTATAAAACTTATGCATTGCTCTGCATATTTTAAAGATTTAGAATAATCATTTGTTCTTTGAGCCCCTATACCACTAAAGCCGCTTCCCGAAATTATTCCAGAGCCAGTTAAAAATTCAACCACTTGACCAAAAAGTTCGCCCGAAACACCTGAATCTTTATAAAAATTTATATCCCCACACAAACAAGTTTCTATTGTTTTGTATATTTGAGGTATAAAGCCCGTAACCCCAGTCCCTGTTAACCCTGTTAAATTAACGTCTACCCCAGTTATCTCTTGTCCTGTGATAGAGTAAGCGACAGTTGTTCCAGACTCTATACCAGAATAAAAATAATTTTCTGCTATTATATTTTGCTGAGAAGGGTTTAAAGCTCCCCCGTATAAAATAAAGCTATCGATTTGACCACTAAAACCTGTGTAACTTGAAGGCGTTGAACTTCCAGTTGTCCCAAAATTTCCTATAAAGAAATAAGAAGATTCGGTAAAATTTTCTAGCCTGAATTGAGCAACTTCATGATTAAAAGAGCCTATATCATGATTTATTATAGTTAAAACATTTGAGCTCTGGGAAACTGAAATTACATTGTTTTCACCAAGCTCTTTTGGATGAGTATATATTCTTCTTTGATTACCAGTGTCTAAATACTCAAAATAAGCTCTATTCGATCCGTTTACACCAAAATTAAAGCCAGAAGCGCCTGTATAAGTTTCCATAGAGGAAGCAAGCACCCTAGCTACGTTTCCTTGAGTTGATTGACTTTGATAGTAATCTACAAAAAATGTCCAGTTGCCAGTGGATAAATCACTCGCTAACTCAAGAACGTCTTCCCCTTTGAAAACTCCAGATGAACCTAGATTACCTGTAACGTTAGAAGTACAAGATATAGCAACCAAAGGAAAAGTTTCAGAAATTGGCCTAGTAATATCACCAGAAATAACTTGAGCACCAGTGGGGTAATAGTCGTTAAATACTAAACACTCGCTACCGCTTTCAAAATTATAAACACCCTGAATAATTCCAGTATTTAAATTATTTATCTCGAATATATTTTTTAAGTCGTCGGGATTCATTTACTGGTAAAAGCTTGTGTTATTAACAAAAGTATAGCTCTGAGTGATGCTTGAGTCAAAAGTGCTTATATTAAATGCGTCAGTAGCTACTGGGTTAAAGTTACTGCCTTCACTTTCTATCACTAAGTCATTATTAGTTGTAAAACTATTTCTCAGTGAATCACTGTAATTTCTCATCTCAGTTTTGAAATCAGAATTACTGCCAACAGCTTTTGAAGTTATATTTAAATTAACTCTTTCTCTTGTTTTGGTGTTTAAATTATAAATTCCATAAACACCATTTTCGTTGCAGCTAGGTTTAGCCACGTATTGATTTAACGCTGGTGTAACATCAACTTTGTATTGAAAAGTTCTAAAATCTTCTTTAAAATTATTATTGTCAAACGAAGCGTTTAAACTAATGGTTCCAGCGTATTCATTCATATCAACGCTAAACGAGGAAGGCTGCGGATTCAAAGCCCATCCAGTATTAGAGTATAAAATGTTATAATTTAAACCCGTGTAAATCTCTTCTGCTTTTTGAAACAAATACTCTTCCGCAGTTTGAGAGTTAAGAATTGTATTGAAATAATATCCAGAAATTAAATCAAATTTTGCTCTATTGTTTCCTCTAGCTTGAAATTGACCATTGATAGAAACAGTGGCTCTATCTGTAATATCATCAGTGCTTACGTCTACATTATAATCAAAATACACTTCCGTAGATAACCCAGAAAACAATAAATTATTATCATAACTTGCGCTTACTGATATTCTTTTATCTGTATCCGCTGTGTCTTCTACATCAAGAGACAAAGGAACTTGATTTAAGTTGGTAACTTTACAAGCGCCAGTAGCTATCTTGTAAAGATTTCCAGTGGTTGGTTGACTACTCCTAACAGAAGCTGGCGTTGCGAATTTATCTCCTTGAATTGTGTAATTTACAGTGACTTCAAGAAAATCAGATTGGACCCCAGAGCTTACTGATGAATCAATTTCGCTAACGTAACCTGCTGTAATTGGTATATCGCCAATACTTCCAGTCTGAATGACATATTCGTTTGTGCAAGAATAAGTACCATCAACTCTATTTACGTCCTTGGATGTATTTGTTAAAACTAAATTAGCGTTTGTAATTCCGTTTACAAATTTTGGAATTACTTTATTTATATTGTATCCCGTTCTAGCCTCTACGAAGTTTTTAGCATTTACTACGGCTTGAGCGGTTGGCGCTCCACCACCAGGTTCATTGCTGGTAAAACCTTGAGCGGAAACCGTGTGCGAAATTCCTACTGTGCCATTTTCGTTATCGTTAAATGAAACAGTTTCTTGTGGTTCTAGCACGCCAAATGTGCCCGCGAATTCATCTTGCTCGAAACATTCTAAAGTAATTGAGTATTCTTGTGCGCCATAATTAGCTGGAGAAAAATTTAAATCTCTAACTAAACAACCCTTCCAAATGTGTCTAGTGGTTCCATCCTCGTAAATCGCTAAATGCTTATAACTTTCAGCAAACCCACTAAGTATTCTTTCTCTATCCTTTTTAATCGAAACTGTATTTAAGTTACCCCCTAATCCAGTTTCAGAACCAATTATTTGCCCGTCTAAGGTTATGGTTGCTATCTGACACCACTTACCCCCATAATAAACCATCTCTTGAGATCGAGAGAGGTAAGGCGTGGGCATACCAGTGAAAGTGAAATAATCGGAAGAGAAATCATTTCCGTATCTAATTTCAACTGTTGGATTTAAAGGTAGTGGCATACTAAGGGTTAAATACTAAATTTTGATTCGCAGTTGCAGACCTTTGCATACTAAATGCGGCGTCAATTGACATACTAAAAGTATCATCAGAACCAAAAGAATAACTAGCATTAGTTATATACATTGTATCAGTTCCTACTTTTTGTATTTGATTATTGTTTGCGTATACTGAATAAGCTTGCTGAAGCATATCGCTTTTGGACGTGTCAATAGCAGAAGTCGGGTTGGGTCTTGTATCTAAATTGTTTGTAAACTGAACTCTTCTTAATTGGCCTTCCATTTTAACGCTTCTTGTGCCTAACGATGTTTGCTCTGGTGTGTGCAATATTTGATTTGTTACATTTGGTACAATAAAAGCAGCTTGATTTGGCGTTCCGATTTTATCGTCTATAGTTACTTTTCTTCTGGCGAATGTACCATTATCAAAAACATCTGGATCATCCGTGAAACTATATTCATAAGATAACTGTTTTCCGTATTTAGGAACAGTAAACTTATTACTTAAATTTTTTAAAGTATTTGTTTTATCGTTTAAAGTATAAAAAGATTGACATCTTGTTTTTACATCTGACCTAGATGGAATCAAAGAAAAAGAATCAAACTCAGCGTCTTTAAAATTAACTGAAGTTATTGTACCGTTTTCATTGACTGTAACAATGTTATCTGATTCGGATAGTTGAGTGGTTCTTTCCTCTAGGAAAGTAAGATTTTTAAACGATTTATCGTCTGTATACTGAACGCTATAACTTGATTTAGCGGAGCTATTGTTTACATTTTTACTTGTTGAAACTGCTCTATTATTTAATGAGCCAGCGTTTGTGCCTAAATAATTTTTGTAAGATGTATATACTGTATTGCATCTATTGTAAGAATTAGCTATCTCAGTATCTAAAGCTGAAATCGCTTCCGTTAAAAAGTCTGCCGACCTTGGTTCTATTTCTCCATTTTCACTTACCGTAACTATTCCTCCTTCGTCAAAAGAAAAAGAATTAGAAACTCTCAAAGAGTATGTAGACTTACCACTTGGAAGTAAAACTAACCTTCTGTCAAAATCACAACTTCCATCAATCAAATTATAGGTTTCATTTGTGTATTTTCTAGACGCAACAGAAATACTTCCATATGAATTATCTATAACAGTAGAAAATTGAGTTGGTGTTTGATCAAATAAAATACCCGCTAATGTTTTAGACGTTGATATTGGATCAATTGCAGAACCGCCAGCTTCAATACCAGATATATATGTTATACTTAGTGAGTGATTTAATTCGTAAGTATTATCTTCCGATAAACTATAAGAAAAATCCTCTGAAATATTATCTAAAAACTGAGGAAAAGGAACTGTATAATATACTAAAAAATTAGCAATGAATGGAACAGATGTAACATCTACTAAAGAGGTTCTCGATGGGTCTTCGTATAATTGAAAATTGTTTTCGCTAGTTACATCTACATAGTACCTAGTATTTAAACTTGGACCTGTTCCCGTCATTGCAGTGATTTCAACTTCTACGCCATCTAATAAATTATGATTAGATTTTGTAAAAATGTCTGTTGAATCATCTGCGCTTACGAGCGTTAAGCTTCTTGTTTGGGACTCGAAAGTGCTTCTGATGTCACCGCTGTTGTATACTTCTATTTCTGCGGTGTATTTACCGATTCTTATTTGATCTTCATCTGTAGCGCTTGAAGCTGGAAAATCTAACGAGACTATTCGACCCGTGCCAAAGCCAGTTTCGTTTATTGTTATCGCCTCCATTATAGAAGACGAACTTGAAGCTGCTGCAACATAATTGTCTATTTGTTGTATAGCTTGTCTTACGCCCTTTAAGTCTGTGTTAGAGGCGCGAACGTCTATGTACCCCTCTACAGAAATTGTGTCTACAGTTCTGTAATTTGCGGTTCTTTCACCGAAGTAGTCGCTTCTTCTTTGGATTCCTAAAATGTATGCGTTAGTGAAATTCATTAATAATCAATTAAGGATTTGGGGAGTTATTAACCGTAATTGGAGCGGGTCCAGATAGCGCAGCGCCTAACTGTTGTTGCAATCTTGCGACTGAAGTTTGTAAATTCCTAATTTCTATTTGACCGAATTCACCAGTTATACTAAATTCTGGAGTTATTTGCACAACTGGATTTCCAGCAGATTTAATAGCTGTCAATATTTGCGCGAAAAACTCTCGATTATCTGAAGACGCTGTTCCCAATGTTCCTTGTTCAAGTCTTGTTGTTAATTCATTTAAAGCTTTTAACATTACAGCACCGCGTTCTTGGTCCCCACCTTCCCTCAGTTTTGTTTGTACATCTCTGAATTGTTGAGCTAAAAATTCCCTAGCGCCTTCTGCTCCTCCAGTAGCTTGAGCGTTTATTGCGCCCTGCCTGAATTTAGATAACATCGCTGATAATTGTAGAGAATCTACAAACCCGAAGCCATCGCCTTGACCTTGTATATTCATAGGTTGATAGTCTTGCTGTAATAACCCTATGGCTTGCGCGAAAATTGGCCCCAATCTATCTATTTGATCAGAGGTTAAAGCGCTATATCCAGTTGACATAGCTGTGATTTGGTTGAGGAATCTATCATTTATTAAACTAAGAGTGTCAGCCCCTATGGCGGCTTGACTCTCTTGAGATAAATTAGAGGTTATACCTTGAGACCTTAAATCTATATTTCTTATCTCTGACATTAATTGCTGCATTTCAGCAAGCTCTTGCGTGGAAAGTGTGCCTGTTTCAGCTTTTTCCGTCAACCTTTGAAGTTCCGCTGATTTTTCCCCTCTTTTTGTTTGGAGGTCGCTTACCTCTTTTATAGTTTGTTGCTCCGCAAAGGCTTGAGCTATAGAAGTTGGTAAAGTTGCCATAGCATTCGCTACAGCTTGTAGACTTGTTGAAACTGGAGTTAAAGCATCCCCTAGCGGCACATTAGCAGAGATACCTGCCGCAGCTTGAGCAAACTGACCTCCTGTTAAATACTGTAGCATTCCAGTAGTGGCGCTGGCGGTAGTTTTGTTAGCTTCTAAATCTTGTTGTTGTAATTGATTGAGTTCTCCTTGAAGATTAAGCAAGCTTTCAATGTTGTCAGGCATTTTTTGACGTTTGAATTCTGCTGCTACTTGTGTGGCGGCGATACTACCATAGTCTTGATTCCTTAATACTTCCGCTGCTCTTGCTAAATCTTGATTACCAGTTTCACTTGCAGCTTGCTCTAACACCGCTGCTCTAGCCATAGCTCTTCCTCTTAGGCTTTGCTCTAAACCAGATTGGACTAAATCTTTTAACCCTTCTGCACCTTGGCCCATCATTTCTGTGCCAATAAATTCGTTTAAATTACTTAAAAGTTGTCCAGCGAATTGACCAGTTTTAACTGAGTCTCCTCTGCCACTAGCTTGCCTAAATCCTTTAACAGCATTATTAAACCCGCTTTCCATTTCATCAAGCTGTTTTGGATTAAGAAAGGCTTTTATTCCGCCGCCAGCTTTTAACTCTTGATCAATTTTGTTTTGAGCTTGAGCAAGGCGTGTTTGCAAGCTTTGCATTCTCAATTGCTCTAATCGAGTTTGCTCGGCTTTGGCCATTTCGCCAAGTTGTTGGGTTAGCAAGCTTTGTATTCCATCTATATTTCTTATGTCAATTTTTTGACCTTCAAGCGCACCTCCTTTACCAGTTGCAGCGTTAATCGCTTGCTGTAAGGCGGTTAAAGTATTTGCTCCGCCTTGGCCGCTTGTTGCCAATAAAGCGTTATTTAATTGTTGAACAAGCTGTTGTTGTGGGCCTGTGCCACCAGTTTTACCAGTTTCTTCAAATATTTTTGCAAGTGGACCAAATTTACTTACAGCATCGAATATAGCTTTACTTCCTTTTTCTCTTATCTGCTCTTGTTTTACGCCAGCTTTTTGATTTATTTCTAACTGAGCGATATCACCTTGTAATTTTGTACTTTGAAAAGATGTTTGGAATTGTTTTGCTAATTGAGCTCCACCTTTGACACCTGCTAGTAATAATTCTTTTGTAAATTCTTTTTGTCTATTTTTTGCTTTTTGGACGTTGGTAGCAAAAATATTCATTGCCTTTGAAAACTCAAAGCTTCTTTTTGCGGATTGCTGCATTGCTGCTTGTGCTGCGTTTGCTGCGGCAGCTTGGGCATCTAAAGCCGCTTGGAGCCTAGCGGTTGCAGCGGCTGCAACTGCGGATTCTTTTGATAAATTACTTACATCTAAAGCTAAACCGTAAACTTGACTGCCAGCGCCTTCAACAAAGGTTCCAGCCTGTTCAGCCGATAAACCAAGACTTTCTAAAACTTTTTGTAAATTTGCAGTGCCTCCTTGTTTCAAATCTTTTATACCAGCTTCTCTTATTTGCGCTTGTTCAGCATCTGTAAGTTGGCGACCAATGGCGTTGACTATAGATTTTGCGTCACTTTTTCTTTGCTTTAGACCTTCCTCTGTTATTCCTTCTCCTTCTTTACCAGGTTGTATGTATCTTGATGCTAAATTTTCTCGCGCTTCTTTTACGCCTTTTCTAGCTTTAAAAAAACCAAATACGGTACCAAGGACATTTGTTTTTTCTGCCAAGAAGGCGTTCGCTCTTCCAAGAGCACTAAAACCAATTGTAAGAGTATCAAGAGTTCTTGAAAGAGCTCCGCCAACCTTCGGAATTCTTTTCGCAAGTGGGCTAAGTCCACTCGTAAGGTATCTAAATCCTTTACTTAGTAGCGCACCCCCCTTAGAAAAAATACTAACTAATTGAAGTACAGCCACTGGCAGTAAAACAAATTTTGCGATGAGTCCGCTAATTGTAGTTGCTAGAAGTTTAAATCCTGCTGTAAGCTTGCCCGCGCCAATGGCTGATGTTCCAGCGCGTAAGGCAAGGCTAGTTTTACCAATACGGGTTGCACCACCTGCTGCTGCTCCAGCCCCTCTCAAGCCCGCGCCCGCTGCCACCGAAGTCCCAAAAGTGTTAACGCCCTGCATAACGCCTTTGCCTACTCCACTTCTAGAAGCGGCAATAACCCCTAAAAGGAGTAACATTTTTCCCCAATTATTTTTTAGGAAATCAAGAACCAATCCTTGTTTTGATTCTTTCGACTGTTGTTTTAATTGTTCTTGTATGAGAGAGTTGGTTTTTTTGGCTTCTTGCGTAGCAGCCGTGTCTTTTGCAACTTGACCAGCAGCTTCTCCCAATATTTTTTGTCTTTTTGTTGAATCTTGCTCTTGTAATAGTTTAGTTCTTAACTCAGCGGGTAATTTAGATAAAGCGTCAGAATATTTCTTTTGAGCAGCTTGAACTTGAGTTGCGTCACCAGCCGATAGTGCATCTGTTAAATTTGAAAGAGCTTGTTGAGTTTGTTGTATATTATTTGCTTGCTCTTGTAAGTTTACAGCGGCACTGTCTAGCGCTATTCCATATTTGCTTAATTTTGATTGAGACTCAGACAAAGCGCTTTGAAAACCAACGGCTGCTGTTGCTAGTCCAGCTATTGCCCCAATGGCTATCCCAATGGGACCAGGAAGTGTTGTAACCGCGATTGCAGCCACTGAAACCCCGCTAACAAAAGCGTTTATATTATTAGTAAGCCTTTGGGTTCCTTCACTGGCTCCTTCTGTAGCTGAAGCAAGAGTCCCCGTCGCTAAAGATAGCACGGTTGTAACCCCAAATACCCTTTCAAAGCCTCTGCTTGCGTTGTTGGTGGAATTGCTTGCGTTATTTAAAGAGTTTTTATTCTTATCTACAGCTTCTTTTAATCCTTTTGTATCAATGCCTGTGAAAAGATTTCGTGAACCTAGTATACTTCCGCCCTTTGCAAAATTCGGAATATATCCTCTAGCTAAAACATCTTTTATACCGCGAGGTTCATCGCGAGTATTTGTAACTGCTAATCCAAGAGGGTTTCCTTTGTTCGCTAATCTTCTATCTTGATCAAGGCGCATTGCGCCTTTGGAAACTCCAGCTAGACTTTCGCGTCTGATAGCATCTCTTAGCCCACCTGCAAAATTAGGAACATATCCTTGGGCCATTTTAGGAAAATCATCATTTAGCTCTTTAAGAATTTTGTTCGATAACTCTGGGGTGTTTCCTATTTTTTTAGCAATACTTGAGCGCGTTGCGGGTTCGCCAAAACCTGATCTTTTTGCATCTAAATATTTAGCCTTTTCAACTAATTTTTTGCTTTCTCCAAAAAGGTTATTATATAATTCTTCCTGTGGTGCGCTGCTCGCGTTTACTCCACCTAGATAATCCCAAGTTTCAGATTTAGCGGGAGCTCTTCCTATAACTGAATTTATAGCAGTTTCAAAAATTCTACCAATAAACTGTGGGTAACCGCTTGTGTCTTCAGTTGCTCTTTTCCATACGTCGAGTGGCTTAGGTTGGTCACCCTTCCCAAAGCTTCCCCCAACCATTGCTTTTACTATATTTTTAAGAGGCACATCTAGCTCTCTTTCAACTAACGAATCAAATGAGCTACCATTTCCAAGACCTTTAACTGGCTTCATAGAAGCCTGAAACATTCCTCCTATTTTTAACCCATCTAATCCTGCAAATCTTTTGTCTGCTGCCGACGCGCCAAGAGTCTTTAAAGCGTCTACTCTAGCGATGTCCATCGTCGCTCTTGTTGAAACACTACGCCCAGTGGTGAAAATACCCGCTTGATTCGGAGTTAGATTGACGGGGACAATTTTTTTTCTTGACGCAGCAAGTTTTCCTTGACCTCCTTTTCGAAAATAATCAGAAAAGGTTAGTGTGCCTCCACCAGCCTTATAATCATCGTAAAGCTTCCGAGCGTCAGGATCAGCTTTTAACTGCGCGGCCTTTATTCGGCCAAAATTAGGGATGAACCCTCTGGCGGCAGCTTGCATAGCTGGGCTTGCTATAACAGTTCCTTTTCTTCCATTTGGCCCAATAACGTCTTGTTTCTTTTCGTAAGCGTTGTAAGTCGCCATGAAGGAGCCACCTCGACCATCAAAAACTCTCCCTCTTCTTGTTCTAGGGTTATTTACCTGAGTACCGCTGTACATTCCAGAGAGAGCCATAGCAGCGGCTTCTCCACCATTGGCAAAATTAGGAACAAACCCAGAAGCTTTCGGCGTTTTACCTGCGGCGATTGTTTGGACACCAGCTACTGTTCTTACGGAAGCTCCAGCTTGGCTCATTTTTCCCGCTAATTGAGTCGCTAAATTGTTCATTTGAACCAATTCAGCATTTAAGCCTTTGTAAGAACCTAAAATTTGTTTTGCAGCAGTGTCTACACTGATTTCCCCTCGTTGAATTTGAGCTAAAACTTGAGGGTTTTGTTTTAGTATGTTTACTATACCCTGTTGAAGTTGCTGCTGTTGAGCGAAACTAGCGTTCAAACCAGAGAAAGTTCTAAAAGCGTCTGCGGCAAATTTTCTTAAATCATTAAATAATTTGAAAAGAACGGAAGCAGCCAAAGCTAAACCTGGTCCAGATATAAACTTACCAAGACCACCCAGCAAGGCTTTACCAATTCCTTCTCCTTTGCTTTCTGCGTCACCAAGGCTTATTTTTTCGGTGATCGCATTTACTATATCGAGTACGTTTCTGATTGCTGGCTCTAAAGTTAGCTTACCAACGGCTGCACCAAGTTTTGTTAAATTTTGCAGCGTCTCATTCAAGCCAGCCGCTAAAGTTTTATTTAACTCAGCGTTTCTTCTTGCTGATTCCCCACTTGCTCTTCCAGCTATTTCAGTAGCGTTTGTAAACACTGAGTATTGACTACCCAAATCACTTAATGAAGCTTTTAATACGTTGATCTGGAAAACGCCACCAACCAACTCAGCTATTTGAGCTTGTTGCGCTTGAGTTAAAGTATCAAATGTGCCAGCTAAATTTCTTAGAACATTTATAGCTGAAAGGTTTGCTCCCGATGCATTTTTTGTTTTTACACCCAACTCGTCCAAAGCCTCTAATACTTTAGGTCTTTGAATACGAGTAAAAATAGTTTTAAACGAGTTACCGATTACAGCACCACCACGAGCGGTAATTTGCTGCGCTGCTGTTACAATACCCAAAAGTTCATCTAAGCTAACTCCAGCGCCTTCGGCGGTGCTACCTACACGTCTCAAAGCTTCTGCTAAATCTGCACCACTAACAGCAAATGCTTGGTCAACCGCGATTAGCTTATCGACAACCGCAGTAGAATCTAAAGCTGCATTTCTGAAACCGTTTAAAGCGGCGGTAATAGCGTTTACCGACTCTTCTACACCCAAACCACTCAAACGAGCCAAGATCATCGCATCGGAAGTACGCTTTAAGGTTTCTTCCATAGCTAAACCTTGACGAGCGAGCTCGCCACCAGCAATCGCTACTTCTTGAAATGATCTACCAGTTCTTTTGGCTATGTTAAAAAGTTCGTTACCAAATCCAGCGAGCTTCTTTTGAGACGTACCTAAAATTACATTTACTTCAGCAAGAGATTTCTCTACTTCTATCGTAGCCCTTACAGTCTCAGACAAAGCTCTTTGAACGGCGTAAATAGCGCCAGCGGAAGCGCCAAACGCTAAAACACGAGCGTTAGAAGCCGCTAAAGATTTATCGAATTCCCCAAGGTCACCTTTTATCTTACCAAGGGGTTGAGAGAAATTTTTAGAATCAAGAGCTAGATTAACCTTTTTATTGGCGATTCTATTTATATCGCGCTCTAAAGGTCTCGTATTACCCGCTACATCAACTGTTATTCTTGGTCCTGCCATCCTTTTAGCCTTTTTCCTACTAAATATTACACTTTATTTTCTTGAAATAATTCAAAAAAATTATTGATGTATTTTTAGTATATCGCTAACGCTCAAAGAGTCTTTTTTAAGCTCTTTTTTAAGTCTTTCGGCAGCTTCTACAAAATTTACTGGTCTAGCTTGCTCTGAGGCGGCTATTTGACCCACCTCTTTTTTTGTTGCCCCCGTATAGCTAACACCTTCAAATCTTTCAGTGGTTTTGCCTGAAGAGCTTGTTTGAGAGCTTGAAGATGGTTTTTGTTTGTATTTTCTATTGATAATGTCTCTCTCCCTCTCGAACCAATCGATCATATCATCTACATCTTCTAGGTCTGGCGGGCTATTATCAGAATTTTCTAAAACACTTTTGCAGCCATTTCCGTAAGAGCACAAGTTTGATTGATAAGTTGTGAAATCTTTAATGGCTTTACCCATAAAATAAAAAGGGTTTGATTTCGACAAAAGATAAGTATTTAAGAAAAAAGTACTATGAGCAACTCTTTTTATATTATGACTACTAAATTTATTTAAGCCAAAATAATAAGAATTAGTATAAACATAAGTATCTTCAACTGGTATTTCTTGATACTCTTCAAAATCAAACAAATACTCTTTTAAGTCAGGGGTTTTATAAAAAGAATAACACAATATAAAATCATTAATTTTGCTATTAGCATATTCTTCTACTGTGTTTACTTTGATTTGCTTTCTTTTGAATTCTATTTCTTTGAATTGTTTTTCTTTTTCTTTTAATCTAGAATCAATAATATTTCTTTGAGCTTCAACAAATATTTTGCTTTTTGATTTATTTAAGTTCTGTATTTCTTTGGAAAGTCTTTGATAGTTTTCCTCTTCCTGATTTGACCAGTTTCCTGTTTTGTCTAAAAGTTCGAAAAAATCTTTTTCAGTTTGAAGACCTCTTTCCAGAGCTATATTCTTAAATAAGTTTTTCTTTTCCTCGAAAAATGCATAATCGACATCTCTCAAGTGTTTTATATAAACTTCTTTTGAGCCGATATGATGAGTCGAGTAACCGTTGATTATATCATTATATAATCGTAGGCAAAACTCACTTTTTTCCTGTGGAGTCACAAGAAAATTTTATTGAGAATCTTTTTCTGGGGCGGAATCAGATTCGGCTGCTTGTTTCAACTCTTCTTCTCTGGCAGCTTCAACCTCTTCGGATAAAGAGTCCAACTCTTCTTCTAGCTCTTCAGCGATAGCTTCTTGCTCTGCTTTGTATTGAGAATCTACAGCTTTGGCTACGATATCGTCGGTTTGACTTAGATTTTCTTCTTCGTTATTGATATTAAAGATGTCTACTTCTTTCAATAATTCATCGGCGGCGTCAAAACCTTCTTTGTCTGTAGCCTGTCCAGAATACCAAAAAGATATAAAGTAAGCGAACTTTTTAACCGCAATGCTAAAATGCTGTTTTTCTCCGCCTTCATTGTACTCTTCGCCTTCTTCGATTTCGTCGTAAGAATTTAATTTGTCTCCAAAAGTTTCACCATCGAAAACAGACTTAAAGTCTTCGTCTCCATCTTCTTTAATATAAGCTAAATTTAAAGTCCACCAAAGAATGGTTCTGTTTCTAGCTTTGTGTTCTGCGGTTTGATCAAACAAAGAAGACTGAATGCTTTCAAATTCAACAAGCTGTTGTCTTATAGAGGTAATTTCTAGAATTAAATCTTGTAATTTTTTTGCTCTCTTTTTTGCGTTTTCAGTATCTAATTGTATTCTTTGAACTTCTTGCTCCTTTTCATGAAGAAGAGAATAAAGCTTAGAATACTTTTCTTGATCGGCGTCAGTTAAAGTACCTCCGTCATTAGCAAACCTTTTAGCCAGCAAAGTTTTCGTTAACATTCCAGCTTGAATGTACTTAGACAACTCAACCGAGTAAAAAAGCTCGCCATCTTCATATAAACTTCTCGTTGGTTTAAGAATCGCGCACTTTACAGGCTTGTCTTTTTTAATCTTTTTAAACTGCTTGATTTCTTCACCGTCTTTAATTACTGGATCGATTTCGATTTCCTCTTCTACGGTTCTTGAGACCTTGAAGTGATACATCCATTTGCTGTTTTTGCTCATATTTTCCTTGTTCCTATTTTAAAGTTATTTTTAGATTTTCAATACTTCTTTCAAATTCTCTGATGGCTTCGTTTCCGATATCTAACGTTTTTTTTCTGAAGTAATTATATTTCTTTTCGGATAGATAGTCAACGTCGTCAAGAGTTTCTTGTGATACATGATTTTTTAACTTATCCATCATTTGATTGTGCTCGACGCTTACGTCTTCCAAAAGAATAAGATGATTTTTGTAAAGGTTTACAATATTCCTATGAATTTGAAAAACTAAATATTCTTTTAGCTTTTCTTCGTTTGAAGAATTTCCTTTAGCCATAACCTTTTGCCTTGATTTAATATACACCTTTTTAATAAAAAAACAAAAAAAAATCCCCCTCCGAAGAGGGGGACTAGTAGGAGATTTGTTAAGTTTTAAGCGCTTGTGATAACCAACTGGCTTACCGAATTTTCTCCACCGATTGAGCACGAGAAGGTTGCGTTACATGTCGCAGCGGTGTCACCGATTGAGTTACTAAAGCTCACCGCGTCTAACGTACCGCTTTGCAACAGGAATCTAGTAGCTCCAAAATCTACTGCTACGTTACAAAAAGCACCGCTACCTGCCTGACCATTCGTGGCGTCAGTGGCTTTCTGTGACAAATCCGACAACGCCATAGACATACCTCTGTCTACAGCAAACGCTTCTAATTCCAAGGTAGCCGTAGCTGGGAAGCTTGGCACACGAGCGTATTGGAATTTATTGTTTTGATCAGTTTGAATGCCAGCAGAATCCTTAAATGCCAGTTCCTGCAAACCTTCTACACCCAAGTCAAAACTTACAGTGGCGCTTTGCGGATGAACATAATGACCAGTAGTATCAGTAGTTATTGCACTGAAATCAACAACTACACCAGACTGAGTGGCGACATCGATATCAGTGGCGGGTGCAGGAACAGCATTTGTCGTGTAACTTAAATCTGTCCCTTCGAAACCCAAGGTCATCGTAGGAATAGCTCCGACACTCGCTTCAGCGCTCATTGAAGTAAGCGAGCCGCTAACTAATTGGATTGTAGCGTCTGAACCGTCGTAATCTTGACCTTCGGTATTATCTAAACCAACTAAGCAGTCAACGTTTTTACCAGATATAGCGGCACCGAGTAGTTCGCCTAAAACCTGAGCGGGAAGACCGCCAACGTACATAGTGGTTTCCAGATTAGCAACTGGAGCTTCTAAGATAATTCTATCTACAGCGCCCAAATCGCCAAATTGAAGTACGTCTTCGCGGGTTACATCAAGTCCATAGTTTACACTTTGCACACCTTTACAGGTGGTATTTGTGATCTCCGCGCCTTCGACACGAACGGACTGACTCTGGTAAATAATTCTTTTTCTAGCCATAATTTAAATCTCCTGATCTTATTTATAATTACATTTTATTTTTGATAATGAGAACAATTTAATCATTAAATTGCCTCGGTCTTCTTGCTATTATTAGCTCATAATCGATAAATGCAGTGTGCATTTGAGGGTTAATTTTATTATAAGCATTTAAACCTGCTACATTTTTAGATACTAAAGCATTATTTAAAAATATCGCATTTCCATCACCTTCTGAACCAGTTGCTAAACCTGTATAATTATACGCTACTCCAGTATAAGCTCCTAAAGCGTTAAAAGGTAGCTCATCTTGAATAAAATAAACATTACTTTTAACCACATCTTTAAGAATACTACACGCAGCATCTAAATTATATGCAGAATCAGCTAAAACTATCAATCTTGCATTGAAATTTGTTTGATCTGTCCCCCCGAATGAGAATGGGACATTTTCACTCGATACATTTTTAACAAAAACGGCTGGAAAAGTTTGAGAATCTGGCGCTAAACCAGTAGTAGTCTGATGGGTTTTTGGTTTTACATGGTATTTACTTTCAAAAAGAATTTCCTCTTCAGAAAGTGTAGTCAAATAAACATTAAATTCTTTAACTGAATAATCACCACTTATTCTATTGCTTCCAGTGATTTCACTCGTAAAATTAACTTGACCATTTATGTAATCTATTGAATTCAAGCCGCTTTGACCAGGTATAATAAAAGTATTATCTAAATAAACGCCTGTCATTACGTCTGCGCCAGTGATTGACACGTCAGAAACTAGTTGCTTGAATGGGGCTGAATAATTGTAATAATTAGCGTAAGTTTGAGTGGTCTTTGAAAAATAACTAGAGTGGTTATCAAAAGCGTCTCCGTGTTCAAGTAATTTATGGTCTACGAATAAAAGTAGACTGCTCATTACCCTGTTGTCGAATTGAGCTTTCATGTTTATCTAATTCTTTTTGTAAACGCTAATAACATAGCTGAAAAATAACTGGTATTTTTAAATGACCCACCTCTAACTCTTTTATCAGCTTGAAATGCATTACCCGATCTAGAGCGTTGCCATTTCTTATAAAAGTAACTTCCAAACCCAGAAATACCGCTTTCTATACCATACAACCAACTTCTCGCACTTTCAAATGGTAAAGGTGTTGCTCTATAAAAAGCTTCCCGTGTTGGTATTTGTATTTCTACTTCGACTGTTAGTTTACTTCTAGACGGAATAGATTTAGTTATTTTACCAGTTTTTATTGTGTTTAGTAAATTTTCTACTATTTTTGTGGGTCTGCTTCCCGCTGGAAAACCTATAAAACTGTATAAATTGCCGTAACCGCCTAAAGTATTGCTTATATTTGGTGAGCTTGCACCACCTTCTATTTCTCTCGTAACTGGATGAGCTTTAAATTCGCTCAAAAGCAAAGCTTTCGATGATTCAACTTTTTCAGAGGCTCTTTTTTTAATTTCAGATTTATAAACCCTATTATTAGCGAGCTTTTTGTTGAAAATTGAC
>Ga0255781_10001532_pt1 | contig 18891 bp, 19 predicted proteins | sample 101ome_21_FD_179979 | JGI IMG/M metagenome (GOLD analysis project Ga0255781, IMG submission 179979) | Coastal salt marsh microbial communities from the Groves Creek Marsh, Skidaway Island, Georgia - 101413BT metaG (version 2) | ecosystem: Environmental > Aquatic > Marine > Intertidal zone >... | reverse complement strand
CCGTCGAAGTATCGCTCGTTGAACGAATTGAACCGCGCCTGTCGCCTCGCGTCACGCGAGAGCCCCAACGCCGGATCGTTCCACCAGTCGTTCCAATCCTTCGTCGGGCCCTGGCCCCAGAACTCACTGTCGCCAGGGACGAAGTCAGCATCATCTCCACCTCCACCTCCGCCTCCGCCGCCACCGCCGCCCTTGCCCGACTTCGAACCGGTGAGGTCGTCGAACGTCGTGCCCGGCGGAGGGATCTCCGGGAACAGCTTCAGCAGCTCGGTGTGGAGCTCGGCGTCGGTCGGGGGGTTATCCCAAATCGGGCCGGTGTAGTTCCCGCCGCCGAACTGAAGTCCGTACCCGCCCTGGCCGCCGACCATCTCGTACGAGGGGCGTCCTGTGTCCGGAGGCGTCCCAAACGGCGCCGCCGAGTCCTGGCCGAAGATGCCTGGATTGAAGAGCCCACCCAGGAACGCGATCGCGTTCGGATCGATATCGCCGAGCTGCGAGAGGCCGCCGAGAAGCGGAGACAACTGGAGCTGGCTCGAGTCGCCCTCGGTCTGCTGGTACGGGCCCCACAGCGACGGGTTGAAGAACCCACCGCCGGGCCACTGCTGGATCTGGTGCTGGCCCTTGTTGAACGCCAGGTCCTCGGCCCCAGGCTGCGTCTTCAGATCCGGCCAGTCGACCTGCGGGTCCTGCTGCTGGCTCGTCGGCGGCAACGTCTCGTCGAGCGCCTCCCCCGAATTCAGATCGACAGCTCCAAGGGCCTGGCCGTTCGGAGCTGTCGGCGCACCTGTGTTCCCGGCGATGATCTCGTCGATCGTCTGTCCGAGCGATCCGCCCGACACCGTCTTCGTCGGGTCGGTCGCGATGCGCTCCTGGAGGTACGTCAGGATGTCCTCGACCAGGGGCGGAGGATTCGACGCGACCTGGCTGATCAGATCCCACGGCGGCTCGTAGGCCATTAGAAGAACCCTCCAGTCGATGGCTTGCGTCGCCCTCCCATGGTTCCTTCTCCGGATCCGCTACCCTTGCTCATTTCCGGCTGCAATTGGTCGAATGACGTACCGTGCGTCCAGGGCGCCGGTTGTCGCGTCGAGCCATGTTCCTCAGACTGCTGATACCCCGTCGCCTGAATGATCGGCGCGAGGCCCTGCGCGAGATAACGAAGGTTGTTCTCCAGATACTCCCACTTGTTCAGATCATTCTGGTAACCGGTCATCGCGTTCTGGAAGTTCACCTGGTCCTGCTGCGCGCCCATCTGCATCAAAGCGTTGATGTCGATGTAGTCCGCGGCACGAAGAGACGGCAGGTACGGGAGAATCGAGGCGCCGCGCTGGAGCTGCGAATTCGCCGCGCTGATCTGGTTCCCCCGCTCCCCTCCCAGGAGGTTGTTAAAGCCGGCGCGCTCGGCAAGCGTCATTGCCTGTCGACGATCCATCATGCCCTCGCTGGCCTGGTACTGCCTCGCAAGCTCGTCGGAGAGCATCCCCTGCGAGAAACCGCGCTCGCGGTTGAGCGCGTTCTCCTGGTGCCCGCGCTCGGTCTCGTACGACTGGCCGTACATCTGCGCGGCCAGGTCGGAGAGGTTCCGCCCGAAGTCATACCGCTGCTGCGCCTGGAGGTTCTGATGCGCCGAGCCGCCGAACGAGCCGGCCTGCGCGAACATCGCGTCGGTCTGCGGCGCGACACCGTCGCGATACGCATCTGCCATCGCCGACGACGCGGCGCGGAACTGATCGTCGATGAACGGGTTCCCATTAAGCATCGCGCCCGAAGCCGTCGCCATCGAAGCATCACGGGCCGTGTTCGCGAGCGCGCCGTACTGCGTGTCGTACGCGCCCTGGCGAGACATCGCCCGATCGCCCATCAGCATGTTGTAGATGTTGTCCTGCGCCCGATTCGCCGTGTGGCCGTAGAGCGAGTCGAGCATCGACTGCCGGGAGAAACGCTGCGGCGAGCCAGCCAGCTCCTCCAGGAGCCCAGTCCGGGTGGCACCCGCGAGCGGACCACCCATCGTGTAGGCCATCTGCTGCTCGGCCAGGTTGTTCATCGGGCCCGAGAGCTGCGAGGTCGCGTAGTCCTCCGCCGGCTGCGAATAGGGATTGCCCCCTTTCGCTTGCTCGATGCCCATGCCCATGGCGGCGCCAGTCGTGTCACCGAACTGGAACTCAGGCAGATCCGGCCCCTGGTACTCGCGCGGGTCCCCCAGCTCAAAGTGCCAGCGCCCGTCTGGGCCAATACCGTGAGTCGTCCCAGGTGCATAGAACTGGAACCACTCCTCTAGCATCCCGTACGTCTGCGGGTGCAGCCAGAAGGGCACATCGCGACGCGTCGTGCTGTCTGAACTTGGGGTCCCGGGCTTGCCCATCTCTCACCTCAGAGCTTCTTGACGAAGACATGCTCCATTAGCTCGTACCCCAGTTTCGGGGCGATCTTCATCCACCCCTTCCTCGACGTGTGGAAGGAAATGTAGTCCACTTTCGCCCGCCGCGCCATCTCCTCGACGAACGGGATCGTGGCCTCGACGGCACCGTCGATCAGCCCGTACCCCAGCCACATCAGGAGCTGACGCTTGCCGGAGTACCGATCGCGGTCGTGGCCCAGGATGACGAAGCCCGCGTAGGTGTCGTCCTTCAAGAAGGTCATCACCAGGGCGTTCGAATTGTCCATGAGGCCCGCGTACACGTCCTCCGGAACGAACGAAACGTGCCCCGTTTTCTCGATCACCTTCTCGATGCCGCCCCGCACGAGCGGCCAGTAAGCTCGCACCTTGGAGAGCGGAATCAGGAATGACTTAAACTCCTCCGGGGCTAGTAGCCCACGGGACGCCAGGTCGTCCCCTCGTAAACGAGGGCCAGCGCGTGATTCTGCGTCAGAGTCTTCGGGCTCGACGGAAGGGTGATGTTCCCCGACGTGTCCATCGCCACCGTTGCCGTTGAGGGAAGAAGGATCAGGAGCCCCGTGTGCGTCGGCGTGTTCTCCGCCGTCCCCAAGATGTCCACTCCCGTCCGGTACGGCGTGTTGATCGTCGTCAGCGTGTTCGTGCCCGCGCTCGTCACCGGATGGATGAAGTGCGTCGGTGCGATCGTCGTCTTTGTCGCCGTCACGTCGTCGACGAGGTCGTCGTTGCTGTCGTCCAGGTCGATCTCCGGACCCACCCCTTGAACGCTTACGTTGAGGAGGGTCTGCACTTGCGTCGACCAAAGGAGAAGCTCCCTCTGTAGATTCACTAGCTCCGGACTCGAGTCCGGGGGTAAGATCGGTAGCCGTAGCGGCTCCAGCGGAAAGTTCATGCTTCACCTGTCTCCTCCTCGTATTCGAGGTCGTATCCGATCAACTCCAGGTCCGCGTTGAGCTCGATCTTCGGGCTCGTGTACTTCCCGTCGGTTTGGATGTCGAACCACCCCGTGTTTTCGTTCCAGTCCCTGCTGTCTGCCAGCCTTTCTGCCCCGCCAAGAATCTCTTTGACGTATACCATCACCTCAGTGCTCGCCGCTGCATTGGGAGCGATCGAGAAAATGGGTCGAATCTGTCGTACCGTTCGGTCGTGAATTCCGTCACCCCACCAGCCGCCGCGGACGTAGCAGTCCGCTTCCGCAGCACCCGTGTGGGCGTAGAGCTTGTCGTCGGTCGCGTCGAACGTCGCCTGCTGGATGCTCGCACCGCCAGCGAACTGCGCCGATGTCCAGGAGACCGTGTCGGCCGCGCCCCAGGTCGAGTAGAGGTTCGCGTACTCGTCGTAAGTGATACCCGGCTGATCGCCGTACTCTGGCGTCATCACGGCGGCGACGTTGCACTTCCCGTACGTCCACCGCGACGACCCGACGCTCCAGGCCACCCACCGATCAAGCGTCACCTCATCATCATTGTCGACGTTGCCGGCGGACGACGGGTAGTACCAGAAGATGACGTTCGTCTCCCGGTCCCACCGGGACGCGATCGCGTAGCCATGATCCTTGTCCAGGTCCCCGCGTTCGAAGATGAACTCGCGCAGCGGCGACTGCAACGCGCGCGGTGGCCCAGAGCCATCGTACATGTAAAAGTCGTCGAAGCCCATGAAGTAGTGGATGCCGCCTGCGTTCACGACAGCCTCGTTGCCGAAAGCACCAGCCGACTGAGAAAGCAGGTTCGGGCGCCAGATGAGAGGCGGTCCAGTGAACTCCATGAGATACGTCGCGCGCTGCTTGTAGATGACGAAGTTTCGTCCAAGCGGATGCAGCCCCGTGATCGGGCCCGGTGTGTCCAAGAGCCGACTATTCGCCGACTGCGACGACGGGCTTGGCGTCCAATTGGAATCGTTATTCAGCGCGGAGCACCACCAGGTCACCTCATCCACGCCGCTCGATGGCTTGATGTTCGCCATCATGACGAAGCCGTTGGCCGTACCGACGTAGTGCGCGATCGGCGGCGTGCCGGCGAGCTGCGCAAAGTTCGTGCCCGCTCTCGTGATGTACTGCGGGTCGTTGTTCCCGTTCACGGCGATCGTATTGTCGCCGAACTGGGCGAAGCGCCAGCGATGGTTGGTTGCGACGTTGTAGTCGCCGCCCGTTGTCCGCGTCACGTCGCCCCAGGTCTTCGTCGAACTGTTCGCCTCGTAGAGCTTCGTGTCGGTGCCGGCGAACACACGACTCGAGCCGTCCAGGAACTGCGCGTAGTAGCCGCCCTTACAGAAGCCGGTCGCGAGCGCGGGCATGGCCTCCTGGAGCGCAGGAAGGGTTCGGAAGCCCTTGGCTGTCGGGTAGACGTTGTTCATGTCGATGAGCATCGACGGCGAGTCGGGCCGGAGATCCGGCGCAAACGTCTCGAAATCGACCCTCTCGAATCTCGACCCTATAGCCATGGGCGAACTTCGACGCCCTGGAGGTGCATGGCCTCCGTCCGCGCGCGGAGTCGACTGTACTCCGTCTGCGCAAGCGCCTCCTCCTCCTTCGCCTTGTCGTACTGGCGAAGCACGTCAGCGAAAATGATTGCTTTCGAGTACCGCCGGATCAGCGCCTCGCCCTCGACCATCCAGAAGTTTCCGGTCGTAGTGTCGCTCGCGGGTGCCGCGAGGTTTGCAATGTACCGCTGGTAGATCTTGTACGACGCGTCCTGCGATCGCGGCCAGATGTCCATCGAGCGCGCGCCCGTGTCGTTGTCGGTCCAGAAGGCGTACAGGTACGGCCTAGTCGACTCCGGATCCGCCGCGTTCGTGTCGAGGTTGTCGATTACCTCGATCGTCGTGCGCTGCATCGGCTGGATCGTCGACTCGTACTGGATGACCGTGCTGCGCTCCGAGACGAAGTCAGACGGGATCGCGTACGTGCGCTGGTCGACGACGAGGGTGTACTCCTTCCGCCGCTCGCACTCGACGAAACCTTCGTCCTTAAAGTGCTGAATGGCAGAAGCGATCGCGTTTGCGATCGCCGTGTCCTTGTCCGTTCGCCGAAGCTCGTCGGCGATACGGGTCTTCATTGTTCCTTGCGTGGACATGAAGATCGACAGGGGTACGCGCGCACCGGGGCTGAGACGCGCGCACCCCCATCTGAGCTAGCGCCAGGCGCCAGCCTGCCTACTTCTGTTTCGAAGTCCCGTAAGGGTTCTCGGCGTGGTTGCCGACCTCGCCAGCCCCGGGCTCGCACTCCGTTTTGAACGTCTGCGTGGCGTTCTTTCCGGTGATTGAGTTCGGAGCGGGCTTCGACTCGAAACCGCCCTTCGAAGGATTGAGCTTTTCGCCCATGTCTCTCTCCCTTCAGTCACCAGCCCCTAGGAGGCCGGTGCAGTCTCCTGGTACTGCTCCTGCATCGAGTACCGGCAGTAGCCCTTGATGGTGCCAGAGGTCGCGTCCGAAGCCGCGTCCACCGTCATGCGGAGCGTCACCTCGTCGGTGACATTGCCCGCGCCCGTGTCGACGTTGTGCCACGGAAGCGCGGCATCGGCGAGGTCGGCGTTCGTCACCTGACCGGCGCTGCGGCCGGTCTGCAGATTCGACGCAAACTGCGTCGCCGATTCGTCCGTCCCGAGATCGAACTGCCACGTCGTTCCCGTGTCGATGTCCGGGATGTCGAGGAAGATGTCCGACACCTTCGCGAACGCCGGAATCTTGCAAAGCTCGATGATGTCCGACGCCGCGAACGCAGCCGTGATCGTCACCTCGAAAAAGACGGTGATGTCCTGGGCCGGAAGCGTGATCGCGGGCCGACCCTCGGAGATCTTGTCGCTGTTGTAGGTAGCCACTTAGCTGTCCTCCTTGTCTACCGTGATCAGACGCCCGGCGAAACGCTGGAGACGACGATGCTGCCGAAGTCGTTCCCGTTGAACCGAGTCTTCTTCATGCCCCAGACGAGAGCAGCGCTAATGCCAAGCTGATTCTCGTAATCGCGAAGCACCTCTACCCACTTGAATCGGATGTTGCCGCCCGTGTAGCCGTAGGACCGGCCGAAGGCGATCGCACCCGCCTGGGCGCCGACGAAGATCGAACGCGCGATGTCGGTCGTGCCCGCCGCCGCGGCACCGAGATCGGTGTTCGTGTTCGCACCGATCTGCGCGTTGCTCCCGAAGGGGCAGCGCACGGCGTCGTGCAGGATCGTGTTGTTGTACATGCCCAGCGCCCCGGTGAAGATCGGGTTCTTGGACACGAGGCCGCCGGTCATGGCCGCCTTCTGAATGTCGAGCCACTGGCCGCTCGTGCTGTTCTGACGCAGCTGGAGGACCTGGTGGGGGTGAACGAACTGCGCGTAGCAGGTCATTCCGTTGAGCTTGATCGGCCTAATGGCCGGGCTCAGCGTGCGAGCCTTCACGACCGCGCGGTCGATGAGCTCAAGTCGGAACGGCGCCTCCTTGTTGGACGCACTGACGTGACCGCCGATGGTGGCCTCGTTCGTTCCGGCACCGACGTACGCGCCGTCGGTGAAGCGGTCGGCGATCAGGTGACGCGAGTTGCCCGCCGTCGTCGACGGAGCATTCGTGCCCTGGAGGCCGGTGTAGTTGATCAGCGACTGACCGGTGTTCCCGCCCAGCTGGTTGAACATCGACGTGTCGATCCGGCCGGTCCACCAGTCGCCAAGACCGCTCTCGCCCTCGGCGCGAACCGAGAACGGAACCCTCTGTTGACTGACCGAACCGACCACCTTCACCGCGTGGCGAAGCTGATCGATGATGATCGAATCGGTGTGCCGGGTGAGGGACTCCTCGTTCCCCTCCAGCGTGGCGTCTCCGGTGACACCAGGACCGTTGAGCTGCATCCGCAGCCCGTAGGTGATCTTGGCGCCGGCCGATGCCGACAGCTCGTCGCGCACCTGGATGACCGAGTCCGGGGTGTCACCCACGAACTTCATCATCTCGGTGGCCTTCAGGGCCTCGTTGTAGAGCTTCCGCCCCCAGACTTCGACTGCGAGCGGATCATTCAAAGGAAAGATGGTATCTGCCACAATGTCCTCCTAGACGTAGTTGGATTGTTTCAGGCTCACGCCCTCTGCAACCCCAACAACGCCGGGATCATGGCTCGACAGGCTTTCCCTGGGCCCCTGCTGCCCCCGGCCATACTCGCGTGACCGGCTCGCGACTTTCGACGAGAGTGTACCGGCGATCTACTTCCCGAGCAAATGGTCGACGAGGGCCGGATCGAGACGCGCAAATTCGCCCTCCGGCATGTTCCGGAGGTCCTCCAACGTGAGCGGCCCATCGTTCGTCATCGCCGTGCCGGCGCCCGTCCGCGCCTGCGCCTGGCCTTGACGAGCCATCGCTGCACGGTCGGCGGCCGAGAGCGCCGGCTGCTGCGGCTGAACCGGTGTCTGCTGCGCCTGCTGCTGCGTCGGGAACTGTCCCTGTACGGCCTGCTGATGCGGATCGGCCGGCGGAGTGCCCGGAGCCACGTACCCCATCTGCTGAGCAATCTGGTAGACCCTCTCCGCCGGGTTGTGCTTCCAGCCGACGAACTGCCCCTGGTCGTTCTTCTGGATCGCCTGGTTCACGATGAGGAGCCGCTCGTTCTCCAGCATCGCGTTCGCCTCCTGCTCGTTCATCCCCGTGAGCATCCACTGCTCTTTCTTCTGGGCGATGACGTAGTCAGCTGCCTGGCGGTAGTCGGGCTGCTGCTGCGAGAATGAGTTCTCGAAATCGCGCGACTGCTGGAGGATCCGATCGGCCTCGATGCGCTGCATCGCCTGCTGGTTCAGCTGCGCCTGGGCGCCGTTGACCTGACTCTGCTCCTCGCGGAGCCGATGAATCTCGGCCTCGAGCTGGTCGTTTCGCCACGCCTGGAACCCAACGGGGTCCTGCTCCGGGTCCGGAGCCTCTGGCACCGGCTCCTGGTACTGCTGCTGCTGAGCAGCGGCGACCTGCTGCTGAGCTTCATGGAAGCCCTGCAGGCGGCCGGCGAGCGCGGCCTCGCGCTGCTTGTACTCTTCCAGCTGCTGCTGAAACGCCTGGCGCTTGTGACGCTCCTCCTCCAGGGCACGAAGCGGAACGCGTGTCTGGTTCGGGTCGGGCGGCTGCAGCTCGGCCTGTCCCTCCGGCACCTGCCCCTGGTCGGAGACCTGATCGTTGCCGAAGAGCGCCTGCTCCTGCGGGCTCAGCCCGCCCTGCTCCGCCTCTTCTGCCGCCGCCACCTGCTCCCGAAACACGTCATTCATCGCCATCGTCGTTGCCCCTTTCGATCGCTTTCCAGATCAGCGATCCCACTAAGATTCCTGGACCCAGCCAAGGAATACCCACCGAAGCCCCTGCCCCGATAATCATTTCCGGGTTATCCTTCACCCAAGAAAACCCATGACTTGCAACGTCAGTAGCTGCCGTAGCTACGACACCAAGCCAGACCCCAAGAGTCGTAAGTTTCACTACCTAAAGACTCAGCGAGAAATCGAAACAGGCGCACTCGTCACGGAACGCAAGACGATGTTGATTACGGCCAGGAGGGCCGTCTGCCCCTCCGCCGTGAGAATTTCGACATGCTCGCCTGTGACCCCCTGGACAACAATCCCAACTACCGACAAGAGATTCACCCACATCGTCTTCGACTGCCACCAGATCTTTGGATCGTTCATGGTCTCCTCCTGAAAATGTAAGAGTACCGCAGCTTATGGAAGAAAAGTATGACGCTATGGGCTGCCTTTTTCCACAAAGGATCTTCTGCAGGATCCCTTGGAAGCCATAGATGACGAAAGCGACCCTTCTTCTTAGTCACTTCTCTGAATACCCATTGCGACGAAGAACGCCTTCTATCCGAGCAATCGCCCGGCTGTTCTCTTTATTCTCCCTCTCCAATTCATCCATTCGAGAGGAAATCGACGAGGCGAGAGTTGTAACCTCCCGTAAAGTCAAATGTATCTGGGTCATGGTGTTCCGCAAATCATGAAGATTGTTCGTGATCCGGTTCCACTCCTTTTTCGTAAAAAAAAGGAAAACAGATGCAGTACTGATAGTGATGGCAAACAACCCTTCCGCCAAAATAAGCAGATACTGCGTCGAGTCGTTTGCCATGCCATACCCTGAATCATTCGATCCTAGAACCGCTCACTCCGCGTCTGTCCCGCACTGCTCAGGCAGCCACTTCTTATCAACCTTGCGTTTACCAGCCATTATCCACCTCACCACCCAAGGGAAATAAGCTAAGGACCAACGAAAAAAGATACAGGAGTCGCCGTCGGAGTGGGACTTGCCGCAGGAGTAGGGGTCGCCGTCGGCTCAGGAGTCGCCGCAGGAGTAGGAGTCGCCGTCGGCTCAGGAGTCGCCGCAGGAGTAGGAGTCGCCGTCGGATCAGGAGTCGCCGCAGGAGTAGGAGTCGCCGTCGGATCAGGAGTCGCCGCAGGAGTAGGAGTCGCCGTCGGCTCAGGAGTGACAACCGTTGTCTTTCGCCACCCCTCGTGCCCAGTGCCGAGATTCCCCAACCCCTGAGCGACAAAGGCACCCGCATCCGTGCCATTCATCCCCACGGGATACGCCTCCAGCAGGAGGTCGGTAGGGACAATCATAGGAGAAACAATCTCGAACGTACCGTTCCCCGAAAAGCTAGCCGAGATGCCGTCAAGCAACGACTGCTGAATCGAGCACGCGAACACGACATCCGGGAGCGACGTAAAGATCTCGTTGTTGTCCCAGAACTTTGTCTGCGCCTGGACGACGCACGGCCGCTCAATCGCGCCCTGGCGGGCACACGCTGGCCCAAGCTCACCAGGATATGACGAGTCGCGACCGCCGTTCTCTACCGTGACATGGCCAATGATGGATGAAAAATCGAGCAAAGAAGGAGCAAAAGTCTGGATTACAACCCGATCCAAAATCTCGTCAGGGACAACACACCGATCGTCGGCAACATCATACGCTGCCGCCTTGCCCCCAGCAGCAGCACCCGAAGAAAGATCAGCTACCGTCCACGTACCCACAATCGCATCTTCTGCCAGGGTGTCAGTCGGCCGACAGTCATCAAATTGACCAGATTCAGCGACAAACGCGGAAACATAAAGCGTCCCATACGCAGGGAACCCTCTGGATTCGGCGGCGACCCCTGCAGAGATCGGACTGCCGCGTCCCACAGATTCTCCATCTATCCATCTCCGATTCTCGACAGCCTTCGCGTCCTGCACGTCGCCGCCGTCGGGCGTCTGGCACGTCGTCACGTCGATCAGCTTCTCGCAGTTCGACGACCAGTACACCCAGTGGACGACCACATCCTCGTCGCCCGTGTTGTTCACCGTGTTGAACGTCACGCGGCCCTCGCGCGCGTCCCACGGCATAACGAGGCACGTCGCCGCCTCATCCGCCGCGCCTGCTTGGCACATCGACAGCCCCAAGAACGCGAGCGCGCATGCTGTCGCGATCACCCACTGTCTCATTGTCTCGATTGCCATCATTCACCTTCCAGCCGCCGCACCTCCTGGTGCAGCATCTCGTTCTCACCGCGAAGAATCTCGTTCTCTTCCCGTAGCTCGCGCACCACCGCGATGAGTGCCTTGTTCGACCCGTGCGACTTCGCCAGGTCACCCTGGAGCCGGAGGATCTGCTCTTCCGTCAGATCTTCCGGGTCAGCCGTGACCAGAGCGTAGCCCACCAGCCCCTCTGCTTTCTTTCATACTCCGCAAGTGCCTTTTTCCCCTCCGGTGTCTTGATCCAACCGCGGGGCTTCCCTGCCGTGTTCATCGTCATCGACCGCCCCTACCGATTGTTGCGTTTCCTGCGCTGCAGCACTTCGGCCCGCTCACGCTGCGCCGTGCGCGCCGCTGGATCACGCCGGCTAGGCATTGTTCGTACTCCTCGTGCCTGGGAACTTCGGGCTTCGCGCCCGACCGTTCTCCGCCATCTGATCGAGCGAGCCCGAACCATTCGCACTCGCGCGCGCGGGAGGCTCTACGCCACCCGGCATCTGGTTGGCTGCCTTCGCCATCTCGGAAACCGGATCCTTCGGCTTCTTCCACTTGGCGTCGCGGTCCTTGTGCATGATCTCCTGCGTCGCCTGCGCGAGGTCCATGTCCGACTCGCGAAGCAGCGCATGCGCCCGAGCGCGAAGCCATTCGGCCTGGGCCTTGTTGACCTCCGTCTCGGACTGGATGTATTCCGGATTCTCGTCCTTGCGCTGCGGCTCCTGACCCATCTGCTGAGCCTGCTCCTCGCGCTCGCGCCACTTCCGCTTGATCCGCTCGATGATCGACTTCGGCCAGGGCGCCAGGTCGAAGAATTCCGCGTCGAACATCTGCTCGCGCATCATCATCGGGAAATGCGGCTGCATCGACTCCCAGACATACCGCCGCTCGTTCGGGTCGACCGGGACATCGTCCAGGGCGAGATCCATCCGCGTCGCGATCTCGTCGCGCGCAAGCGGCAGGTACTGCGAATCGAACGGCCCGCCGATCCGGATGAACCGGTCGTCGGCCAGGAAGAAGCGCAAAAACTCCATCACGCTCCGCGCCTCCTGCCGGCGGAACCGAGAGAAGGCGTTGAAGATCGGCGCGAGGATCGTCATTCCCTGCGTCTGCAGCTTCTGCATCGGGGCGCCGCGCTGGGGCGTTCCGTCCGATGTCATGCCAAGCGCTTCGGGTTGGATGCCGGCCACGTCGTGCAGCGACCGGATCGAGAAGTCGAGCAGCGACTGCGTCACCGCCGGGATCTCCGGCGGTGGTTCGAGCTTGATCTTCTGCTCGGCGAGCGCGCCCTCGTTCAAATAGACCACCGCGCCCGGCTTTGCGATGTCGTCCTGGAACGTCTGCGGGTACTTGAGCGCGTTCTCCTCGACGAGATACGTGCCCTTCGGGGAGATCGACAGCAGATGGACGGCGAGCGAGAAGTACTTGTTCGCGCCCTTCTGCGGATCCATCAGCGCGCGCATCAGGCCGTAGTGCTCGCGCTTCTTCTTGTCCCACTTGTACGTGCAGGCCCGGTACGTGAAGTACGGGAACGGGAACTCCTCGATGTCGTCGAGCTGCGTCGGACCGGAGACCCAAACGCGCTTCACCACCTTCTTCGACATTTCGACAGCGCGGGGCATCTCCTCGCCCGCCTTCCGCGCCATCTTCTTCAGCTCTTTCCACTCATCCTTCGCGATGGTCTCGGTCGTGCCGTCCTCGTGGAAGACCTTCACGATCGGCTCGTACTCACACCACTGAAAATCGATCAGCTCGACAAAACCGGCCTGCTGCTCCGACAGATCGCGGATGCCCGGCTCCTGGTCGATCGCACCGGGCGAGTAGTAGTTCGGCGAAAACTCCGTGATCCGCGACGGCGCGTTCATGTCGTGCGGCATGAGGCCCGTCTCGGTGTCGGCCGCGTTTGAAGCAACCTTCTGCCGAACCTTCTTCCCGAAGCGCCGCTCGATCTCGTCGATGTGGATCATGCGGCGACGAGACACCCACCCGATCCCTTCCAGGTTCTGGTTCGGCGCACCGCCCGGGTCGTACCACATCTCCTCGCCGTCGACCCATTCCATCTTGTAGATGCCGTCGGCGTCGACATCGTAGTCCATCCGATCCGACACCCAGCCGATGCCCGTCACCAGGCAATCGCGGAACGCCTTCGATCGCTCGTAGTCACCGTCGCACAGCTCCAGCGCCCACTCGTACGCGCCCGTCATTAGATCGGCCGTGCCCGTCGAGTCGGGGTTGTCGATCGGATCGCGCGGGATGAAGAGCATTCGCTGCCGGTTCTGGATCTCGTACCCGACGATCAGATCGATCATCGGCCCGGAGCGGTTGTACGTGATCGCCGGCTTCGACAGCTCCTGCATTCGCATGAGCTCGCCGCGGTCCCACTGGTTGCCGTCGTAGAACCGCACCGCCTCGCCGGCTGACCGGCGCCAGTTCATCTGCTGGTCCCGCGCGCGCTTCAGCTCCATGTGGACGCGCTCGACGATCCCCGACGCGCGCTGCCACGACGACGAACCGCCCACGGCTTCGCCGCCCGTGAAGAACGAGGTGGTGTCCTCGATCCCCTGGCGGAAGTCTACCGGACCAGCCATTCGCTACCTCACCCTGCCCCGTTCTGCGCCCCGGCCGTCAACTGATCCATGTACGCCACGTAGCCCCACGCGTCGTGACACGGGCAATCGCACGTCTTGTACCGCCCGTGGACCCCCGTCTCCTCGCACAGCACACAGTGCTCCCGTGTGATCTTCCCAGACCCGACGCGCGAAGCAACGCGGTTGAGCATCTTCCGGATGATCAGGTCCGCGTTCGGCGGCCCCGAAGGCATCGGCACATGGCCCTGCGTCCCTACGCCGTTGGGCGAGCTCGTTGCGGGCGCCACCGCGCCGGCCGCCGCCATCTGCGCCTCGCGCGCCCACGCGACTCGAGGCGACTCCACCGGCTCAACGAACCCGTGCGGCGAATGCTGCTGCATGCCGGCGATCACGTTCGCCCCCGGGATCTGCCCCGCCATGGCCGCGCGCGCGAAATCCTCGTCCGTCGCCCCGTCCATGTTGTCCGAGATCGATTCCGACACGGTCTGCCCATTCGCGTTCACGTACCCATCGCCCGCCGCGCGGCCCGGGTCGAGGAACGCCGGGTTGGCCGGCGTCTCCCCGATCGCCATCCCGGGCACCTTGTCCGACATCTCGACCTGGTAGTCCGACATGTCCGCGGGTTGCTGGGCCGGCGACTGGATCACCTGACGCGGGTCGACGCCCGGCACGGGCACGTTCGACGGCGCCATTTGCGCCTGCGCGCGCTCGGCCGCCTCCTGGGCTGCCCACGCGGCCTGGGCCGCCGCCTTCTGATCGTCGCCGATCTGCGCACCCAGGATCTTCGGCTCCTCCGGCATCATGAGCGGATCGACCGGTTGCGCCATCGGCTGCCCCGGCGGCACGGCCTGGGCCCCGCCTCCAGCCTGGATCTGACCAAGCGCCGTCTGCTGGGGCGGCGGCTGGATCGGCGGGCCCGATGGGTTCCACGACTCGACCTGCGCCGGCACCTCCTCCTTGAACGTCCGGTCGCGCCTCGCCTGGACCTCCGCCCGGAGCTGCTCCTGGTGCTGACGCTCGGCCTTCTCCGCCGCTCGCCGCTCGTTGGCGATCCGCCGGCCCTCGGCCATGGCCGCCTTCTGCTTCTCCGAGAGTACTCGCTTGGGCTTCGCGCCCGTCTTCTTCGCTGCTTCTTTCCTTGGCATGCCCCGTCTCCTCAGACTGTCATCCAGCTACCGCCACCGCTCGGCCGCTCCTGGTTCCCGTCCCACGCGCGTCGCTCCTGGTACTCGTCTTCCAGCGGCCATTGCAGACTTACCTCCTCATCACAGAAGCGGCTCATCGCATCGATCACGTCGTCGTGCGCCCCTGCTGGGAATACGCCGTACTCCTCGTTGCGGAACTCCTCAACCAGATCAGCATCCTCACCGTCGAGCCGCGTGCGCCACATCGACTTCGGCAGATGGATCCGCCGGTCCTCAAACCAAGGCACCAGGCGCTCGACGCGCTCGCGCTTCTTCAGCTTGTTCCCGCCGAGCGACTTCATTCGGAAGTGGAACGCCTCGCGCGCCATGCAGTCCTTCCAGTACTCCGAGTCCGTTCGGCTCGCGTACTCCTCGATGCCCACCATGTACGGCCGCCACTCCGCTACCATCTGCCACACCGCCCGCTTGCGCTGGACCATGTCCATCCGGTCCCGGACCATGTCAAGCACATAAACGTGGCGGTTCGCGGCGAGGCCCAGGCAGACGATCGCGGTAAAGTCGCGCGACTTGTCCTTCGACGTGGCCGGGTCGACCAGGATAATCTTGTTCAGCGTCCCCGTCGGGACGTTCGCGTACTGGCTGTCGTCGAGCCACTCGTACTTGAACATCCCACCTTCGATGCCGGCCGGTCGCTGCTGGTAGAGACAGTTGAAACCGCGAGAGCCGAGAGTAGCCCGAAAGCGCTCCAGGCTATTCCCTGTTTCTCCAGGGGGACGTGATACGGGAAACCAGTCAGGCCAAAGGGCTTCACCCTTCTTCCTCCAACCTTCGTCCTCCTCCGCGATCGCCGGCATGCGGAAGTGTTGCCACCCATCCCCCGCATGCTCGCGCAGGACGTACCCGACCAGGTCGTCCTCGTGCCACCGCGTCATAATGATCAGGATGCGCGCGTTCGGCATGAGGCGCGTGTAGACGACCTCGTCAAACCACTCCTTCAGTCCGTCGCGGATCACCTCGGAGTTCGCCTCCGCACGGTCCTTGATCGGGTCGTCGATGATGATCAAATGTCCACCGTGTCCAGTGATCGACCCGCCGCGGCCGACCGCTCGACACACACCGCCGCGCGTCGTCGAGAAGTTCTGCACCGACTTCGAATCCTGCGCGAGTTGGCACCCCGGGAAGATCGCCTGGTGGATTGGATCCGACAGATGGTTCCGCACCCGACGCCCGAAGGAGTCGGCGAGCTTCTGGCCGTACGACCCAAGGATCACCTGCCAGTCGGGATGCTTCCCAATGCACCAGGACGGGAACATCTGCGTGAAGACCAGGCTCTTCGAATGGCGCGGCGGCACGCAAATGATCGCCCGGTCCACCTCGCCCGACTCGATTCGGTGGCAGAGCTTGAAGTACTCGTCATGATGCCGCGCCCGTTCGAAGTCGCGCATCATCAACCGCGTGTAGGCGGCGATCGATCGCTCGCCGTACGCGTACATCAGCTTCCGACGCTCGTTCGCGGTGAGCGACTCCAGATACTCCTTGGACGGAAGCTGGGTGTCGTCGTTCATTGCATCTGGCCGCTGGCGGCCACGTCGTCGACGAGCTCCAGGAGTCTGTCCGTTCCCTCACCGCCAGGAAGAGCCTGCCCATGCTCCTCGGCATGTAGGCGACGGTCCTTGATCTTCGCCACCAGGGCCGCCCGCTGCATCTTCATCCGGCCACAGGCCTCGTTCGCGCGGATCGTGAGCGTCGCCCGGGTGTCCTGCTTCTTCGACAACGCCGCCAACTGGTCCTTCAGCTCGGCCAGCTTGTCGTTCTCAAGCTCGCCGACCCGCGCCAAGACCTCGAGTCGGGCGTGAGCCTCCTCATACCCCTCGTTCGCCACCTGGATCAGCTGGCATTCGAGCAGCTTCAGCTCGTCCACGATATTCGCGAGCTCGGTATCCGGATCTTCCATCTCACAACCCCCGAAATGCCGGCCGATCTCCCGGGGTGTGTACCCGGTCGCTCCAGCCAGGGCGTTCTTTGCGGCTCGCTCGCCGCCCGCGGCCCAGTATACACGCCGCAGTCGCAGCTTGAACTCCTCCGGCAGCTCGCACAACCGGCAAACCCGCCGATTTCGCGCACCCCTAGGCCTGGGGACCCGCATATGGGACCCAAAGTAGCAGGATTTTCTGGCGAAGGGACCCGATCCTGGGCGGTATATATACCAGCCCAGGACGAAGGGACCCGCAATGGGGGTTGGAGGTCCCATGATTGGATGCTCCCCCGCTGCGCGCAGCCACGCCGCGGGTATGGGACCCGAGCTCGAGCCCGCGCCTGGCCGAGCGGTCAGGACGGCCCGGGCCCGGGGCGCCCCCTCTTCGGATCGGGGCGCAGCTCGACGTATCGAGCTGCCCACAACAGGGCGCTTTGTGCCGTTTGTCTAAGTTTTATTGGCGCCCCCTCTTATCAAAGCGTAAGTTTTGTGATTCTATGAGGGTAAACCGTTTACGCGCCCACCGGGGCGCCCCAACCGAGGAAAGGCGAACGATTATGGAAGAAGTAAAGGCTCTTATGTTGCGAAACTTAGTGAAAGCTGCGGTTTCGCGTTCTATCTGGTGTCCGGGCTGTAACCGCTCGCTCGATAGTCGTCGGGCTGTGCTGTTCACCGATTCGGAATCGGCCGATAGCTTCGCAGAGAAGCAGCATAAGAAGCTCTCGCTTGTGCTGTGTCGGCTTTGTTGGAAACGACAACTTGCCCGGGCGATCGAAAAGCAGGGCGCCCACCGAACGTTAGCTGTGATTCAAGACAAAATCGCGAATCTCGATTGCGTCGACGGCGGCGCCGTTACCGATCGCACACAATGGTTTCGCGCCCTGGAACGCGCGGCGAAAAAAGAACAGGGGGCGCCCCGTGCCTAAGACCTTTCGCAATTTCGCAGAGATGAGCGGGGTGGCGGCGTGATCCAGTGCTCGAATCCCACCGAGCCGCTGTGTCGCAGTCAGCCGCTGTTCGCAGCGCCCGAGTTGATTGTGGATCAGGACCGAAACCTTGCCGAGGGTGCCCTCGAAATACTCGCCGCGGTAGGCATCGAGAGCGTGCGTGACATCTCGGCCGAACTGTTTTTGTGCGTCCATTGCGGCGCACTAGCGGAGGAAGTTGAACGATGAGCAGGGGGGCGGACTGGATGGTGTGCTTTGACTACGAGCTGCACGAAGGAAAGCGCGTTCTAGCTTTCACGTTTCACAGCGACCCAGGGCACGGTTGGATTGCTGTTCCTATCGAGCTAGCACACGAGCTGCAGCTTCGACCGTCGAGCTGCAGCTATGTTGACGAGATATTTTACTACCTGGAAGAGGACAACGACGCAGCTCGTTTCGTCGACGCCTACATTGACCGATTTGGTGTCAAACCCGAATTCAAGGAACAGCACACAAATCGCGCAAGCTTTATTCGATCGCTTGCTAGGGCGTCCTAATGAGCGCGCTGCTTTCAATCGGCGCCGATGCCAAAACGCCTAAAGGCGAAACCGTGGGCTATCGCACTGCTGTGCTCTATATGCAGCCCGGCAATTTGTCTGGTGTCGAGCTGTGTCCGGGGCGCAGCTCTAGCTGCTTTCGGGATTGCATAGCCGAAACCGGCCGAATGCCGATGCCATCGGCGAAGCTTGCCCGGGCAAAGCGAACGGCTCTTTTCCTATCCGATGGGGGCGCATTCGCATCGCAGCTCTATCGGGAAATAGATAGCTTCGCGTCGAGCTGTGCCAAATCTGGTTTGACTCCGGCCGTTCGACCGAACGGCACGACAGACGTTAATTGGGAGAAGGTTTTGCCCGGGCTGTTCACCCGATTCCCCGAAATTCAATTCTACGATTACACTAAGGTGTTCCACCGGGCCCGACGTTTCGCAGAGGGTCGCATGCCGTCGAATTATGATTTGACATTTAGCCGTAGTGAGACAAACGCCCGGGCTGTGAATCGCGCCCTGGCGCTAGGCGTGAGAATCGCTCTAGTCTATCGGGGCGCGCGCCCTGCTACGTGGCATGGTTTCGAATGCGTCGACGGAGACGCTAGCGACCTGCGGTTTCGCGACCCTATGCCGTCGGTCGTTTGTCTCAAGGCAAAGGGCCCGGCCAGGCGTGATGAATCCGGGTTTGTGCTCGGTTTCTAGCGCGCGCTAGCTCGACGCACTAAGGGGGCGCCCTGCTACGGGGCGCCCCCTTTTTTGCGCCCCGTAGACGCCCTACGGGGCGCAGCTCGACGCCCTACGGGGCGCAGCTCGACGCCCTACGGGGCGCAGCTCGACGCCCTACGGGGCGCAGCTCGACGCCCTACGGGGCGCAGCCCGCC
>Ga0255781_10001526_pt1 | contig 18933 bp, 20 predicted proteins | sample 101ome_21_FD_179979 | JGI IMG/M metagenome (GOLD analysis project Ga0255781, IMG submission 179979) | Coastal salt marsh microbial communities from the Groves Creek Marsh, Skidaway Island, Georgia - 101413BT metaG (version 2) | ecosystem: Environmental > Aquatic > Marine > Intertidal zone >... | reverse complement strand
TAACAGCGGCGCTATTGATGCAGCACAACGCCACATTAAGTTGTGGATTTCCAACGCACATCAAAACGTGCCGTCTTTAATACCTGTTGATCACTTTAGAAACGTGTTTAACGTATACGCCGATGCAAAGTTATCGCTGCATGAATTCAGGAAACGCCTGCAACGAAACAACATAACTTTTGTCCGCAAACGACCAGTTGGAGCTGACTCTTCAAAAGGACCAGTACGCGGCATCGAAGTTGAATGGCAGTCTGATGACTTAAAAATTCAAAACTTAATCAACACATATTTTAAAGAACAAGATACTGCGCTCTTGCATGCCCAGAAGAATTAGCTACACTAATGACTGCAAAAATACTGGTAACAATATGACTGTTGCACTTACGCAAGAAGCACGCCCAGATGCAGACAAACTCTTTACTGACAAAGCGCCACTCGGCCCAGTAACTTCATGGTCTTACTCTGCTCTTAAAGTATTTGAAGAGTGTCCGTATCGAACATTTTTATCCCGAGTCAAACGCATACCCGAGCCGTCAAGCCCGGCTGCAGATCGCGGTTCGCAAATACACCAAGAAGCCGAAGATTACGTCAACGGCACACTGGGTGATTTCCCCGAGTCACTTAAAAAATTTAAGGCTGAGTTCGAAGAACTGCGAGAGCTTTTTATTGATGCAAAAGTAGAGCTCGAAGGTGAGTGGGCATTTACTGAAGAGTGGCAACCGTGCGGTTGGAAAGAAAACCGTACATGGGCTCGCATCAAACTTGATGCACTGGTACATGAATCAGATACCAGCGCACGCGTTATTGATTACAAAACCGGTAAAAAATTTGGTAACGAAATCGGTCACTCACAACAAGCGCTGCTCTACGCTATTGCGTCGTTCATACGGTATTCGAACTTAGAGTATGTGCAGACTGAGTTGTGGTATCTCGACCACGCTGAAACCACTAAGCAGTCATACACTCGCGCCGAAGCAATGGCGTTCTTTCCTGGGTATCACGCACGCGCTACACGTATGACTAGTGAATTTGATTTTGAACCGAGCCCATCTAAGTCGGCGTGCAGATGGTGCTCATACAGACAAGGTGACGACCCCGCATGTGAATGGGGTGTCGAATAGCCTGACCAACTCCCTGCCATAGGGGAGGCTCCTAAGGTTCTTGACCCTGCTTCGGCGGGGTCTTTTTTTATGTGAGGCCGTTATATGAAACAGCTCATACAAACGCTGCAGTACGTTGCTGCTGCAATTGCAATCTTTGCGCTTATGTACTTCAGCTATCTCGTAGTCGTTGGACTTAGTGCATTTATGTTACCTGTCTTTTTTCTCATGGCCGTCGCGGTCGTTGTATTCACAAAACATAACAAGGGGGACGAATGATTTGGTTATCAAGACTGCTCACAGCTCTTGAAATTATTTTTCTTATCAAAGCTATCGCGCAACTAAAGAAGGAACGGCAATGCCAGCAGGACTGCTCGACTCAGACGGATGCATCTCCCGATGCTTCTTCATCCAAGACGACGGAACTACCGTCGAATACAAGTTAAAAACCGATCCGCCTGAAGCAGTTTTTTGGTCTACCTACAAACTTAAACCCGCGCACATAAAAGTTGTGGGTAAGTACGACCGTAAAACCAAAACCGCATTAGCTAGGGAAATATGCAATGACATTGTTCAAAACGAACGCGAGCAAACCAGACCGGCGCTTGAGGACAAAATACGTCAAAAGCGTAAAGCCGCCAGCGAACAACATGCTGAAGTCAGGCAGGAATAACAAAAAGCTAGGTGCACGAATTACCAAAGGCAAATGGAAAGGCATGCCGCTTTATTCATTAACACTCGAAGAGCGCAATAGCTGCCCCGATTACTGCGAGCAATGGGACAACTGTTACGGTAACAACATGCCGTTTGCAATCCGTTACGACCATACACATTTTGATTTTCTCCCCCTACTTCGAAAACAACTTGAAGCACTGTCCATGAAACATGAAGCAGGATTCGTGGTCCGGCTACATGTACTCGGTGACTTCTTTGCCAAGGAATACGTTGTGTGGTGGAGATGCATGTTGCATCTCATTCCTAACCTGCACATTTACGGGTATACCCACCATCGGAGTTTTTCAGATATTGGGTATGCCATTGTCAAAATGAACCACAAATATAAGGAGAGATGCCGTGTTCGCTTTTCGGATGATACTGCTACTTTGTTTAGCACATCATGTGCTAAAGGCAGACCAGAAGACTGGCACTTTGGTCGTACCAAACTAGTGTGCCCAGAACAAACAGGTCACGTCGCAAGTTGTGCTACTTGCACTATTTGTTGGGAATCACAAGACAAAAGCATTGTATTTTTTGAGCATTGATATTAGTATCGCTAATACTACTGCAGTCAGGAGGACACATGCGGATCAAAGTCGAGATACATCTCGATGCCTACGAATGGGATGGCCGCACTCTCCAACTTCAACTCCTTGCGCCTGATTACGAAGAAGGCAGTGAACCTGACCCTGAAGAAATAGTGATTGAAGAAGCCGAAAAGAAATTAAAAGTGATTGGAAAAAAGTAAATAGATATGAGTAATGAAAAATGCAAAAGCCGTTTGAACACCAAGCAACGACAACCCAGTTCATTATCGATAACCCCAGAGTACTCATCACAAGCGATCCCGGCACAGGCAAGACACGCTCTGTGCTCGACGCATACGCCCAACGGCGTGAAGGTAAGCTTCTCGTTCTCGCACCCCTTAGCATCCTCGGTGCCAGTTGGGGAGACGACTGCACCAAGTTCCAACCGGGACTAAAGTACTCCATCGCATACGCCCGCAACCGGGCAGACGCATTCAAAGCCGACGTAGACATCGTGATTACTAATCACGACGCAGTGAAGTGGTTGGTTAAAAACCCAGACGTACTTGATGGCTTCGACACTATTTGTATCGACGAGTTTACGGCGTTCAAAAATAAAGACAGCCAACGCAGTAAAGCTATGGCAAAACTCGTAAAGCTGTTTGAGTACCGCATTGCTATGTCCGGTACACCTAACAGCAACACAATTTTGGACGTATGGCACCCTACCCTGCTAGTCGACGACGGTGCCCGTCTTGGTCACAGGTTCTACGGTTTCCGTAACGCTGTCTGCACACCGCAGTTCAACGGCTTTGCCAACGTATGGGTCGACAAACCCGAAGCACAAGAAATTGTTGCTGCTGCTATCAAAGACATCAACATCCGCTACACCTTGGAAGCCTGCCTTGATATGCCAGAGCAGTCTGTCCACACCATGTATGTGGATCTGCCACCTAAAATACTCAAGCAGTACAACACGCTCGCTGACGAGTCAGTGCTGTACACAGGCAAAGGCACTATCAATGCAATTCACGCTGGTGCCAAAGTCAAAAAGCTATTGCAGCTGTGTACTGGTGCCATTTATGACGATCATGGCACACCTATCACGGTACATGACGACCGTTACAAATTGGTATTGGATCTTGTGCAAGCACGCGAACACTCGCTCGTTGCTTTCAACTGGCGGCACGAGCGCGAAAAACTAACCGAGCTGTCAGAACAAGCCGGTATAAAGTACGACTTTATTGACGGCAGCACACCTGCCAACAAACGCAAAGACATCGTCGACCACATGCAGTCAGGTCAGCTGCAGGTTGTGTATGCACACCCACAGTCTGCGGGTCATGGTCTTACGTTGACTCGCGCTACATCAGTTATCTGGGCATCACCCACTTACAACGCTGAACACTATCAACAGTTCAATCGACGAATCTACCGTGCCGGTCAAACAGCTAAGACCGAGGTAATTCAGATTGCCGCTCGCGACACTTGGGAACCCGATGTCTACGACAAGTTACAAACCAAACTCGGACGAATGGAAGACTTACTTAACGTACTCAACAAACTTAATGAACTAAGGAAAACAGCATGAATTTAGGCGAAATAATCGAACAACGCGTTGCTAACAAAAAAGCTATTGACGACGTTAACGCTCAACTCAAAGAGCTTAACAAGCAAAAAAGCGAGCTCGACTGGGATCTTATCCAGACACTAGATCAACAAGGACAGACTAAAGCAGCTAACGACGCTGCGTCTGTAGCTGTCCGCGAAGAAGTTGTACCGCAAGTTGAAGACTGGGAACAGTTCTTCGAGTGGCTTGCAGAGACACGCAACTTTGAAGTTTTACAACGCCGCTTATCAAGCACCGCATGCAGAGAACTGTGGGCTTTGGGTGTTGCAATCCCTGGAGTAACACCGCGAGAGCTTCGCAAAATAGCAATACGTGTAAATTAATAGGAAACCAAAGATGAATGATTTAGCAATCCTTGACGACAAAATCCCTGCCCACCTCAAAAATGTAATGGACGGCATCGGTCGTGGTAATGAAAACGTTGGCAACAACGTAATTATCCCGCAGATCGTACAAGTACACGCTTCATCCAAAGTAGTACAGGAAGGTGATGGCGACTGGAAACCCGGTGATTTTCGCAACATCGTAACCGACGAGCGATTTCCAAAAGGCTTTACCTGTCTCAACATCACGGTGTTTTGTTATTGGACCTGCAAGCCAAAGTATGGCGCACAGGTAAATGACTACCGTGCTTATCACTTTGAAACAGAAGCTGAAGCGCATGAGCACCTCAACAATCTCGAAAATGCAAACAAGCAAAACTACGAGATATTTGAAAATCATGCACACATGGTGCTGACCATTGATCCCAAAACAAAAGAAGTTGCGGACCAACCGGTCATGTTTCATCTCAACAAAAGCAAAGCCAAAACTTCAAAGTTGTGGAATACCAACCTCCGCAACATTGGTGGCGACCGCTTTGCTACGGTTTGGGAAGTGGGTTCTGAGCTAAAGACATCTAAAGCAGGTGGCTCAAGCTATCAGAACATCACTATCAACAAGCTGGGTTGGGCTACCAAAGAAGCCTACGAAAAAGCAGGGGCTGTATACGACGAGTATGCAAACGTGCCTTTCGATAAGTAGGTTTGGTTGAACGAGCACGGCTTTATCAAAGCCGTGCATCGGCATCTTTCACCTGAAGTGTATCGCTGGAAAATCCACGATACCTATACCGGCGGCGTCCCTGATGCTTTCTATTGTGGACCCGCCGGTTCTTTGTGGGTTGAGTACAAGTACATAAAACTACCCAAACGCAAAACAACAGTTATTACCTTTGGCTTATCCGAATTGCAGCAAATTTGGTTGACAAAAATGAGTGATTTCCAACAGACTACCATCCTGGCTGTAGGGTGGGAGCAGTCAGCGCAAGTATTCTATGGACCACACATACATAAATCAGTAACACAAGATGAGCTTGTGCGAAACTCCCTGTTATTTAAGGAGTTAGCTGCGCTAATAACGCAGCATTGCTTATCAGGAGGATAGCAATATGGGAGGTACACTCCCAACAGCTGTACAAAATCTTCGCCGTATTTGGGAAGAACGCAAACGATCGCTTGAAACTAATCAATCTGAAGCTGCTAAAGCATTAGGTTGGACTCAAGGTGCGTTTAGTCAATATCTTAACAACATCACCGAGCTGCATGACGAAGCCATTGCAAAGCTGGCTAACTTTCTTGAAGTTGATCCTCACGAAATTGAACCAAACTATTGCCCCATAGAAGCAGAACGTTTTCGAGTTCCAATTACTTGGGTACATGGCAGCACTCTACGTACATGCGAAGAAATCCAATATCGACGCCGCGTCATTGGTTCTGTTTTCGATGAAAAATGCGAAGCTGTGTGTGCTGTTAGGTTAGAAAAAGACCTACCCCCGCTTGGTTACGCAGGACAGCTAATCCTCTGTTATGACTTGATCAAATGCGCTAAACCAATTTTAAAAACAGGCAACCGTAATCCTCAATGGATGATCATCAAAAGAAAAAACAAAAAACAACTTGAAGTAGTCGAGCCTAACGACAAGACCTCTAAAAACCAGTTAGACGCAAAACTTCTACCAATCGTCGCATACTTAATAAATTAATATGACAGCACTATAGATTTGGTGTCCCACCATGTATTAGTATTTCTAATACACCTACATGAGGTAGCAATGTCAGACGAAGTCAACCAACCCGTTCACTACAACACTGGCAGCATCGAATGCATCACTGCTATCGAAGCGTCAATGTCACAAGAACAATTCCGTGGTTATCTGAAAGGCAACTGCCTCAAGTATTTGTGGAGGTACGAATACAAAGGCAAACCAGTACAAGACCTTGAAAAGGCTGAATGGTACTTAAAACGACTATTAGGAACTTTCCAAGATGGAACAACTGTTAATTGAAAAGTATGGTCCTTTTATGGACCTACCAGAAATCGCACAGCTACTTAAAGTACAAAAAGACGCAATCTATAAACAAGCGGCGCGCGGGCAGCTGCAGTTGCCGTACATCAAACACGGTAAAAAATATTTATTCCCAACGCCTGAAGTTGCCGCTTACCTCGAATCCAAAGTAATCAACTACCCTCTATAGCAGCCAACACTTCTCCAGGCCTTAACTGCGTATAGCGCTTCAACGTGTCCCACGATTTGTGACCTGACACTAGCGCTACTTGCTCTATTGACAGCTTTTGCTCAAACAAACGGCTACACGCTTCGTGCCTAAGATCATGAAAACGCAGATCAGGACACCCGGCTAACTGGGCTACGTCTGCAAACTTGTCTGACACAGCACCTGCTGTAGCTACCTGACAGAACACCCTGCCCCGCTGTTTGCTGCACAACCATAGACCATGAAGCAGGGTCCATGTTTCATGGAGCATGGGGATTGTTTCATCGTTGCCCTCTTTCTCGTGAGGATCTTTGCGATCACGTATCGTGAGTGTGCGGTTTTCAAAGTCCACGTCTTCCCACGTCTGCCGATGTATCTCCCCAAGACGCATAGCGTTATGCACAGCAATAACAATGAAGTGCGAAATCCAGTGCCCTTTTGACGCTTCCATAAGTTTTTCGTACTCACCAGAGGCGAGCCTACGTGCACGCTTGCGACTCGGACCCACCAACTTCATCTTTGCAAGCGCGTAGCGCGCGTCTCTCACGGGATTTGTTTCAAATGGCATGCCCCATGAGATACGAGCAAACTCGACGAGCTCCGCCATATACTGCAGCTGAGTATTAAGCGTGCTTCGTGCTACACCTTTCCTGTCGTCTGTGCCAAGCCTGCGCTGCCGACCATAGTCCAACACTTTCTCAATCGTAATTTCATGCAGCTTGTAGTGCCCGATGTCGCGTTGCGTCAAACGGTAAGTAGCAATCTTAGATTCGCAAAAGTTGTTGAGCGGGTGGACTTCTTCGATGTAGCGATCAATCAGGTCGCCAAACGTCGTTTTCTTTTGAGATTGTCGCTTGCGTGCCAGCAAAGCGCCGGACTCGATATCTGCTTCCGTCCGCTTTGCCCACTGACGAGCCTCGGTCTTAGTATCAAAAGTCTTGCTTACAGCCGGGTATCCAGCCTTTCGAACCTCGACGTAGAAACGCCCGTTACGGTTGCGGATCGATGCCATAGCTTCCTCATGAAGTGCGTCAAAACTGCGTCATTGCATGAAAAAAACGATAGCAAGATTTTTTGTGTCTGTAAAACAGTCACTTACGAGCGCTGTTTTTTGTGGAGGCTCGGGTCGGAATCAGATCGTAATCGACTGATTTATCAAAACTTTCTGTGACTTAGTAGATTTTACTGGACAGTGGTATGGGGCTTAATCAGACATGCTTGGACATCAACTGCGTCAAAAACTGCGTCATCACCAAGTGATTGCGTCAAGCTCAGCTTGAGTTGTTGCAGCGTCTATTTCCCCACGTTTTGTACGGGATTTAACGTGACATGCGTTGACGTGTGCCGCAAGCGCCTGCCCTATTTGTTGCAGCTCCGTCGCGTTGAAAGTTTGCACTGAGTTGTCTGCTAATGTCCAATCCAGGGTAGTGGTTGCATCCAGCTGAGCTAACTGCACAGCACCTTGTATACGACGTTGGCTTGTTTCATCACACTGAAACGTGTGCGTGCTCCATGTAAAGGTGCCGAACTCATCAGCGCTCCGAGCTGCCTTTATACTACGCCAAACGTTGTTTTTATGTCGTTGTAAGTCGTAAGACCACGCTTTGGCACCATAATCAAATCGGGCCGTTTCGTGAGGAGCATCGCCCTTTAGTGTTAATACTCCATCGTCTGACACATAATAATCATCGACATTTTCAGGAACATCGTCAGGCTCAACAAAAATGCCCCGACCACCATTTTTGTCTATATCGATTTGAAGGTTAGCAATCGCGCCCGAGCGAACTCCAACAATCTCGCCCGTTTCGCTGTATATAAGTGCAGTTCCTCTACTCATCGTTTCGCCACAAATGCTGAAATAGTATATCTAGATAAGGCACGGGTATTGCTACCGTCAAAATTAACTTGATAGCCCTGTAACTGAACTGTAGCTGGCGAGCCTTTACCGCTAAGATCAATGTGCGCCACAGTGACAACTTGCCCACCAAACCCATAAGCAAACGAGTTAGATATCACCCCGACGTTCGTAACCGTAGACCCAGAACCAAAACTAACTTCAGGGCGAATGTTAACTGAAGCTGCGGCTGCGTCTCCGCCGCTTCCGTTAGAACCGACAAAACTAAAAGACCCAATTACTATCATTGCTTGTGGCGCCGCATTCGCATCTGAATCCCAAGAAACACTTACCGACGAACCAATGTCTCCCCAGTTGGCAGTTGGATTGCTGCTCGTGCCTCCAGCCAGATTTAAAGTTCCGCTAAGTGGGGAAGAGTTGCCTTCCGGCGCTGATACAGCGGCACCTGCAATCTGCAACGTGTCTACTGACAGATCACGGATATAAGTTGGGGCGTAAATAGGATCAATTACTGGAGGCGTTACAGATGCGCCTACCATGTAATATCGTACTGCTGATCCATTAGCGTATAATCGAACAGAGTAATAACCAGTCTCTTGTATTGTTGCACAGCCAACAGACAAGTAACGACCAGAAACATCAGTTTCCTCAGTCCCCATCGCTCGTCCACTGGATATGGCTGCCCCTACGTAAACTGAAGTAAACGAGCCTTGAATAAATCCATTAGGGCTGGCCTCAGTGTCTGGAGTTGAATAGCCCAGAAGCTGTACTGCAACCCCAGCGCCTGAAGATTGGTTGTGCTCAGCATACAAATATATTTTTTCACCTTCCGTAGCGTGAAACCTTTGTCCTGTCGAGTCCATGTAGGCGGTGCTGCTAAGGTCGGCATAGCCGTTAGTCAAATTTACCGAAATAGTCCCCGAGGTTAGCTTCCAACCTAACAACAGAGTGGTGCTTGCGGTAAACCCCGTATTATTGTTATTTGCTACGTATTCAGGCGATTTAAAAGTAGGATTAAACACCATGTTTGCGCCGCTTGGCGTTAACATCCCACCAGCTTTTACAAGAATAGTGCCGTCTGCGGCTTTAACAGTAAGGCCTTCTAATACAGCAGCGTTAGCATGCATCACGCCAAGTGCATCAACAGAGAAGTTACTGACGCGCGTGTTAGCGGAAGTAATGGTCCAATCACGGGGATCAGTACTATTGTTGTAACTGATTTGCCCCATGTTAAATGTGCCGCCAAAAATATTTGGCGCGCTTAGGGCCGCTGTCGCTGTTATAAAATCAGCAACAACGCTGCCTGCAATTAGGTCAAGGACACGGCCCTTATTCATAAAAGCAGTGTCAATATAAACACCAGCAGGAACTGATTGGCCTTGGAGAGTTGTTGGACTAGTTACAACCGCAAACGGTAAATGATTTAATGTTGTACTCCATTGACTATTAGTTGCGTCGTAGTAATAAGTTTCATCTAAATCTGATCGATAGACAGTGCGGCCTGCATACAAATTAGTTGTCGGAAAAGACCCATTAGAAACTGTTGTTGCTGGCAACACAGCAAACCTGTCCGCGCGAACATAAAATTCAGAACTAGAGCCGCTGAATGTATTTGAAGAACTTGCTAACCCAAAACCAGCAACAGTACCCCCGGTATCAATTTTAATTGTGTACTGACCTTCAAGGTCTGTTATGTCGTCTTGATTAGTCGCCGTTACTTGATACGCTTGCTCTACAGTGACACCTGACGAGTTGCCCGATACGTCATCTAATCGGGCAGTAATCTGATTAAAATTGTACGCGGAGGCAGTAGCCGATGCTGCTGCAGCGCTAGCTGAAGAAGCAGCTCCACTAGCACTTGTTTGCGCTGCGGTCGCGCTGCCAGCAGCTTGTGTCGCGCTAGTCGCTGCATTTGATGATTCACTTTGGGCAATAGAAGCGCTACCTGCTGCATTTGTAGCACTACCTGCTGCAGCAGTTTCGCTTGTTGCTGCATTACCAGCGCTTGTATTTGCCGCGTTTGCGCTAGCAGCCGCATTTGTAGCACTACTAGCTGCACCAGACGCGCTGCCTGCCGCGTTTGACTCACTTGTAGCGGCACTGGTTTCGCTTGAAGCTGCATTGGCCTCGGATTGACTTGCGGCGCTTTCACTTGCTGCCGCATTTGTAGCTGAGCTAGAAGCTGAACTCGCGCTACCAGCAGCATTGGACTCACTTGTAGCTGCTTGAGTTGCACTAGAAGCTGCATTCGCAGCGGATTGACTTGCGTTGCTTGCGCTGCCAGCAGCTGCTGTTGCTGATAATGCAGCAGCAGACTCGCTACCAGCCGCATTAGACTCGCTTGCAGCCGCAGCTTGTTCTGAAGTAGACGCATTTCCTTCTGATGCGCTTGCAGCACTCGCACTATTAGCCGCATTTGTAGCACTACTAGCCGCTGCAGATGCGCTACCTGCTGCATTTGAGGCACTACCTGCGGCACTTGTCTCACTAGAAGATGCGTTAGACGCAGATTGACTAGCGTTGCTTTCACTCGCTGCCGCATTTGTAGCACTAGTCGCTGCAAGCGACGCACTGCCACCCGCAGCAACTACATCAGCTGCTGTAGCTAACACGTCTGCTGCTGTAGCCAGCGCATCAGCAGCAGTAGCTGCTGCATCAGCTGCTGCTGCAGTAGCGGAATTTTGAGCTGCTAACGCAGATGCAGCAGCTGATGATGTTGACCCAAAAGTTGTTTCAAGATCAGCGATAGCTGTCTCAATATCATCAATGGTAGTTGTTAACGTTTGATTTAACTCGCTCTCTCCTATTGCTCCGGCAAGCAAACTAGTAAGGTAAGTAACGTCAGGCTGTGTTTCACCCAACGTTCCAGCTGTTGCATTAAACGGCCCTTCGACACCATTCACATTTACGTGCCGAATCCAGTAATAAAAGCTCGCGTCGCTTCCTACACGATCAATAAAAGTAGTACCAGGTGATATACCTATTCTTTGATTGCCACCTGCTTCGGTTCTATCATCTACTGTATTACGCCATATTTCTGTTAGAGAGTGCCCTGAATAAGACTGCCCCGGCCAATTCCACCTCAAAAATATGTACGAAAAACCTCCAGTTACAACAAAACCTACAGGAGTAACTGGAAAATCTGCGGTTGGGTCGTCTTGAGGGCCAGTAGTAGTTACTGTGCCGACGCGCAAATTTACTCCGCTTAAACCGCCGTCAGTTAGCTCGCGTAACGTTACGGCACGGTCGCGCGGATCACCTTTTCTGCCGAGACGTATCTCAAGCGCTTCGCCAAGAGATGTCAGATATTGGCGAAGCTCTGCAGATACCTTTGTGGGAACCTTGGGTATACCGGGTACTTTAGTCGCAGTAGTCGAGCGCGGATTACGGCGTCCGTCTTCAGTACTCATAGCTGTTTAATTTCATCCATGCTTTGCGCCAAACAAAACTCATCTATTGGCACAGCGGCGCGTATTTCAACTTCCCATTCACTAGCTATAACAGCAGGTAAACGCATAGTTGGCTCACGCAATGTTGCATCTGATATCCCAGAGGGCGTATTAACTTCTTGGGTATACGTGTTAGTTAGTGAATCAAACGTAATGTAATAATCAGCAATTAACTCACCGTCCGCCCACACAATAACTCTGTTTTGCCGCGTAACGTCTGACGGATTACTAGGGTAACTACTAGCCGTAAGATGCACCCAGCCCATACTTACCGGTTGAGGTGTTACATACTTTTTAGACTTCCACCTACCTAACTGCTCTGTTGCTCCACCGCGATACTGCTTTACTTCATTTCCTTCTATTAAAAATAACTCGCCCGTCTTCGGGTTTTTATAGCCGCCCCTGCGTTCCGCAGATGCAGTAATTGTAGATAGTGCAGCTTCGTCTGCGCGCGGATCGTATACCCAACCGCCGTGCGTGTTTGTAGCGGTGTCTGTGTAGAACGCAACATAAGTGCCTTCGTGCTCAAACGCACGGATTTGCTCGGGGTAAAAATCGTCGTTCCACTGAGTAGGTGAAATAAGGCCGCGCGTAATTACTCTGCCTTCGGTGCCCGAAATCGCGCACAGCCCATCAGGACCGGCATAAAGCACTACGTCTCCTAGATCTACAACCGAGCGCGGGTTAACGCAGCCCTGTTCAAGATTAATCTGCACCGCTGACATGGCGCTGGGGTCGACACCTGTTACAAAATACGGCTTGCCATCAGTTAGGGCGACAATGCCGTTAGCAGTTGTGCCAATAGCAACGATGTCATTTTCCAACGTAATCCGATAATCAACAGGCCACGCGTGCGGCAGATATGCTTCACTTAAGCACAGCCGCTTGCCTGTAAACCCCGCAAAAATACCGTTTGCTACAGGCGTTAGTCCTTGCAGCGCCCCGTCAGGGTAATTAACAGTATTGTCATCGGGTGGGCCGATCCATGTTGTAGAAGGGAGAACTTCAGCAAGCTCAGTCGCCTGTTTTGAATCATCTTTTTGAGTCTCAGTGTAGGCTACATCGTGTACAAGCTGAAATTCTGTTGCGTTAGAACCGACGTTGGCGCGATAAATACGTTTTCTTGCTGGTGAGCCAAACGCAAAATTACCCGATACGTTGTAACTAGGTATATTAATAGTTGCAGTCTGACCTGTTGTGCCGCCGTCTGTAGTCGGCGTAAATTCGTAGATCAAAGACGCCTCGCTAGGCGGTCCTTCTTCGCCAAACTCACTTACAAACGTATATACCCACGCTGTTTCTTCGGCAGTGACCGTCGTATCAAGGGTGCCCGTTATAGTAATAGTAGGTGCAGCTTGCGGCGCAGGTATTCCCAGGCGGTAATCGGCGCGGTTTGCCCAGTTGGATAGGCCTGTGTAAATACCCATTCGCGGGTAGTCTTCACCAGTCCAATACAACCTGTCGTCAGCATCACCGGGAATTGGACCCTCTACCGCTTTAACGCCCTCCTCATCCCATTCAATCCACATGGGGCTAGTGCTGTTGTCGTAGTAATAGATTGATCGACGCTGCGTAGTAGTTAACGTATGAACACTGGCACTATCTTCCGTTGTTGGAACAAAACGACCAGATTCAAAGTCAAGGTTTTCGGCCCCTTGGCCGAACTGCTCTGCTAGTAGTCGAGGTGCAACGCCGGGAGCAATACCGCTGAATCTAGTGCGTTTAAAATATGCCATCCACCCCTCACTGTATGATCAGCGTGATAATTAGTCCCGCCATGCCGCTAATCAAAGTAAAGCCAATCAGGAACATGTTGCGCTGCATCTGTGCCAACTGGTTATCTATATTCTCCAGCCGGTTAAATATGGTTTTCGACCGCTCCTCGCACATAGCCTCATGCGTCGAAATTCGGTTCAAAGCTTCCCAATACTTGTCGTCCATTTTGCAGCCTATATTATCCCAGCTAATACTAGCTTGCGCTATTAATTAAACTGTAGGTAGCGTATACCACCCCCGTCACGGCCATTAGACCACCCAAAATAAACGACACGTCTAGCATCCGCTGTTGACGACGCCGTTGCTTATAAATCATGCGCTCACGTTTTGCTTTGATATCGCGACGCATTTGCATCATTTCTTTGTACGTTTCAACCCCGTAAGCCCACGTAATTAGCTCACGTATCTGCTTTTCCTGCTCTTCTACTTTCTTTTTGGCAATAACTGCGTTCAATGCCTGCTGTTCAACCGTCTCCCCGTCGAACATCTTCCTGAACAGCGGAGGGTTTTCAGCCTCTTTCTCCGCCTGCCGTAGGTCACTTACAAACCCGTACCATGCTCCCAACTTCTGCGCGACATGCTCAATCTCCGCACCCTTCGATACCAGCACCTGGATACCCTTAAAGGTAGTAGATGCCATTGCCATAAGTGATACGGGGTCCACAAAGTCTTACCCCTGCAACGCGCCTGATGGAATGTTTGCGGTTTCGTCTGAGGCGGTGTAACGCGCTAAACCTTTAGTGATTCTTAGGTCGGATATGTAACCAGAAAAATCGCCAGTACCCGCTTCATTAGTCCCGATTATCAAATCGCTAGTATCGTCTGCAATGGTTGCGGAGCTACTTGCAGTTGCTTCTCGTGTGCCATCCAAGTAGAGATAAAAGTTGTTACCCGACCTAACTATCGCTATGTGATGCCATGTGTTGGCGCTCAAATCTGAGGTTGAGTTAAATGAAATTTCCCACGCCCCAGTGCTTGAATCCCCCGCCACAAACCCTAATTTAGAAGACGTGTTAATATTTATTACCAATCCTCTTGCGCCCACCACAGACCGCCTAAGCATTAAAGTCTGATTAGCACTTGTATCGACTGCTGCCGCGCGAAGCCACATCTCTATAGTGAAATCTCCGCTGCCAATGTGAAGCCCCTGATTGTTTCCAATGGTGAGCGAATCACCAGTCCCATCAAAATACATTGACGATGTTAGGTACTTGCTCTGAGTAGTAGACGACTTAGCGTCGCCGTTTAACGTGATCGTTTTGACAGACTGAGACTTGTCAATGATTCCGGCATTTGTGCCCCTAAGAAGCAGAGAGGTGTTGGTGATAGCTGTTAGGGGGACTGTGGGTGGGGTAAATACGATGTCCCCCACTGATGCACTGCCGACATCATAAACAGCAGTGCCATCCACAAACCTAAAGTCCGCGATAACTCCATTTACAGGAAGTGAGTCATCAGACCTAGCACCCACAACCAATGATGAAGAGCTTGCAGACGTGGCACTAGCGTTTGTAGATGTGCTTTTGTAAATGCCATCAGTAAATATGTTTATAGCGCTGCCAGTGTTGACAACGGCAAAGTGATGCCACCTGCCTAAAGTAAGCCCTGTAGTTTTCGCTGAATTTATATTTCCGTTGACCCCTATTACCAGTTGCCCTGACGTATCTAGATCAAGAGTCCACCCTGCATATCCCCCAGTGCTAGTCCATTGTCCGCACAAGCTTGTTCTGGGGTTGGTAAAGGCATCAAGGTACAGCCACATTTCAATGGTGCCTGTGTTGCCGGAGTTAATAAATTGATCTGCATCCGCCCCAGTAACAAGATAATCCCCGCTACCATCAAAATAAATAGACCCACCGTTGTTGCTGGCGACATAGGGGGAGTTGTCGTAGGGGGCAAATGGCTCTGTTGTGGTGTTGCCGACTACAGTAATATCTGGTTTAAGACCAATGATAGTGTCGCCAGACGTTCCTATACGAAAGCCATATATATCTGCCGTAGTAGAGCCAGTATGCTCTAATTTAACAGTCGTAAAATTATCACTAGACGAAGTTAATGAGTACCAGCTCTGTGAGCTAACATCAAACGCAGTGCCCTCAACACCGTCAATCCAAAATCTAACATTGTCATCGCCGGAGTCATTACCATTAGTAAGATTTACTTGAAGTTCACCAGTTTGTTGTTGTGGAAAAGTAAATTCAATAAAACTGCCAGAACTCCTAATGCTTACAGACGTAGATAGACTTCCATCAAATGCGTTTGCAAGCGTCCCTGCCGTTAGGTTGCCAGAAAACCCTACTATAGCTCCTGAACCTGTATATCCAGTAGGAGCTATATCACCTCCAATGTATGGAAGGTGGCAGGTCAGCAGGCTGGTGTTGGTTATCGCAGAGAGTGGCTTGTCTGGAAGTGTAAAGCTAGTGCCAGTTCGCACCGCTGATCCTTTTACTGCACGCACATCGCGCAGATAACCATTAAAGGCATTATTCCCTCCGCTCCAATCGGCAACTCGCGGGAAAGTGTTGCTTATCTCTGATTCTAAAAATGTTACGCCTGTAACATCGGTAGTATTTTCTCTAACACCATCTACATAGCACTGTAATGTATTGCCATCTCGCGATGCGGCTACATGGTGCCATTTCTTTGTTTCTAAGGTTGAAGTCCCATGGCAGGTATGTGTGGCTGAACCGGACGCTGTGCTGCAAAAAAATAAAAATTGACCGGCAGACGAAACGGCCAGTTGCAGTGGCCGACCATACGAAAATATGTAGTTATAGTTTTTGTGTGTATCTATATAAATCCATGCCTCTACACAAAAATCTGAAGCCCCCATTCGCAATGCTGCAGTGTGACCTAGCTGTAAATAGTCCCCTGTCCCATCAAAAAGAGTCGAATAACCGCCATGTCGATAGGGACTAAACGTATTCTGCGTTACGTTACCGTTTGCAGTTATCGTATGATTGTTTGTAGACGCATCGTCGAACGAGTTGTTCACTGCGTTGTTAGCACCCACTGAGGTAATCAGCGCTGTGGTGTAGTTGCTGTTTTCGACTGAGAAGGTCAAAGTGAAGCTACTCACCGCCGTTGCGATGTTTACCCCATCACTCGCCCTAAACGTCAAGCTAAACGTGCCTTCGTTGGCAGCGTTGGTTGATGGCGTAATAGTGAATACGTTGGCGTTAGCCCCAGTGCCCTGCGTGACAGTCGCCACGTTGCCAGACGTATCCGACGCGATGCTGTAAGTAATCGGGATACCTTCGGGATCAGTCGCGGTGATGGTGACTGTTGTAGCGGTGCCGTCAATTGCTAAAGCATAAGACGCGGATGCACCACTGATCGACGGCGTCGTGTTGATCAGCGCAATGTTGTACCAGCCGGTGCCGTTCCAAATGTACAGGCGGTTGTTGCCTGAGACATACGCCTGGTCGCCGGTTGATGCACCAGACAAGGGCAGCAAGTCAATCGTTGCATATACCGTGGTGCTTGAACCTGATGGCGCTGCACCATCCCAGCGCGTCTTCGAGCTGCTGTAGGTGTAGGTAATCCCGTTCGAGGTTACCGTATCGCCATCCGAGGGAGAGTTAGGAAAGTTATACGCGGCCATTATTGGCTATCCCCCAGTCTCATGAAGCTAAAATAAGTATCTGATCTGGCTGCTTCCCCAATAACTTGGTTTCCAGATGCGATTGAAGTGAAACTAAAACGAACTTTTACGTTGCTAGTGCTTGTGCAATTTATGAAACATTCTCCCGCGCCGTGGGCAAAGTGGTCATCACTAGCAGTTCCCGATTTAAAATGAGCAGTGTTATCCCAGTTTGAGCCGCCATCTGAGGACACCTGTATAATTACGCGAATAGCTAAATCAACCACCGTAAAATAAAACGAGACGTTCGTGCTCACTTTCCACAGCCCAGTGCTAGGGAACGACCACACGCCATTGCTGACGGACATTCCAGTGCCAACTTTGCTAAACGACGCATCATCTACGCGAGATAAATTTGAACTGAGCGGATCAGCGTCTGAGGTTAAATCCGCAGTAAGTCGCCACTGATCTATTTCAGTGATTCCGTTAGTGTGGGTGTAGGGAACCCAGTTCGTTCCGTTCCACTGAATAAGCTGACCTGTAGTTGGAGCATTGGTGGAAGTATCTACGTCTGTCAGCGCGTCGATGGCCTGAGTCAAACCTTGGGGGCTGTCAGACCAGACGCCCTGCGTAGAATCGTAAGCGTAGGTGATCCCGCTGACGGTAACCGTCTGGCCGTTAGTGGGGTTGCTTGGAAAGTTAACGGCCATTAGGGGTTATCTCCTAAGCGCAAAAAGTTCACAAAAGTTCTATTGGAATCAGTATTTCCAAACACATAATTGTTCGTATCTAGGCCCGCAATGGTGAACTGCACTTTATGCGTGGAGGTATTAGTGCAATTAAAAATGTATTCGCAATTAACTGAAGGATACATACCAGTATTAGTGGCAAGTTGCTCCGAATAATTCAGCTCTGCACCAGTGCTATAAGTGGAATTATCGGTTGTGTACTTAATCGTCCCCGTAATGCTGTCGGTATTATTAACGTAGAGCCTTACGTGGTAGTGGATTCTCCATACTCCTGCGGATGGAAAAGTAAAGATACCGCTCGACTGAGACATCCCTGTTCCAACCACCGAATAATCTGTGTCGTTCCTTTCCCACGTCCCAGTAATCGGTGAAGCGTCGGACGTTATGTTCGCCGTGATCCTCCACTGATCTATTTCAGTGATTCCATTGGTGTGAGTGTAGGGAACCCAATTAGTTCCGTTCCACTGAAGGAGCTGACCCGTAGAGGGAGCGTTAGTAGACGTATCAACATCGCTGAGACCGTTGATCCCAGACGCCGAGGTGCTGCTAGCCCATGTCCCGTCTGTTGAGTTGTAGGTAAACGAGATACCGCCAGAGGTGAAGGTATCTCCGTTCGAGGGGCTGTTTGGAAAGTTAACTGCCATAGTTACTCACTCACATTCCATGTACCGCTGGCTTCATCCCACGAATACTCTTGCCCATCACTTGGGTAAGGTATCGGGGCTTCCCAGCGGCACGTTGTTTCGTCCAGAGTCCAGCTTGAAAAAGGCTTCGGAGGTATAAAGGCATCTCTGGCCGAGTCGTAGATGTAGCCTTGTCCAGCAAAGTTTTTGCGTATGTTTCCGTTGTAGCTCGTCTGCACCCATGTGCCACCAAACAGATCGCGGCAGAAGTCAGCGCCAAGCGATTCCTGCTCTGCGCCGTCGCCGTCAAGTAGCTCTGCGTTATTCACAACAATCACGCGCAGCACAGTGTTTTCTAATCCAATTTCAGCAAAGTGAGCCATCAGAAAG
>Ga0255781_10001498_pt1 | contig 19096 bp, 45 predicted proteins | sample 101ome_21_FD_179979 | JGI IMG/M metagenome (GOLD analysis project Ga0255781, IMG submission 179979) | Coastal salt marsh microbial communities from the Groves Creek Marsh, Skidaway Island, Georgia - 101413BT metaG (version 2) | ecosystem: Environmental > Aquatic > Marine > Intertidal zone >... | reverse complement strand
CTGGGAATTCGTTGGTGCCGAATTCAACGGCGGCGAAGAGCTGCCTTACTCCTACCACGTAATCACCCGAGTTGATAGCTCCGACTGATAACACTATGAAGAACCAAGAACGCAAATCCTCCCAGCAAGCGAACGAAGAACGCAAGGAACGCCAAGCCCGAATGTGGGCAAACCGCCGCAAGCGATGGGCGGAATGGAAAAAGCAAAACGGGAAAGGGTAACTGGGACGGTTCGTGCTATACGGCGCTTGGCACGATTCCTGCTACACGGCGCTTGGCACGATTCATGCTAGACAAACAGTCTACGTAAGTCGTTGACTATCAAGGACTTACGACGAGCGCCCCCCCGCCGTCGTAAGTCGTTGAGTATCAAGGACTTACAGAAGCTCGCTACAGCAAGATTCGCGCCAAGACCCCGTCAGCAAGTTCCATGCCAACATCCCGTCAGCAAGTTCCATGCCAACATGCCAAAGGCCCAAAGTTAAAAACCATACTATCGTATGGGTAGACAAACGGGGAATCTGTGGTAGACTGTCTATATGTTAAACAAAGCACCTGAAACCCTCGCCTTCCGCGCTCGCAATCTCACGCGCTTGCCCCACCTTTCCACCTACACCGGGTCCGTCTGCCTGCTGGCCGATGGTCGCATCGGTCGCCGTGGCAGTATCCGGGGCAACTCCCGCTGGCATCGCGGGATTCTGCCTTTCGTGAGCGAGACCGGCGAACACTTCGACGCTCCCAAGGTTGAGATCGTGGCCGTTTACGGACCGAAGAAGAATTGAGGGGCAAAAAATAAATCAAGATAGTTCTTGCAGTGTCCGCCGACATCGAATAACCTTTTTGAACAATGAAAAACGAAAAAGAAATTGAAATTGGCAACTTGGTTCAAGTGAGCAACGCCGGTTCCTACGTGGTGGAAGAGTTTGACGGGCCGAACTGGGTCTGGCTTTCCGACGGCGACGGTGAAGAACACTATATTCACATTGACCGAATTGACGGTTGAAACGGACTGAATCATACTAAAGTAGGGGTAGACAAAACACGAAAATCTGTTACATTAATACCATGAAGAACGCAAAGACAAACTACAAGGTTGGGGACATCGTAACGGGAACTGACGTTTATCGGTTTGGTGGCTCTAGCTGGATTCATGTTTACGAAATTTTAGCCGTTGAAGAGAAGTTGCGCTTTGGTCGTCCTGCTCAATTGCTGACCGTCAAGCAAAGCACCAACGAAGGCAAGGTGATTGAGGCTAGCGAAAAGCGTTGGGCAACTCAACTTTTTTGAAAATAATTCTTGCAATCTCCTAAGAATCTGTTACATTAGAACCATGAAGAACGAAGAATACCACATCATTGACGAAGGCGACCGGGACGCATATCTTTGGGTCGTCGTGAACAGCAACAACGACGCTTTTTTCTCAACCCGCAACAAGGCCGTGGCACAAGCCAAGGCCGACGAACTTAACGGAAAGAACGAAAATTATGTATGACGAAATAACAAATGCAGACCTGATAGTAATAGCCCATCAAAAGGCTCATCCGTCAGACAACCCAAGTAGCGAAAACGCTGACTTGATTGATGAACTAATTGTAAGGCTTCGGCGCATGGAAGAACAAGCCAAGGCCGACGAACTAAACCAGAAAGGACAAAGCTAAAATGATTCAATCAGAATGGTATAGGCCAGCCCTCGCGCTTGGCGCAATTGTATTCGCGGTTTTCTTTGCGGTGATAAGCGCAAACGGTGACCAGTTCACACAACAAGAGATCGTTGCAATCACCATTCTTGCAGAGGCAAGGGGCGAAGGCAAGCGCGGAATGTATGCCGTCGCTTGTGTCATATCAAAGCGAATGAAGGAACGCAAAAAGACTGGCGCACAAGTTTGCTTGCAACCTTGGCAGTTTTCATGTTGGAATAAAAACGATCCGCAAAGGCCACACTTGCGAAAATTGTTGCGCCATGAGCTTGCGCCGTATGCAATGAAACTTGCAAAAAACATTGACAACTTGCAATTGAAGTTTGTTGAATTCGCCAACCACTATCACACAAAGCGCGTAAGTCCCTACTGGTCAAAAGGTAAGCGTCCGGTCGCCACAATCGGCAATCATCTGTTTTTTAAACTATAGTTGGCACGGTTCGTGCTACCGCAGGACGACTCACGTAAGTTGTTGAATACCAAGGACTTACGACGAGCGCCCCCCCGCCGTCGTAAGTCGTTGAATACCAAGGACTTACAGAGGCTCGCCATAGCAAGGCTTATGCCAACATCCCGCTAGCAAGGTCCATGCCAACATCCCCGCTAGCAAGATTCGTGCCAACGTCCCGCGATTCGCGTCGAAACTTTTTTTCAACTATCTTAGGGGTAGGACTGTTAATGTCCTACCCTTTGTGCTAAGGTATACGTATGAAAGTTAAGAACGAATTGCAGGTTGGCGACGAAATCACGGTTTCAGGTTTTGGTTTCTTCGTTGTCGAAGAAATCGAAGGCGGGTTGGTTTGGATGAGCGATGAAGACGGCGGCGAGCGATGCGCCCCGCCGGAATACTGCGAGAAAATAAACTAAAATAGTTCTTGTCATATACGCCAATATCGAATAGTCTTTTTGAACAATGAAAAACGAAATGCTTACTCTCTCCCCTGTTACTCTCAAAGACTCAACTCTCCCTTGGGAGCGCCAAGTTGGGTTTGTTCCTGTCAACAAGTCAGACGCCGCTTTCCTTGTCGAAGAGTATGGCGACAATTGGGGCGAAGTCTGGGAAGAGCATTCCGAACTTGGCACCCTTCGTTACATCGACAATATGGAAATGCTCGACTTAGTGGAGTTGGGCGTCGAAGTCAAAATAATAAAATAAATTAAGGGTCAGACCACCAATGTCCTACCCTCTGTGATAGAATACTAGCATGAAAATTGAAAAAGATATGACCCCCCTCCTCTCCGACATCAACGGCCAAGCGGTTATCGCTGGCTCTCGCCCCCTCCACCGCAACTATGGACAGCTCGGTGACGCCGTTCGTGACGTAAACACCGGCAAGGTGTTCCGCGTGGCTTCCGTTCATAACGGGATCGTTCGTCTCGTCAACGCAAACGGCTCCAAGCCTAGCAAGGCTTGCGAGCGCCGTTGCTTGGTGGCTCATTTCTCTAACAAGTTTGAATTTGATTGCGCTGCGTGGTGAGCGCCACCCCAAGAGCCTATGTTATGAGGGGTTCTTGGTGACGAACCGGAGCGGGGCTGAGTGGGCAGCCTCGCTCCTTGGAAGAAGTAACTGGCACGGTTCGTGCTACACGGCGCTTGGCACGATTCCTGCTGTGGGGGGCGACTTGCATAAGTCGTTGACTATCAAGCACTTACGACGAGCGCCCCCCCGCCGTCGTAAGTCCTTGATAATCAAGCACTTACGCAAGTTGACGAAAACTTCAAAAAAATCAAAAAAAAACACAAAAATATCACACTATTTGTGATTTTTTCATTTCTAACTAGTATTTGCAATTTTTTCGTTTCTAGCTAGTATTTGTCATTTTTTCATTTCCAACTAGTATTTTTCTATTTGTCAAGTTCTTTTTTATCATACCATTGTATGTATTGACTTTTGCAAAAAACTGTGGTATTCTTTTAATATGAAAGAAAACAATATGAAACATGAAGAAGTGATTGGTTGGGTTGGTTTGGGATGTTTGCAAACAAACGCGATTCCCGCGATTCTCAAAGCAATTGAAACCGGACACGGAATGCCGATTGTATCAATCGTGATGATTCTTACCGGATTGACTTGTTACCTGTATCGGGCAGTCAAACAAAACGACAAGCTCTATATCGTGGGCAATATGATGGGCATCATTACCAATCTGATTTTGCTTGCAGTCACTCTTTAAATTGATACAATTACCAGCAATGAAAGCAGACGTTTACTATAACCTCCACAAACATTGCCTTTCCGTTCGTCACAAAGGATTGGTGGTGAATCACACCGACGAGATTGCACTTGAGAATGTCAAGTTCGTAGTGTCACAAGCTGGGCGCGAGCGGGTGTTGAGAGAGCAACGGAAAAATGTTCATGCCGTTGTTCGCGGCGAGATTCGCAAGATGTCTTTTGCTGACTGTCATGCTCCCGGTCATGTTGTCAAGTATGATCCTTACAAGTATAACAGCTTTGTAACTGAGGATGAAACGCCGGTCAAGGGCGCGAGAAAAGTTGCCATCTTTGGAAAGAAAATTGTTGCATGGGGATTGGAATTCTGATTTAATTACTGAAATGAAATTACTAAGAACTCAAGTTATAGAAATTGACCTCGACTCCGAACGAAAAAGGCTGAATGAATGCTTCACTGGTGCCAAACTAAAGCGTCATCTTAAAATCCTTGATTGTTTTGAAAAGGGCGAATGGGAAAAATGCAATGATCTTTATGATAAATTACCCTACGATGAAAAGGAAGAGTATTCTGAACAAGAAAATGTGGGAAGCTATATAAAATTGGCATTTCCTAGTTATCCTTTTTATGATAGGTATACTAAGACAAAGTATGGACCGGCTCTAACCTCAATCATGCGTCAATTCTGATTTAATTACTACATGAAATACACAAGCGAACAAATCGAAAAAATGAAAACGTTCAAGATTACTCTCGATGATTCAGAGATTGAAGTCCTCACCCAGCTAGAGGATACAGCTATGCTGCCGCCAGCCGATATAGAATCAGCTATTCTTGCTGGGATTGTGAATCAAATACGCCGACAGGGGTCAAATTGTGAGCGTTGTGGGCGACCGTTGCCCGTCGATTCTAGTTCGAGTGTTTACGTTTGCCCTTTGGGTTGGGGATGCTCAGACAATTGAAATGAAACCTGAAAGACAATTGAAATGAAACCTGAAGATAGAATGCGGTTATGGAAAGTAGCTTTTCACCAACTCCCCGCCGTTGTGTGGAGTTGGGAAGAGTTCAAACGCCGAATGCACGACAAAAAATGGCTCGCTAGTCAAGTGCGAGAAAAGTTAATTGAAAAGAAGTCTGAAGTTGACTTCTTGGAGGATGTATTGGATAATCTGGAGAAATGAAACACTACAGCAATCTAAAATTCATCGAAACCCAACCTTTGTTCAAAGGTTTGTGTCAACGCCAAGTCTGGGAAGCGGATTTCTGGGTCCGTCAAGACAACGCTTTCCAAACCCCGTGGATCGACCGCTTTGACAACGGCGGCAAAAAAGTAAGAAAACAATTCAACAAATGGGTTGACACTCGCCATTAATTTTGATCTAATTACCAGTGCGTAAGTCGTTGCAACACAAGGACTTACACGCGCCGCCCCCCCGCCGCCGTAAGTCGTTGATACCCAACAACTTACAAGTCAAGGTTTTTTTATCATACGATTGTATGATTGCATTGAATGAGGATTGTGGTAGACTATTGACAGTTGAGAGAAAGATCGCTTTCAACTAAAAACAATACGCGTAATCTCAAGCGGGACGTTCTTGACCAGCGGACGACAAAATCCCCCGCCGTTACAAGCCGGAAGCGGGTCCACTTTTTTTAAAAAAAATTCATCAAAAGTATTGACCCCAAACCCTCACTCTGATAGTATTCTCTGCAATGAAAGTAAACATCTGTTACCCCGGCAAAGGCTATTGGTCCTTTGATCATCTTGAAGTTGAAGACTTGGAAGATGTCTTCGCGCAGTTCAACCACGGTTCCGGCGCGGAATGCAAAGAGTTTGTTGACAACCGTATGCGTTCGCTTAGTGTTGGCGACTTTGTTCAGTTCGAAGGTCAATGGTGGGAATGCAAGTCCGTTGGCTGGGAAATGGTCAAGTCAAATTATGTAGTTCAAGTGTGTTGCTTGGGTGATAAAAAAGGCTTGCGTTCTTTCCGTTAATCTATAAAATCAGTAGTGTTATGAAATTCAAAGATATACAATTTAATTCGCGTAATGAAACAGGTGTCCAAGGTTTCGTTGGCTTGGTTAATGGTTATCAATTGTCCGTAGTTCAATCGCCTTATAGCTACGGTGGGAATGAGGGGCTTTGGGAAATTGGCTTGATGGCTGGTCACTCGCTTGTCGAAGTTTCAGAATGGGGCGATCAAGTCAAGGGTTACTTGACTGAGTCCGAAGTCGAAAAAGAAATTCAATGGCTCAACAAAAAGTTGTTGAATGAACAATCAAATCCTGTATAATCAAAGGCATATGAAAAACAAGTATCCCTGCTATCGCGTAATGAATCCTTGGAGCAAAGACATGATTTTTCACTTTGAAAAGTCCCGTGCTGGTTTTGAGGCGGCAATTGAGTTTGCCAAAGAAAACAATTGTAATTACGTGACGTGTCTCACCAGCGCCAATGCCAAGCCCGAAGTTGTTTGGGAATGCGACCCCAAGAGCTTTGGCGGGGCAATGGCAAAGGCGGCGGAAAAAAGTCAAGTAATTAAATTGCGCGGCGTCAATGGTGCGCCGATTACCTCCTACAAGCAAACGGATCGACCATGAGTGACTACATCAAAATAGAAGCCGACCAAGTTGAAGTGTTTGCCAGAGTGTGTGCCGAACCAGCTTGAGCCACCAAACCGGTAAACGTCAGTTCCCGTCACGGGATAGACTAATATTAAAACATGAAATATAAAATTACTTACACAGTGACCGAAACCGGCTCGGCCAACCGGAGTAGGATGGTAGCTGCCGTCTCGGAGATTTACGAACTTCCTCGGAAATGGGTTCGGGGGTATTCCGACCAGAAATTGCTTGACATGTATTTTGCTCATAACGCTGATGAACCCGGCGAGTTTTTGGCTGATTCATGTGGCGATGTAGACTTCAAGGTTGAGAAAGTTTAAAACATAACAATTAATTAGTTGACATAAACATAAAAAAGCGCAAGAATAAAAACATGACAAGCAAACGGATCGACCATGAGTGACTACATCAAAATAGAAGCCGACAACGTTGAAGTGTTCGCCAGAGTGTGCGCCGAACTGTTCAAGCAAAATGTGTGTTTCAAAGCCGCGCTTGACGGTGGCTTCTGGATTATTCGCTTGACAGGATATTGAGAATCCAACCCACGTAAGTCGTTGCAACGCAAGGACTTACGCACGCCGCCCCCCCGCCGCCGTAAGTCGTTGATACTCAACGACTTACACAAGTCAAGCTTTTGTTGTTCCGCTAGCAGGAACCATGCCAGCATTTTTTTGTTGACGGCCAGCTATTTTTTTTGATAGGATAGCATAATGAAATACAAACCCCGCTCTAAAGTAGAATGGAACACCGGCCAGCGCATCCACAAGCCAAGCAAAGGCAAAGGTTCCTACCGGCGCAACTCGAAGCACAAAAAACTTGACGACGACAAAAGCAACAATTAGTCTTTTCAACCATGCAATATTACATGCAACCAAGAGGAACGGTTTGCCATTTCAAAGTCACTGGCACACCGGACGAAGTTGAAGGCGAATTGCTTAGTCTGCAAAACAAAGGTGCGGCAAATAGGCCATCGGCGCAAACAAAAACGAGTTTTGTTTTTAGTTGTCCTTTGGCAAAAATCAAAAAGATTTTCTTGAAGCAAGCCCTTATGAAATGCTGCAACGATGAAAAACTTTGCCGGGAACACAAAGGGCAAACCGGCGGATTCTACCAGAAAGCAGTCGAGCTTGCAAAGGAAAAATTTCAATCAATCAAACCGGAAAAAAGGCTTTACAATTACGATTCGCAAGTTCACTATCATTTCGTTGGAGAAGTCAAAGCAGAAAAACCATCCGACGATTGGAAAGACTACTTGACAAGCATCCTTCAACGCGCTTAAATACCACTTATGAAAATCAAAGATCTTGAATCCGCCGTTGGCACCTTGTCTAAGCCTAGCAAGATGCCGTGTTACTCATTCTCAATTCCCGCCAAGCGTTGTATCACCGGAATGAAACTGCGCAACGTCAAAGGTTCCATCTGTTCAAGCTGTTATGCTTTGAAGGGACGTTATGTCTTTGACAACGTGCAAGATGCGCTGGAAGATCGTTTCCAGAAACTCAGGCACTCGAATTGGGTGCGGCTCATGGCGCAACTGATCGCCAAAAAGGAAAAGAGCGGCTACTTCCGCTGGCACGATAGCGGCGACCTGCAAAGCGTTGTCCATCTGCACAAAATCTGCGAAGTGGCAAAGATGCTGCCCAACATCCAATTCTGGCTTCCCACCCGCGAATTTTCCATTGTATCGAAATACATGGAATTGCACCATGTCCCCGACAATCTGACAATTCGCTTGTCTGCTTTTATGTTCAACGGTCATCCCCCCTTGGGAATTGCCAAGCGGCTTGGCCTTACCACATCCGGCGCTTCAACCGGGAACGATTTTTCTTGCCCTAGCTCAAAACAGGGTGGAAAATGTTTGGACTGTCGGGCTTGTTGGGACAAGTCCATTGACAACGTAGACTACAAGAAACACTGAACAAATGGAGTTGCTTATACTCGCGCTCGCGATCATAATAGGACTAAACCACAGAAAAAAATGAACACCTACCAAGTAACACTGGACGACGAAGAAGCTGCGGTTTTGCCGCAAATCCACTGTCCCGTTGGCACCATAGAGGACGCAATCCTTGCCGGTATCGTGGGACAAATACAAGAACAAATCGAAAACAAAGTTGAAAAAACCGGTTGACACGAACCATTGATCGTGCTATCTTATACCTGTAATGAAAAACGTAATCGCACAAATCGAATCCGCACTTGAACAGCTCAAGTCGGCTCTCACCAAGACTGAAGCCCCCAAGGTGGTCAAGATCCTGTATCGCCCCGCCGAATCTGAAGAGGTCACCCTAAAAGGGTTGAACCTTTACACGGTCGAGGTCACCGACACTTTGCACACCAACGGCAAAAAGTCGGGCATCGTTGGCAAGGTCCGCGAACGCGAAAACGAGTTCCGCTCGTTCCGCTTTGATCGGATTGTGTCAATGGGCGAGGCGTAAGCCTTTGGCTAGGCCGGGGGACAAGGGGCTTCATGCCCCGGCTGCGAAAGCAGCTCACCCCGGCTTGGCCCCTTTCGGGCGTGTAGCTCAACGGTAGAGCAGCGGCCTTTTAAGCCGTTGGCTGTGGGTTCGAATCCCACCGCGCCCACCATTTTTTTGTCAAGTAAAAAAAGCAATCGACGTAAGTCGTTGCAACGCAAGGACTTACGCGCCCCGCCCCCCCGCCGCCGTAAGTCGTTGATAATCAACGACTTACATGTCAAGGTTTTTTTTAATAAATTTTCAAGTCAAATCTTTTATATAATACCATTGTATGATTGTATTGTTGTATTGAATTTGATAATCTTTTCAAACAATGAAAACTGAAAATGAACTATACGAACAAATTGCCCAACTTCGGGCCAAGCTTTATGATGCCGAATTCGCCTTGCTGCGCTGCAAGAATTATGCCAAAGTCTACAAAGACAACGCTTTGCCGGTTTCCAAATCTGGTTTTGAAGAAATTGAAAAAATTGCAGAAAATGCAGAAAAAAATATTGACTGAAATCAAAAACTAAACTAATATTCTTACTCATGAAAACGCAATCCAAAGAATGGGACTACCAAGTTGATACTGTCCCGGCACCCTCGTTCGTTCACAACGGCCTGACCGTAAACCCCGGCGGGTTTTACAACGTGCGCCGTGATACCGGCGAAAGCATCGGTCACGTTTCCAAGCGTTACGGCTTGGTTCAAAATCGCGAAGTTCTTCAAAGCGTTGAAGATGCCTTCGAAAAGGCTGGTTTGGAGTTTCCAGACCGGAAAACCGACGAAGGTCGAGAAATCAAAGGGCGGGATGTAACCGTCGTTGGAAACGGCGAACGCATGTTCGCGGCCTATACGTTCAGCGAAAAAACTGACCTCGCTCTTAAAGCGGGCAACAAAGACAAAATCGGAATGAAGTTCGTCGTCCAAAATAGCTTTGATGGCGGATTGAAATTGTCTTTTTCTCTTGGAGCAGTTCGTTTGATCTGCGCCAATGGAATGATTTCTATGCAAAAGGAATTCGACATTACTAGCAAGCACAACAGTCAAATCAATGTCAATTCACTCGCTGAATCCGCACAAGATGCCGTTGGCCGATTCGAAGGTCTTGTAAAGGGATACGATAAGCTGGCGGAAGTCGAGTTTGACCATGAGCAAGGTTTCAACATTCTGAATCGCTTGGGTCTTGGCAAGGTGATTCCCCAGCGTCACGCTAGCAAGATCGCCCAAATCTGGCAATCGCCGGATTACAAGGAAGACGAGAAACGCAACCTTTGGAACCTCTATAACGCCGGGACTCAATACTTGACCCGCAACGTCGAAGGCAAGACCTTTGAACGTTCCAACGAAATGAACCGAAGCCTGCTTCGGAGCTTGACCAACATGGCGAGCCGTGGCACCATTGGCGACTGGATCAAACCGGTCCCTGCTGAAACCCTAATCGCTAACTAAACCCAAGGGGGGGCGCAAGCCCCCCACCACAAAGAAAGGAAAAAATGAAAGTAACCAACGGACGCATCTACAAGTTCAAAGGCGCAATGGTTCGCGCCCTTGTCAAAACCGACAACGGTATGCGCGTGGTGCAAACCGCGCAAAAGCTGAACGGCTTCGCTCATGACCATGAGTTGGAACGCGTCAGCAAAAACGAAGTCAACGAATACGTGCAGACGGTTCGCGACCTTCGATAGCACACATGGGGGGCGCAAGCCCCCCATGCCTTGTCAAGCAAAAAATTCATCGACGTAAGTCGTTGAATACCAAGGACTTACGCACCCCGCCCCCCTGCCGCCGTAAGTCGTTGATTATCAAGGGTTTACGCGTCAAGTGTAATTTTTTTAAAAAATTTTAAAAAAAATGTAGACACGTACAGAAAATCCTGATATCTTCTTTTTGTTGTCAGAGGAAAGACAACACTTTTAAAGCAACAAACGAAAGACCACACGTATGAAAATCATTGAAGAAAAAACACCTAAAAGCTATTCTCGAACTGTTTACGTTTGGAAGGGTCTAGCAAAGCGCAAGGCAAAATGGGGGCATGACAAACGACGCGTTTCTGTAGATCAAGACAACGTTTATTATGCTGGACGTACAACCGTAGATGTTGAACAAAGGCTTATCGCTCCTTATGCCGCAAAAGGATACGGTAAAAGAGACGATGTTCAATTGATTGCTTTGCATGAAGCAAATGAATCAGAGAACAGTTACGAGTTGGAAAACAATGCTATATATACTCTTACAGTTTTTGAGAAAATAATGCGTTCAAAAGATAGAAAATGCGAATGCCTTAATGTGAACTACAACAACGAAGGCGAGCGCCTTAGAATCAATATGACCTTATTGAAACATCTTTGCAACGAGCATGATATAGACTTCAAAGATGAATGCAGAAAATTGAAACAAGAGAAAATTAAAGAAGCGCAAGACGAAATCCAAGAGTTGAAAGCTAAAATCAATAAACTCAAAAAACTTAGCCTTGACAAAGTGTGGTCAACGTAGTCAAGCAAGCAGCCCCCCCTCGCCTTCGGGCGAGGGGCGGCGTAACTCGTTGATTATCAAGGACTTACGCACCCCGCCCCCCTGCCGTCGTAAGTCGTTGATTATCAAGGGTTTACGTGTCAAGCGTAATTTTTTTTGACTTTTTTTAATTTAAGGGTTGCTTTGTTGTCTGATTGTAGTATGGTTATAGGAAATGAAGGACGAAACCCAAAACAAATTATCCCAAAAAGTCGTTGCCGCCACACTCTTCGGTGACGAGATCGCCCAACTTCGAGCCAAGCTTGAGCTTGCCGAATATACTTTGATACAGTGCAAGTGTGCCGCCGAAGTATTCAAAGGCGCTACTCTTGAAATTGGAGTTGATGACTCCGGGAATGCCGTTGCTGTCGTGAATACCACAAGAGGCTTGTTTTCCGAAGGAAGCCTTGAAATAATCGAAGACATCGAAGAAATTGTAGAAGGGACACAAAAAGTTCTCTGGAATTCAATTTCGAATTAGGCTTATGAAAGATGAAATAGCAAAAAAGAAGGGTCTCCCCTTCTCCACTTCTCGCAGTCAGGAGAAGGCATACAAGAAGAACACTAAGAGGGCGCGTCGTCAGGCTGACAAAAAGGCTTGCACTGACCATTGAATTCGATACAATACTAAAACTATGCTAAAATCAGAACACATCGCAAAGCGCGAACGCGCCCAAATAATCGAGCAAATCAAAGACTATGCTGTTGAAAATTACGACCACCCAGATGAACGCTGGGACTTGGTCATTGAAGCGTGGGACGATGATACCATCGACGACAAAATGCAAGGTGCTACGACATTTGACGAGGCTGTTAAATGCATTCGCCCCATCGTGCAATTTTACGCTGAACAGGAAGCCAACCAACGTTACGAATAAGCACTATGACTATAAAGAATCTACCACCCGCTGCATTCTCCAATGCCATCAACAACTCGTTTGATGGGTATGATTTCAGGAATTGGGAACGATCTCCTGAATGGAGAATCTTTGAGGCTGGAATGAAGGCAGCAGCCGATATGATTGGTGACAAGGCGAGAAGTCTGGTTGACGATTACCGATGGGAAAATGACATTCCTTATGACCCTTGGAAAGAGTGAGATAAATTATGAAAATTGAAGAAATGACAACCGCACAGCTTGAACAAGCCCTTAAAGAACGCCGAAAGCAGGAGGCCGAAAGGCAAAAGCGAGCGCGAATCAAGTTCCGCGATAAAGTCCTTGAACATCGGGGCGCTCTTGTCGAACTGATGAAACACGACCGAGGCTCCTGCGCCTCCACCGACAATTCCGGGTTTCATCGCGAGCATGGGGGTGCCTACTGCAACCTTTGCGCCCTTCGCCAGTTGGACGAATACGACGACGACGTTGAAATCAGTGTAGAAGTCAAACTTTACAGAAGCGAACCCTCACTCAATCACCTCTAAGCTTGTCAAGAAAAAAAACACCTTGTGTAAGTCGTTGAATATCAAGGACTTACGCGCCCCGCCCCCCTGCCGTCGTAAGTCGTTGACTATCAAGCACTTACGTGTCAAGCATAATTTTTTTTTAATTTAAGGGTTGCTTTGTGATTTGATTGTGGTAAGCTATCAATAGATGGCACACAAGACCAAGCTCACCAAATCGGGCGAATGGGCCAAACACTTGCGACCTGAAAGCAAGCGAGCCTTCAACAAAAAAGAACGCCTCAACGCCAAAAAGGATATTGACTCTCAAACCAAAACCCCTTAATATAAAAAAACAATGAACGAATACGACACTGAAAACCTAGAACTCTAATCACAAGCACTATGGCAACAATCACCGGAAAAGAAAACATCCTCGCCTATCGTGAACGCGTCCTACTCTCAGGACTCAAGCTCGAAACCAAGGGCATGAAAATGTCACGCGGCAAATCGTGTTACGCGATTGTCAAGCAGGAATACGGCTTCAAGGGAAGCAAACAGAAAGTTTACGAACAACTCAAAGCACATCTCGAACAGTAAAGGAAATCTAAGCACTATGGGACTAGATAGTTATTGGGCGATGCCCGACAAATCCGAGCCACCCCCCGCTGTAGAACTCAATCCACCCCTTTGCGGTGGTATGCTTAGCGGCGGTTCTTCAAACTCATTCCGAGGCAAGGTTTATGCCAACCTGATTAAAGCCGTTACCGGTGTTTCATTGTATGAAGAGGAAATCCCCAATGAAGAAGTCAAACGGATGGCTGACAAGCTAGAAGCGTTTGATCCATGCGATGGAGTAATCGGTGGAACCCGAGTCTTTCGGCCCGGGGAAGTTCGTTCGCTTGTAAAATCTTTTCGGTATCATGCCGATTTGGGTTGCTCTTTGTGCGGGTGGTGGTAGCATACATAGCCAAAGCCGGGGGGTTGGGTTTGCCCCCCGGCTTCTTGGCATGATTCTTGCTGAGGTCAATCGACGTAAGTCGTTGAATACCAAGGACTTACGCACGCCGCCCCCCTGCCGTCGTAAGTCGTTGAATACCAAGGGTTTACGTGTCAAGTAAAATTTTTTTTGACTTTAACGCTTGCTTTGCGATTTTATTGTGGTACACTCACAACATGAAATCAAAAAACAAGAACTGGAAGCCCCGCGTTCGCGTGACCATGAACACCGGCACACGCATAGAGAAGTCTGTCAAGACTTATTCCCGCAAACAAAAGCACAAGAATTCTCGTTTTGAGTATTGACTCGAAATTCAAAACAGTTTAATATTACCCTAATGAAAATCAAAGAAGCGAACCAAATCACCGGCGGCCTTTCCTCCCCTTCAAAGATGCCTTGCCACGGCTTTTCCATCACCGCCAAGGCGTGTATCACCGGCCAGAAACTACGCAATGTTGTCGGGTCAATCTGCTCCAAGTGTTACGCACTAAAAGGCCGATACGGATTCCCGAATGTCCGAAAGGCTCTTGAAACTCGATTGGCAAACTTGTTTCACCCCGATTGGGTGGCGGCAATGTCAACCCTGATTCACAAAAAGGAAAAGAGCGGTTACTTCCGCTGGCATGATTCTGGGGACTTGCAATCTGTTCTGCATCTCCGCAATATCGTGGAAGTTTGTATGCGGACACCCAACATCCAACACTGGCTTCCCACGCGGGAGTTCTCGATTGTCTCGGAGTATGTCAAAGAATTCGGCCCCTTGCCCAAAAATCTGACGGTGCGGTTGTCGGCTTTGATGTTTGACGGCCCTGCTCCGGTGACGGTTGCCAAGCGTCTCGGTCTTACCACTTCCGGCGCTTCTAAGCAAGACTTTTCTTGCCCTGCGTCCAAACAGGACAACAAGTGCGGCGAGTGTCGCGCCTGTTGGAATCCTGCCGTCGCCAATGTCAATTACAAAGCTCATTAACTCTTGACATTCAACCTCTAACCCTATACTATCACTCTTATGGCATGTGAAGATTACCCTTGCTGTGGACACGAAGCTGGCTGCTGCCCAGACTTCGATCAGTCCGGTCGCCAACTCAACATGCGTTGCACCTGTGGCGCAGTGTTGCCGGTTCACAACCGCTCCTCCATCTGTGACTCTTGCTTGCGCCGGGGTCTAGACTCGGAGCCTTATGATGGCGGCGGCTGGCCGGGAGACGGTTCTGGAGCGGACGACTTCGCGGACTACAACCAGATGGAGGCTGACGACTATGCCTACGAAGGCGCGGAAGATCAGTGGCTCGACGGCAGCTACGAAGAGTAGCTTGTCAAGAAAAAAATGTCTTGTGTAAGTCGTTGAATACCAAGGACTTACGCACGGCGGGGGGGGCGGCTCGTAAGTCGTTGACTATCAAGCACTTACAAACATTATCAAATTAATTATAATTCACTATATCATCATTAGATGTGTGTATTATTTGGGTTATTTGCATTATTTGGCAATTGTGGGGAAAATGGGGTATTGTGTTGTATATTTGCATTATTTGGGAGAATTGGGGAAACCGGCGACTTGCACACGCAAGTCCTTTTAAGTTGATTCCGGCTTCCCCAACCATGCACCCGACTGATCACCAAAGTCAAGAAAAAAGTGGGGCGGGTGTTCAATGAAGGGACAAAAAGAAAACCCTTGTCCGCAACTCTCTTGCGACTCTATTCCCGCCCCAAAAGTCAACCGCCGACTTGCTCCAAGAGGCGAAGCCCATGTTTTGTAGCTTGGCGGCGGCTTTGGTTGCCCACCCTAATTAGATCATGGCGAATCAAAAATGTCTCACCGTCTCGCTGAAGACTAGAGCGAGTCATACCAGTTTTGGAACTTATAGTGCCTACGGTTATGCCATCAGGATTCTTAGCGATCAATCGCAACAAATGAAGCTCGCCGGGACTGATGCCCAATGGCAGAATGTCGAGAGCATCGCACATCTGTTTCCAGTGCTCCAAGGTAAACTTCTCGTTCTTACCAAACATGAAATCAATTACGTCTTTGGACACAGACACTGCTTGCCGCGCATTGTCACGCACCACCGAAGCCATCTCGGGCAACACCTTGTTGTCAAACTTGACCTTGGCCTTGTTGAGTTGCAGGGCAAGAATGCCTTGCAAATCTTGCTGCGAGTAAGACTGAAGATCAATTCGCTTGAGGCGATCTTTGAGTGCGTCAGACATCTGGTGAGCCTCAGTGGTGCTGAACAGCCACGACTGACGACGAGAGTCAAAATCGAGTTCCACTTCCTCATAGGGAAGCGAAGTTTTGTAACCAGCTTCAGGGTTGATGATGGTAAGAAGTGACATTTGCACATCCTTGGGAATCTCAGAAGCTTCATCCATGTGAATGGTCACATCTTTGTCCACCACAGTAGGCAGCAGAAACGTCTCGCAGAACTGCCTCATGCTATTGATACTAGCACAATTGATCTCTACGAACTTCTTCTTGAGGTTCTTACCCATCTTGCGAGCAAGATGCGTCTTTCCGCATCCCTTGGGTGCGTTAAGCAAAATGTTCGGCACATGGTTTGACCGATTGTAATTGTCCAAGAGAAAGCTGAGTTTCTTTTTAGCACTGGCTTGTCCGATGACTTCAGGGAAGTATGAGGTTTTGTTTTTCATGTCCGATAATACTACGATGGATTTTGATGCGTGTCAACCCCTAGATTACAAATCATTGAAATCAATGGTGGTAGCCTGAATCGGGGCGACGGTTTCTTCAGTTGGTTTTTCTGCTTTGGGTTCTGGTTTGGGTTCTGCTTTGGGTTGCACCGCAGCCTTGATTGGTGTGACAGAGTGAGATTCTCCACCTTCTAGCTGAAGAGCCTCTGACCACTTGCGAGAGGCCACCACCTTGGTGCCTTCTGGCAGTTGATCAATCAACTGCTTGAGTGTGTAGGTCACAAACGAAGTGCTGCCTTTGGTGCGGCCCGATCCCTTTTTGCGCGGAGTTCCATCTTTGTTCAATTTCATAACACAACAAATTTAATATAATCTTTGATCAGTGTCAACTGTTTTTTAATAAATACTAGATGGTGATTGCAATGGATTATGTTGTCTATTGATAGTACAAGTGACTGTTTCTAATATGTAACTCAAGTGAGGATTTTGTTTGATTAGTTTTTTCCAATCAATGCAGGCTTCTTTTTTTGAGTTGTAAATTCCGACGAACTCCCATCCTTCGATGGGATCGTCCCGCTTGATGACATAGCCAGTTTTTGACATAGCTCATCACACTAAGGGCGATTTTGAACGATGTCAAACAGATAATTGATATGCCGCCAAAATTATTTAAAATTTAAAAAAATTATTTATAATTTGGTGGTGTTGTTTTGTGCCTACTTGTATGTATATTTGGCTATATTTGGCTAGTTTTTTATTTGCGGGGAAATTATTTAAAATTTTTTGGCTTGTAAATGTGTGTTTTTCTATAGGGGTAAATACAACACAAATATTTTTTTAAATTTTTTTAAATTATTTAAAATTTTTTGGTTCACAAATAGGCAAAAAAAAGACCCCCTCGAAACGAGGGGGCTTGCGATGGTGGTGGAATCAGACAGACTCCGCAAGACTACGCACAGCAGTCTTGGCTTGCCGCTTGTTGAGCGGCATCAGGTCGCGCCGATGCTGGTTGTACTTTCGAAGAACGAAAGCGTCTCCAACAGTGGTGGAACCATCAGTATTCACAGTGAACGTGACATTGTATGTCTTTGGTCTCTTCATACAAGTTAATATGCGGCCAAATAGGTTATTTGTCAATAAATATTTCACTTTTTTTAGTTATTTGGCGGTTTTTATTTCGCTTTTTATATTTCGCTTTTTTTAATTCACTTTTTATTTCGCCAAAACAAATTCACTTTTCCCTCCAGTGTAATATATAGTATGGAACAACAAATCAAGGATATATTTGGAAACAATTTGTTTCTATTTGTGGCGGGATTGATTGCATTTCTATTTAAAAATACAATTGAAAAATTTGCCGCCGCTGTATTTGTATTCTTTGGTAACGATTACAATGAAGACGACATTGTGATGATCAATGGTCGCCCCGGTCGCATCGTAAGAGTCGGCTGGACTAAAACCACTTTCTTTTTGTATACCATACAAGATGGTATTGTATCTGGAGGTACAAAACTAGTAGTACAAAATGAAAAACTATCTAGTATGAATATAGAAAAACCATTAGAAAACCTAGAAATACCAAAAAATGCCCAAAAAAGCTAGAATTATTTTAAATTTTTTATAATTTTTGTTATTTTTAGATAAAAAAGTGGGCCATAACCATTCCAACACCACATATTATACAATAACACCATATTTCTTTGTTTTCTTGTTGTATTTGTTTGTATGTATTGGGTATATAAAATTGTTTGTTTTCTTAGGAAATACGAACAAAATCAATCATCAGGGTCAAACACCTTGAAGTAGTATTCGTCATCACAATCATTGATTTGTTTTCGTTGTCCAAAGAACCCTACAAAGAAACTTACTAAAAGTATTAGTAATTCCATAATCCCGCCGATTTGGAGCTTGTTGATATATTACAAACAACACAATTCAATTGTTGGACTCTCTTTCTAATTTACTTTGTTTCATCTATAATAATGGGCGAATCCAGTTGTTCAAACTCTGGTCTGTATTCCAAAAACTCAAGAGTCTCAAGGTTTTGGTAGTCTGTCCAGTCTCCGCGAACAAACTCTTGGTGAATGCATTTGCCGTCTTTAAACATCTGACGCACAAAGCCCGTTATTGATTTCTCTATGAGCATGTGAACAATATACGATACTTTTTACCGCACGTCAATCTTGTTTTGTGTAACATATTATGACATGCCAACTCAAAAAGACAGTTACAATCCTGATAGCTACAACGCTGTCTTTGCTCGCATCGAACAAAAGCTGGAAGACATTTCCAGTGACATAAAAGAGATCAAAAAAAAAGAACACTACTTAGAAAAAAGAGTGTCCGGTCTTGAGAATTACAAGTACTACTTTTCTGCTATCATTGCTTCTGTCACCTTGGTGGCAACATGGGTATGGAACAAGGTAAATTTTAAATAATTTCTAAAGGATTCAAGTCTTTTATTTGCACGTTGTAACAATCTGCCCTGAATTCAAATTTATTTTCTGAGTTAGAGTCGATTTGACCTTTTCTCCAAAACTTGGCTTTCCTGTAGAAGTCATCCTTACTCAGCCATCCGAGTATGCTAATAACGTT